>Ga0310694_10007313_pt1 | contig 10377 bp, 6 predicted proteins | sample 174DNAGHGhighgp2_FD_203884 | JGI IMG/M metagenome (GOLD analysis project Ga0310694, IMG submission 203884) | Sheep rumen microbial communities from Palmerston North, Manawatu-Wanganui, New Zealand - 1742 DNA GHGhigh gp2 (v2) (version 2) | ecosystem: Host-associated > Mammals > Digestive system >... | reverse complement strand
GCCGCTCATAATCGCTCTGGGTGATGGTCATGTTCATCTCGGGCGTCCACCTCACGCCCGACTCTTCGTCCGGCCCTGGCGAGATGTACATCGTGCTGGGGTCCATCTCCTTGATATCCTGCTTGATGGTCTCCTTGGAACCGTGTCCCAGGGCCAGCATGATGATGACCGACGACACGCCGATGATGATGCCCAGCATGGTCAGGAAACTGCGCATCTTGTTGGCCGAAATGGCCTTCATCGCGATTTTGAACAGGTTGGTGATATTCATCGATTTTTATTGTTTTAGTTGAAATACACTAGTTCCTCACTCCTAACTCAATCCTCCTCGATGGGCAGGGTGGCCAGTTTATCGGCGGCGTTAAGGACATTGTCATTCACGCGGTCCTCACGCAGTTTGCCATCACTCAGGGTAATGGTGCGGGTGGAGTATTGGGCAATCTCGGGATTGTGGGTCACAAAGATGATGGTGCGCCCCTCGGCATGCAGTTGCTGGAATAGCACCAGGATTTCAAACGAGGTGCGGGTGTCCAGGTTGCCCGTTGCCTCGTCGGCAAGGATGACGGCGGGGTCGTTGACCAGGGCGCGGGCGATGGCCACGCGCTGCATCTGTCCGCCCGACATCTGGTTGCTCTTGTGGTTCAGGCGGTCCCCCAATCCCACACGCTGCAAGGCGGTAATGGCGCGCTCGCGGCGCTCACGGGCGCTCACGCTGCTGTTGTACATCAGCGGCAACTCCACGTTCTCGACAGCAGTGGTTTTGGGAAGCAGGTTGTAACTCTGGAACACGAAGCCGATTTTGCGGTTCCTGAGCACCGCGCGTTGCGTTTTGCTCATGGTGCGCACCGGGGTGCCGTCGAGACGATACTCGCCGCTCGTGGGCGTGTCCAGGCATCCCAGGATGTTGAGCAATGTGGATTTGCCCGAACCCGACGTTCCCATGATGGTGACAAACTCGCCGTCGCGGATGGTAAATGACACGCCTCGCAGGGCGTGAACCGTCTCCTCGCCCACGATGAAGTCGCGACGCAGGTTCTCTATTTCTATTACCGGTTTCTGTGCCATAATCGGTTTGTGCTTGGCCGTGGCTCAACCACGGCAGGGTTGACCTTGAGCTAAATTTCTTATTTCTTCTCGTCCTTCTTCTCCTTGTCTTTCTTGACGGGCTGCAACTTGTCCACAATCTCAAAACTCTGAACAATGGTTGCGCCCTCCTTCATGCCACCCAGGATTTCAGTACGGTTGCCGTCGGTCACGCCGATTTCAACCTTGTGGGCGGTGAGGATATTGCCCTCAAGTGTCCACAACTTGTGCTCGGCAGTCGTGTCCTTGATGACATACTTCTTGCCGAACAGGCTGGGCTCGGGCGTGAAGCGCAACGCTGCTGCGGGAACGCTCATGACCCCACTGCGCTCAAGCGTGTAGATGGTAATATCGGCGGTCAGGCCAGGCTTGAGTTTGAGGTCGGCATTGGGAGCACTGATGACCACCTCATAGGTTACCACGTTATTGGTGGTGATTGGGTTCTGGCGCACCTGCTTGACGCTGCCCGAGAACACGTCATCGGGATAGGCATCTACAGTGAAGGTCACGCGTTGGCCCTCGCGCACCTCGCCGATGTCGGCCTCGTCAACCTTGGCAATGCACTGCATGTCGGTCAGGTCCTTGGCAATCTTGACAATAGATGGGGTGCTGAAGGCCGAAGCCACGGTCTGGCCTTCCTCGACCGACTTGCTGATGACCACGCCGTCGATGGGTGAATAGACGGTGGCATAACTCAGGTTGGTCTTCGCCCTGGCAACATCCTGCTGCGCTATCCTGACGTTCTCCTGCGCCTTGCGGTAATTCTCAAGTGCCACGTCATATTCCGACAGGCTGATCAGGTCCTTCTGCTTGAGTTCGGCATAGCGGGCATAATTCTTCTTCTGGTAATCAAGTTCAATCTGTACCGAGCGCAGGCGGGCCTGGGCTGTCGACAGGTCACTCATCAGGTTGGTGCGGTCCAGTTCGGCGATAATCTGGCCGCGCTTGACCACACTGTTATAGTCCACATAGAGCCGCTTGACGATACCCGACACCTGGGTGCCCACGTCAACGGTCTTGACAGGCTCAATGGTTCCCGTGGCAGTGATATTGGTCGCAATCTCACCAGGTTCCACCAGGGCCGTCTGGAAATTGATGACCTCGTCCGAGCCCTTCTTGCCGACCATGGCAATGATGCCCGCGATGAGCAGCAGCGCCAGCAGTGCCAAGATGATTTTTGTTCTCTTTTTCATATTTTTAGTTTTTAGTTTTTAGTCCGTTTACTATCGCCTTTAGCCATTCAACTCTTCACTATTAACTGTTAACTATTAACTGTTAACTATTAACTGTTAACTTACAACTCTATTCCCTCGCCATTATAGTACTTGAGCAGCGCCATGCTCAGCAGAGCCTCATATTTGGCCTGAAGCATCTGCTGGATGGCGGTGCTCAGGTTGGTCTTGTCCTGGGTAAGCTCGACAATGTTCTTCAAGCCCAGGCGAAACTGCTCACTGGTGAGGTTAAAACTCTCGCGGCAGTAGTCCACATTCTCCTGGGCAGCGATATAGCGTTGCTGGTTGCTGCGAGCCTGGAGCCAGTAGTTCTCGATGGTCTTCCACAGGTTCTTCTGGGTCTCGACCATGTCCAGATAGGTGTTTTCGCGCTCGAGACGGGCCCTTGCCACCGCATTCTTGGTCTTGCCGTGGTCCCAGATGGGAATAATCATCGTCACGCCGATGCCGTTGTTCCACTGGTTCTTCAACTGGGTGAACATGTTGCCGCTGCCCGATGAATTGGTCGTGTTGATGCCTGCATTAGCATTGATCACAGGCTTGTTTCCCGCTTTGGCGATTTCCTCGCTGATATAGGTCTTGTCCATCGCCAGTTGCTGGGCCTTGAACTCGGGACGAGAACCCATGGCGTGCTCAAACACCAGCTGCTTATCCGGCAACTCGGCCAGCACGTTGCTTTCCAGTGAGGGATCGGCAAGGACGAGGTTCTCGTCACCGTCAAGCTCCATCAGTTGCTTGAGCTGCAGACGGTAACCCTCCATGGCGGTCTCGTCGGCGACTTTACGGTATCTGTCTTGTGCAAGCTGAGACTCAAACTGTGACACGTCGGCCTTGTTGAGCAATCCGGCCTGCTTGCGCCCACGGGCCTGCTCCAGTTGAGCCTCGGCAAGGGCGATGAGTTCATCATCATGCTTGACGGCTTCCTGTGAGTAGAGTATCTGGATATACAGTTGGGTAATCTGCTCCTCGATGTTCAATTCGCTGGCAAGAACCTGCAACTCGGCAATCTGAGAATTCAGCTCTGCCAGACGGATGTTATTCTTGGTCTGGCCGCCGTTGTACAGGTTCATCGTGGCGCTAATGCCGTAGTTGCCACTATAACTGTTCTTGTTGCTGAAGGACACCACCTCGGTGCCGATGACGCCGCTGTAGCTCTCCTGGAACGGGCGGTTGCTCACATTCTGGTAGGTGGAGAAATCCACCGTCGGCAAGCGGTTGCCCTTAGCGTCCTTCAGCGCCACCTGTGAGGCACGCACGTTCACCTTGTTGCGCTGCACGGTGATGCTCTGCTGTTTTGCCCACTTGATGCAATCCTGCAAGGTCCATGCATAAGGCTTCTCCACCATAGCAGCGGTGGTGTCCTGTGCACTGGCATTAACCGACATCATTGCCAGGCATCCAGCCAATATTAGATAACCTATCGATTTCATCTTATCATCTGTTTATCCGGGTTCTTATTGTCTGTTTACTTATTAGACGCGCCTAATCCACAAAAAGCTACACACCAGCCCTAAAAAAGAACAAAAAAACGCTCCACAACACTATCTGCACGTGTTGCGGAGCGTTTATCATGTAATGAAAATCTTGCGCTTACTTGATTTCCTTCACCAGATAGATCATCGTGGGGAAGTGGTCACTGTAGCCGTTCAGGAAGATACCCGACGTATAGGTACGCAGAGGGTATCCCTGACGGTCGCCCTCGGTGCTGCGCAAGAACTTGCGGTTCAGCACCTCGGCACGCGAGAAGGTCAAGGTGGGCTTGTCCTTGCTGTCGTAATACTTCAAGAAGTAGTTGGTGAAGATGATCTGGTCAAACAGGTTCCAGCTGCCCCTGTAGCCCAGAGTGCCGATACCCTTGTTGAGGATGTTCCACCAGGGATTGAAGCACGAACCCGGCTCGGTGCAGTCGGTAAGTTCCTTCTTGGCTCCCAAGGCCTCGCTGCAACTCCTGTTCTGCGGGTCGTCATTCAAGTCGCCCATGAAGATGATGCCCTGGTTGGGGTCGTCACGCAACAGCGAGTCGATGGTGGCACGCGCCATGCGTCCGCATGCCTCGCGCAGGAAACTCGACTGCTCCTCACCACCCAGTCGTGACGGCCAGTGGTTGATCATCAGTGTCACCTTCTCGCCAGCCAGCATGCCAGTGACGGTAAGTTGCTCACGGGTGCGCCGGGGCTCCTCCGAATCCAGATAATTGTTGATGTTCTGGGTCGTGACATTCAACACCTTGAAGAAACGGGGGTTGTAGAGGAACGCCACGTCAACGCCACGCGGGTCAGGACTGTCACGATGCACGATGCGGTAGTGGCGGTCCTTGATTTCGGGCTGACGAACGAGGTCCTCAAGCACGGTGATGTTCTCAATCTCACTCACACCGATGATGACAGGACCATCGGCGGGAGAACCCTTGACATCCATCTGGCTGATGGCATAGGCCATGTTGTGCTGCTTTTGCCAATACTTGGTGCCGTTCCACTGGCGGGCGCCCTCGGGGGAGAACTCAAAGTCATACTTGCCGTTGTTGTTGATGGTGTCGAACAGGTTCTCCAGGTTGTAGAACATCACACCATACATCGTGTAGCGACGCTCCTGCTGGTCAACAGTATTGTCCTGAGCAACAGCCCTGGCTGGCAGCATGGCTGCCAGCGCCAGGACGGTGTATAATAAAATCTTTTTCATGATTCGTTTCCTTATTCTTTAGATGTCCAACTCGTTTTTCCTGTAAGACAATCAGCCTGACGGGAAGTTTAAACATCTACAGTGTAATCACATCATTACTGAGCATTATCCCAGTTAACATTCCATACCGAGAAGCGGTCCTTGTTGCCGGTAGAATTGGACGGGCACAGGTTGGTGAACTCGATGGTGAAGTCACCATTGACCGAGCAGTCGCCCTCAAAGCTGTAAGCATACTTCTGGGTCATGGGATTCTCGGTGACAGTCCAGGACTTGACTACCTGTCCGCCCTGCTTGACGTCAACACGGAACGAGATTACCGTGCCCGAGTATGCAGCACCGTAGTTGAAGCGAAGCTTGGTCAAGCCGTTGTGAAGCGTCGGGGACACGATGGTTCCCACCTTGTCAGTGCCGCCGTTCATCGTCGGAGCGATAGCAAACTCGGTGGTCGAGGCCAGGGTGTAACCGATGAACTCAAACACGGGATTGCTGCCTGTACCGCCGCTCAGCAGCGAGCAGTTGTTTGCTGCCCAACCGGCCTGGGATTTGTAGTTGCCGATGGTGCTGGTGGCCTTGCCCATGGTTGCAAAGTCGGCAAGGTTCTTGGGAGCGGGGATGGGAGGATCGGCAACGCCGAACTTCACGTCATCAATGCACCAGGTGGTGTAGTTGTTGTCAGGATCGGCGGGTGCATAGTAGTTGAAGCCGATGTAATAGCAGCCGTCGTTCCACTGGCTCAAATCCATGTTACCCGACGATACCCATGCACTATAGGCACCGCTCGTGGGCTTAGCAGGAAGGACGGGATCCAGTTTCACCTTGACAGTTGCCGTGTTGGGATCATTGGTGTCAAGCAGATAGACCTCAAGCACGATGTTGCCATAGTTGTTCACCTCGGACGTGAAGCTCAGAACCTGACTCTTGGCATTCTTGAAGTCAAGCTTGGGAGTGATCAGCCACATGTCATAGGGCGGGTTGCTGCCCTTGTAGCCGGTTACCCTTGCACAGTTGATGGTATTGGCGCCGCTGGTGTAGGAGTAGTATTCCCACTTGTTGGAACCGCTCAGTTTCAGGTTGGTCCACTCGCCAGGTATACCTGTGTCGAAGCTTTCTTCCAGCTTGGTGTATGCCACGTCACGCACATAGTTATCAGGTTCAATGAGTCCTGCAGAACCCATAAAGGTTGCGGGAGTTGCCTTAATGGTAACAAACGTCTTGTAGACATTGGGATTCTCACGCAGGTTGAGGTCAGTGCGGGCCAATGAGCCCTGGGGCAGCGGGATGATGACGCACTTGGTGTAGTCCTTGCACTCGGGATCGTCGGCAAGCACAATCGTGTTTTCGAGCGTGGTGGGGGCCTTCCACTCGATGTCGGCATTGCTGCTGACCGAGGTCACCTCAGGAGCAACGGCACCGACAGCATAACCGCCGAACCATGCCCTCTCTCCGGAATTCTGCATGCTGATGGCATCAGCAATCTTGTAGGGGCTATTCTTGGTGCCACCCGATCCGCCGGCAATCACATCATCGGCACTGCGCAGATAGAGCTGCCACGTAGTGCCATACATGCCCAGAAGACCGATAACGTCAACCTCTCCCTCGGGAAGGGTGTCGCCGCGGAAGTCGGCATAGCCGCTGTTGCGCACAATGAGCGTGTTGCCGCTCTCGTCGGTAATGTTGCGGTTGGTGCTACCGTTCTTGCCGTCGGACGACGGCTGAACAGCAAACACATCACCCTTGTCTTCAAAGACCACGCCCTTGATGCGAACCAGGCGACCCTGATACTTCCTTTGGGTCTCGGGATCGGTTTTTCCCGCAAATTCATCGATAGATACCACGAGGGTGTCAACCTTGGAGGCATCGGGGAAAGCGTTCAGCTCAACCATCGATTCCCACATGGCCTGCGGCAGGAAGGTGGCCTCCCAGGCGCTGCCGGCATCATAGTACTGGGGATAACCCAACTGCTGCATACCGTTGTATTTACCCACAAAGTATCCCTTCATCGGGATCACAACCTCCTGGCCGAAGCGATAGTTGTTGTACAGGCTGTTCTGGTTGATGGAGATAGCCAGACCCTCACCCGACTCGTCCATGATGTAGAGGCACTTGTAGATGTTGCCGCTCTCATCGCTACTGGTTACCCAGCCATGAATGATCTCGTCCTCAAAGACGGTGTCAATGTAATTCCTGGCATCCTGCCAGTGCTTGGCTTTGAATTCAGCGATGCTGATGTTTGCGGTGTGTTGCGCATGAGGAATCACCATGGGCGGCTGGTCAAACTCATCACTGCAGGCAGCGGTGAACACCAACAGGAGCATCAGACTGAGATAATAATTAAAACGTTTCATAGTGGTTGTATTGTTTGTTTTATTAATATCTGATTGTTGATAGTTGAATTAGATGTGATGAATGGTTAGAACTTCAGACCCAAGTTCAGGAACATCTTGAACCCCTGAGCATAGTAGTACTTGTTGGGGAACTTGTTCGCGGTGTTGGCATAGTCCTTGGTGTCGATACGACCCTGCTGGTAGCCTCCCGTCTGGATGTCCTTGTTGTTGAGAATGTTGTTCAAGTTCAAGTTGATGTTGAACGATGCCGTGCGGTTGATGTAGATCACATGGCCGATGCTGGCATTGACCACGAAGGCCTCGTTGAGCTTCTCCTGCTGACTGATGTCCTTGATCATCAGCTGGAGGTGCTCCTCGCTGTTGGCCATCTTGTACAGGTCAGGTATCTCGACGTGACGCACGGGGGAAAGGTTCACATAGGAGCGGCCCATCCATGCACCATTCAATTCAACAAACCACTGCTTGGGACCAGCCCAGTTGAAGGCCAGCATGTAGCATTCCTGGGGAGTTCCGCCCACATAGAAGTTCTTCAGATAAACCGTCTGGGTCACGTCTTCCTGAACGCCGTTTTCATAGCTTCGGGTACCGATGGGACGGTTCTTGTACTGGTAGCGGGAGATATTGGCCGCTGCACTCATGGTGAGTGACGGAGACAACTTGTAGCTCAGACCCAACTCAACGCCCTTATACTGCTTGTGAACACCGGTGAGCGCAAAGTTACAGAAGGTACTGTACTGGTCATCATAGAAGGCGGTGCGCTCGGTGTTGTCACGCTGGTCGGTAAAGAACACGGTAACCACACTCTTGAAGTTGCGGAAATTCATCGCATAACTCAGGTCGGCCGAGAAGATTTTCTCCACCTTGAGGTCGATGACGTCATCCTTGGTGCGAGATGAGATGTATGCATCATAGGGGCGCGGTGCCTCAGTGCCATAGAAGACATGGCCCGTGAAGCTGTTGCGGCCATCAAGCTTGAAGGTGATACCGGCCTTGGCGCCATAGGTCAAGAAGCGATGGGTATCGCCCTTGCCATAGGAGTTCTCGGGAGCACGGCCATTGCGCATCTTACCGTCGCGCTGGAACTGGAAGTAATCACCCTTCACGCTGGCAAACAGTTCCCACTTGGCCAGGTTGAGCACCCACTGATGCCACAACTGGGCCTTGGTGGTAAGGATATTGTAGTCATAGCCGAAACGGTCACCCTTGATGGCCTTTCCGTTAGGATTGTCCAGGTCGTTTTGGGCCATGTCGGGATTCTCCGGGAAGTCGCGCTCGCTGAAGTTGTCGATGTCCAGCCAGTAACGTCCGCCCAACAGGTCCTTGATGGTCTTGTAGTAGGACGCAACAGTGTAGTTGGCGTTAAAGCCCGTCTGCATCGACAACTGATGGGACACGCGCATGTTGAGCACACTCGACAGCGTGTAGCTGGCCTGGTTGCTGTGGCGGTTCTCAAGGATGTAAGTGGAACCCTTCTCAACACCGGTCTCGTCGGCGAGATAATTGTTCAGGTAGTTGGTATTATACAGATTGTCCCAACGGATCTGGGTATACTCGCTCTCACTGCTCCAACGGTCGTAATAGAGGTCAAACGCTTGGGAATTCACATCAAAATACGACGGCAGGTAGCGATAATAGTCGGGACGCGGGTCGGCAGCCTTGTGCCAGTTGAGAGCGGCCTTGCTGTAGAACGACTTGTGAAAAGCCAGACCGGTGTTCAACGAGATGTGGTCATTGGGTTTCCACAACCAGTTCAGGATGGCGGTCGGGTCAAAGGACTCGACAACCTTGGAGTTGCGCTTCTCGCCTTCCTGCCAGCCCCAATCAGGATTGTACATGTTGCTATGAACCAGTCGGGCACACTCCTCATAGATGGCCGAGTTGGCAGCACGCTTGGTCGGGGCGCCAAAGGTCGTCAGCGACAACGAGTGCTGCGGGTTGATGATCTTCTGTATCGCCAGGAAATAACCCACGCTGTTATAGAACGAGCCGGGATATACACCCTCGTCGGCATAACGTGCCACCGCCGATACGGTCATCGCCCAGCCGTGCTTGTTCAAGCCCGTTGCATGAGTCACCATGCCACGCCAGCGGTAATTACCGTTAGTATAGGCAAGACTCAAACGTGTACCGGGGGCATAATCAGCAGCAAAGGTCTTGATGTTATTGGCACCGCCAATGCCACCAAAACCGTAAGCGTTGTCCTCTAGACCCAAGCCTATCGTCTTGTTCCTGAACGCCTGGTTCATACCTCCCGTCATCGAGTAGTTGAACGCAAAGCGGATTGCATCATTAAACGGCACGCCGTTGATGTAGGTCTCGGTCTTCTGGTTCTCGTAACCACGGATTCTGAAACGAGCTGTGCTGAAAGTGTAGCTCGATGCCTGATAGAAGGGGTTGTCAGTAGCGCCACTCAACAGGGCGACTTCCTGAGTATTGCCTTCCTCGTCCTCAAGCTGTGACTCCGACAACGCCATGTCGGCCATAGTATTGCGGTACTCCAGGGCTTGGGCACTCTCAAAGGAAACAGGCTCAATAGCAATTGAGCCCAGGTTCTCCACCACGCCATTTGCAATGATGATGTCACGCGACCAGTCATTGTAGCCATAAGCGAGAATAAGCAGCTTCTCTGGACCGGGGGTGGCATCATCGATGATGAACAAACCCTCTGAGTCTGTCGTAGCTGCATTGCCCTGATTGTCAAGAATTACGGTCGCTCCGACAACAGGCAACCCGCTCTTGGCATCAATCACCGCTCCTTGCACACCCGCACGTTGCGCCAGCGCCGTCAAGGTGGCAAAGAGTGCTAATAGCAAAAACAGTTTAAGTCTCATAAAATCACAATTTGTATTTAAAAGTTATTGTTGGTTGCTTGACAGAATTCTGATGCTTTTTAAGTTAATTTAGTTTAACTGCATCAACGGCATTTCATCTGAAAGGTAAAATTTGTCAAAAGTACAGATTATTTCTGACTTGCCAAAGAAAAAACACCAGCCAAATTTTACTTTTTCTTAAAATAGTCATTATACATCTTGATGCCA
>Ga0310694_10007311_pt1 | contig 10377 bp, 4 predicted proteins | sample 174DNAGHGhighgp2_FD_203884 | JGI IMG/M metagenome (GOLD analysis project Ga0310694, IMG submission 203884) | Sheep rumen microbial communities from Palmerston North, Manawatu-Wanganui, New Zealand - 1742 DNA GHGhigh gp2 (v2) (version 2) | ecosystem: Host-associated > Mammals > Digestive system >... | reverse complement strand
TTCCCGTCCAGGGACGCCGCCAGATCCTGGTGGTGCTCGAAGAGGACCAGAATATCCTGGAAGATGCCGTGGTCGTGGGCTACGGCACCCAGAAGAAGGCCAACCTCACGGGCGCCGTATCCGTGGTGAAGGCCGATGAACTCAAGGACCGTTCCGCCCTCGACGTGGGCCACATGCTGCAGGGCACCGTCCCGGGCCTGAACATCACGTCGGGTTCCGGCCGTCCCGGCCAGGCCGCCTCGCTCAACATCCGCGGTTGGAACTCCATCAACGGAGGCAGCCCGCTGGTGCTCATCGACGGCGTGGAAGGGGACATCCAGTACCTCAACCCGGTGGATGTGGAGAGCATCTCCGTCATCAAGGACGCCGCCGCGGCCGCCATCTACGGCGCCCGTGGCTCGGCCGGTGTGATCCTCGTGACCACCAAGAGCGGCAGCCGCGAGAAGGAAGGCCGCGCCAAGGTCACCTACAGCGGCCGCTTCGGTGTCACCGCGCCGACCACCCGGACCGACTACGAGACCCGCGGCTATGACTCCGTCTACCTGAACAACCTCTTCTGGAGCACCTACAGCCCGGGCACCAAGTATGCCAACTACTCCGATGCGGACATGCAGGAGCTTTGGGCCCGCCGCGGAGACGTCGTGGAGAATCCCGAGCGTCCCTGGGTGGTGATCACGCAGGAGAACGGACGGGACGTCTACAATTATTACGCGAACACGGACTGGTGGCACGTCCTGTACAACGATGTCAAGCCCACCACGAACCACACCATTTCGGCCAGCGGCGCCACGAACCACGTGAGCTACCTGGTGTCCGGCGGCTACACCTACGAGCAGGGCATGTTCAGGGAGAAGCCCGATAACTATTCGCGCGTGAACCTGCGCGCGAAGATCTCCTTCGACGTGACCGACTGGCTGCGGATCGGCTCCAACACGAGCTACTTCAACAGCTCCTACTTCTATCCGGGCCAGGGCGGCATCAACAACAACTTCGCGAAGAGCTCCGGCCACGGCCTGGCGAGCTTCCCCGCCACGAACCCGGACGGATCGACGCTGTACTACACCAAGTACAACGGCTATACGATCATGGACGGCCTCCTGATGCTCCTCGCCGAGGACAACTTCAACGAGGACAAGGTGGACAACCTGAGCGAGACCGTGGACTTCACCCTGAAGCCGTTCAAGGGCTTCACCATCAAGGGTGACTACACCTATACGCTCAAGTACAACCGGTACATGAACCGCGCGGTGCCCGGCCACTATTCCCAGTATCCGAACGAAATCAAGACGAAGGACGATGCGTCCCCGTTCCAGGACAAGCTCTCGGAAAGCGCCAACACCAACATCTACCAGGCCTACAACCTCTACGCGACCTACGAGAACAGCTTCAACCAGGCCCATAACCTCAAGCTGATGGCCGGCGTGAACTACGAGACCCGCTGGATCAAGGACCTGGGCGCCATCGGTTACTACCTGTACTCGACGGAACTGAACGACCAGAACCTGATCGGCGCCGATCCCAACGATCCCGACGGCAAGAAGCGCATGGAGACCTCCGGCGGCCAGAACGAGTACAAGCTGGCGGGTTACTTCGCCCGTCTGAACTATGACTACAAGGGCCGCTACCTGATTGAACTGAACGGCCGTTACGACGGCTCCTCCCGCTTCCTCCGCGGCAGCCGCTGGGTGTTCTCCCCGTCCGCTTCCCTGGGTTGGAGAGTCTCCGAAGAACCGTTCTTCTCGCCGTTGCGTACCTGGTGGGACAACTTCAAGATCCGCTTCTCCTACGGCCAGCTGGGCAACCAGCAGATGAGCTCCTACTATCCGGCCATCCGCACCGTCTCCACCAGCGGCAAGTCCTCCTATCTGCTGGGCGGCGCGAACCTCCCGCAGGCTTCCCTGTCGGCCCCGGTTTCCTCCGGCCTCACCTGGGAGCGCTCCATCCAGAGCAACCTGGGCGTGGACCTGGCCTTCCTGGGCAACCGCCTGGAATTCAGCGCCGAAGGCTATATCCGTGACACCAAGGACATGCTTACCGCCGGTGAGCCTCTCCCGGCCGTGTACGGCGCTTCCACCCCGCAGGAGAACACGGCTGACCTCCGGACCAAGGGTTATGAAATCTCCCTGGGCTGGCGCGATTCCTTCAAGCTGGGCCCCGACGCCTTCCATTACGGCCTGAACGTCGTCTTCTCCGACTATGTGTCCCACATCACCCGCTTCAACAACCCGGACAAGCTCTTCGCCAAGACCTACTGGGTGGGCCAGAAGTACGGTGACATCTGGGGTTACCACATCGACGGCCTCTTCGCCACCGACGAGGAGGCCAAGAGCTACGCCGTGGACCAGAGCAAGGTGAACGATGCGCAGATCTTCCCGAACGGCCTCTTCGCCGGCGACATGAAGTTCGCCGACCTGGATGGCGACGGCGCCATCAACAAGGGCGCCGAGAAGGTGGGGGATAGCGGCGACTGGCAGATCATCGGCAACAGCAAGCCGCGGTACAACTACGGCGTGAACCTGAACGCCTCCTGGTTCGGCTTCGACCTCGCGGTCTTCTTCCAGGGCATCGGCAAGATGGACTGGTATCCGGCCGCGGACGCCCGCAACTTCTGGGGCCCGTTCGCCCGTCCTTATATGACCTTCATCCCCAAGAACTTCCTGAACGACTGCTGGAGCGAAGAGAATCCGAACGCCTTCTTCCCGCGTCCCCGCGGCTACATCGCGATGAACGCGAACCGTCCGCTGGGCGTGGTGAACGACCGGTATCTCCAGAATATCGGCTACCTCCGCCTGAAGAACCTCACCTTCGGCTACACCCTTCCGGAGAAGCTGACCAAGAAGATCTCCATCTCCAAGCTCCGCCTGTATTTCACCGGCGAGAACCTGTTCTATTGGGCGCCCGGCCTGCACGGCAAGTACGTGGATCCTGAAATGGCCATGACCGGCGGCAACATGCGCATCTATCCCTGGCAGAAGAGCTACGTCTTCGGCATCGACATCACCCTTTAATGAATCCCGCTATGAAAAAGATAATCATTCCCGTACTGATGCTCCTGGCCGGATTCGCTTTCACCGGCTGCGACGACCTGCTGGACGCCGTCCCCAAGGACCGGCTTTCCGCCGACACGTTCTTCAAGAGCGAGAGTGAGCTCCAGGCCTTCTCCATCGGCTTCTACGAACTGTTCCCGACTTCGGAACTGTATGTGGCCAACGACGACCACTTCACCCAGAACAACATGTCCAACGAGGGCATGGGCAAGCGCACGATCCCGGCCAGCGGCAGCGGCTGGAGCTGGTCGGCCCTCCGCAATATCAACACCCTGCTGGAGAACATCGGCAACTGCCCGGATGAGCAGGTCCGCATCAAGTATGAGGCCCTCACCCGGTTCTTCCGCGCCTACTTCTATTTCGCCAAGGTCAAGCGTTTCGGCGATGTCCCGTGGTATGACAAGCCCCTGGGCTCCACGGACACCGAACTGCTCAACAAGCCCCGCGACAGCCGCGAGCTGATCCTCGAGAAGATGATCGAGGACCTGGACTTCGCGATTGCGAACCTCCCCTCCACCAAGAGCGCGTACGAGGTCACGAAATGGACGGCCATGGCCCTGAAATCCCGTGTCCTGCTGTTCGAAGGCACCTTCCGCAAGTATCACGCAGGGGATCCCGCCCTTGCCACCCTGCCGGCCAATGCCAAGGATTACAAGTGGTATCTGGCCGAGTGCGCCAAGGTCTCCCTGGAGTTCATCCAGTCCAGCGGCTACGGCCTGCACACCGGCGAAGTGAACACCTGCTACCGGGAGCTGTTCACCACGATGAACGCCACCGACCTGACGGACGAAGTGATCCTCGCCCGCGACTACAACAAGGCCTATGGCGCCATCCACAGCTCCGGCAACACGATGACCGTCGGTTCGATGGGCTGCCCGGCCATGACCCGCAAGCTTGTTGCCAGCTACCTGATGAAGGACGGCTCCCGCTTCACCGACAAGGCCGGCTGGGAGACGATGACCTTCCAGGAGGAAACCCAGGACCGCGACCCGCGTCTTTCCCAGAGCATCCGCACCCCCGGCTACAAGCGCATGGGCGAGGAGTCCTTCACGGCCCCTGACCTGAAGGTGTCCTTCACCGGCTACCACCCGGACAAGTACGTGACTACCTTGGACCAGGATTCCTACAACAACTCCGACATCGACCTGATCATCTTCCGCGCCGCGGAAATCCTCCTCAACTACGCGGAGGCCTTGGCCGAATCCGGCACCCTGACGCAGGAAGCCCTGGACCTGTCCGTGAACAAGCTGCGTGACCGCGTGGGCATGCCGCACCTGGACATGGCCGCCGCCAACGCCAATCCGGACGCTTTCCTCACCAATCCCGCTTTCGGCGGCTACCAGAGCTCCGTGCTCGCCGCCGACGCCAACAAGGGCGTCATCCTCGAAATCCGCCGCGAGCGCGGCATCGAGCTTGCCCAGGAGGGCCACCGCTACTACGACCTGATGCGCTGGAAGGAAGGAAAGGTCTTCGAGGCCCCCTTCTACGGCATGTACCTCCCCGGCGTGGGCGTGTACGACCTGGATGGCAACGGCACCGACGACTTCGAGGTCTATGCCTCCGCCGCCACCTCCAAGGCCGCGGTCACCAAGAAGCTGGGCTCCGACGTCATCCTCAAGGACGGCGAATCCGGCATGATCCTGCTGCACGGCGACGTCTCCCGTTCCTGGAATGAAAACAGAGACTACTTGTATCCCATCCCGACGGACGACCGCAACCTCACCGGGGGCGCGCTCACTCAGAATCCGGGCTGGGAGGACGGCTTGAAATTCTAAACGGACTGTACCATGAAAAGAATCGCATCATATCTCCTTCTCCTCTCCTTCGCGCTGGCTTTCACCGCCTGCCGCGAAAAGGAGCAGCCGACCGTCGCCCAGATGAAGGGCGTGTTCTATGCCGGCGCCCCGGGGCTCGAAGAGGTCATCGAAATCGTGCCCGGCAAGAGCAAGACCGTGGACCTGCAGGCCTATGCCGACCAGGTGTCCGACATCGTCCTCAACCTGACGCTGAAGGTCGATCCCGACGGGGCCGCCGCCTACAACGGCGCCCACGGCACCGACTATCCGATGTGCCCGGGTTCCGCCTATGAGTTCACGACCAACAAGGTGCTGATGCCGCGCTACGGCAAGGCGTCCACCTCCGCGAAGCTCAAGCTCTCGGCCTCCGGCCTGGAAGAGGATGTCGTCTATGTGGTCCCCGTCAACATCGACGAGGTGATCGGCACCGACAACTGGGAGCGTTCTTCCTCCCCGTATGCCTATGTGCTGGTGAAGCGGGCTTATGTGGCTCCCGATGCCGGTTCCGGCACCAAGAACGACCCGTACAACCTCTACACGGCGGCGGACATGCTGAAGATGTCCGAGCTGCTGGTCCCCGGGACCAAGGTCTATTTCCGTATGAAGGCTGACATCGACATGGATGGCATCGACTGGGTCCCGCTCAACTTCGCGTCGCCCTACGACAACTGCATCGACTTCGACGGCGGTGGCCATACGATCTCGAACTTCACGTCCACCTTCGCCAACTACCCGAGCTTCTTCGGCGTGCTGTATGGTAACGTGCACGACGTGACTTTCGCGAATGCCGTGATCGAGAGCGCCGTCGGCGGCGCCACCGGCATCATCGGCAGTTACTGCGGCACGACGGTCAGCGGTGTCCTCAAGGCTGGCGAAGCGCATCGCGTCCACGTCCAGGGCCGGGTGACTTCCCCGGGCGGAAACAAGAACGGCACGGGCGCTCTCTTCGGCCGTATCTGCGGCGCCAACATCACCGCCTGCTCCGCCGATGTGGAGATCGAGAGCGGCGAGGACTATGTGGGTGGCATCTTCGGCTATGACACGGGTGCCTCCACGGTCAGCGACTGCTGGACGGCAGGCCATGTCAAGGCCGGCTCGAAGGTGGGCGGCATCGGCGGCGGCTTCATCAAGGCCGACTCCGAAATGTACAACTGCTTCTCGCTGATGACGGTCGAAGGCTCCTTCCAGTACGCCGGCATCCTCGGCCATGCGAACCTGGACCAGAAGAACGCCAACACGACCAACACCCCGAACAACCACATCGAGGGCTGCATCGCCTGGAACGAGTCCATCTCCTCCCGGGCCACGGACGGCGCCGAGCACTACAGCAGCGGTGTGATCGTCGGCTTCACGGCGACGCAGAACTACCTCGTCAACTGCTTCCGCAAGGCGGACATCGTCTTCTCGGAGTGCCCCGTGAACGCCGAGCTCGGTTACGTGGTCACCAACCAGGGGAACGCCGGTCCCGGCGCCCCGCTGGTGGTCGGCACGAACTCCTATGACTTCGCCTACCACGGCCTGGCGGCCCCTGCGGACGCCACCGTCACCTCCCTGGCCCGTTCCCTGGGCTGGAGCGACTCCGTGTGGGATTTCAGCACCCCGATCCCGACCCTGAAGGCCGGCACCGGCAGCGGCGACGAGAACGTCAACGCCGGCGGCCAGCTCCCGGACTATCCCGAGCACGACTTCTTCAACTAATAAATGCATCAGATATGAAAACAAGATATTTCTTTGCCTTGTCGCTCCTTGCCCTCGTCTTCTCCTGCGGCAAGGAAGTCCAGGACCCGATGCCCGGTCCGGACGATCTGGTGACTATTCACGCCATCCTGCCCGACGCGCCCGCCACGCGCGGCGCCGGCCTGGAGACGAAACTTTCCTGGACCTGGAATTCCGGGGACAAGATCACCGTCATCGGTGAGACCACCGAGATCTTCAAGATCAAGGAGGGATTCTCGCCCAAGAAGGCCGAGTTCGTCGGCAAGCCCGTGAAGGGCAAGACCTTCACGATCCTCTATCCCGGCCAGGACGCCGTCGAACAGGACTGGAGCGTCCAGACCCAGAAGGGAAACAACAGCCTCTCGCACCTCCGCTATGAGGCGGCGCTCGAGAATGTCGACGACTACTTCACTTTCGCCTTCGACCCCGCGTGGGCCGCGGAGCATGCCGGCACCCTCAAGCAGACTGGCGTCCTGAAGCTCACGGTCGAGGTGCCCGAAGGAATCACGGAGCCCACTTCGATCGCCGTCACCGCCGACACGCCCCTCTTCTACAAGGGCAACGGCGAGGAGGAGAAGACGGACAAGCTCCAGCTCAACCTGACCGGCTGCACGCCCGAAGACGGCATCCTGACTGCCTGGTTCAACACCTCCTGGAACGCGGCCGAGGTGCCTTCCGGCGCGACGCTCTACGTCGTCCTGGGCGGCAACGACAAGCTCCTGAGCCGCGACGTGCTGTTCTCGAAGAAAGCCACCCTGGAGACGGGCGTGGTGAACCTGTTCACCCTCACCGGCGGCGGCTGGGCCGATGAAGCCCAGAACGCCCACTATGCCGGCGGCAAGGGCACGAAGGTCGCCCCCTGGATCATCGAGACGCCGGAGCAGCTGGCCTGCCTGGCCGGCGACCTGGCGGCCGGCTCGATCCGGTACGCCAAGCTGAACGCCGACATCGACCTGAACGGCATCGAGTGGACGCCGCTGAACAATGTCGAGCCGTACAACAAGCTCCTCGACTTCGACGGCGACGGCCATACCATTTCCAACCTCACTGTGGGCGAGACCCCGTACGCCAGCTTCGCCGGCGTGCTGTACGGCTCCATCAAGAACGTCACCTTCGAGGGCGCTTCGATCGACGCGGGCGCCAACGTCGGCGGCGTGGTGGCCGGCTATGTGGGCATGACCACCGACCTCATCGGCTGCTCGGTCACCGGTGTCACCGTGAAGAACTCCCACGTGACCGGCTCCGTCAACAACCTGGGCGGCTTTATCGGCGTCACGGACTATGCCGGCGCGGTCTTCGAGGATTGCACCATCGAAGGCGGCTCGGTCGTCCCTTCGGCCAACATCCGGTACGTGGGCGGCTTCGTGGCCAACGTCAACAAGGGCGCCAACTTCAAGCGCTGCACGGTGAAGGGCGTCACCATCGACGCGGCCGGCAGCAACCGCGTGGGCGGCTTCGCCGGCCAGGCCGGCCGCTTTGACGGCTACGAGATCACCCAGTGCGTCGTGGAGAATGTCACGATGAAGGGCGGCCAGAACTCGGCCGGTTTCGTGGGTGTGAACTACTTCCCGAACATCAACAAGTGCGCGGTCATCGGCGGCACCATCACGGCGGGGAATACCAATGTCGCCGGTTTCGCCGGCTATCCGGAAGGCAATGCCTCCGTGAAGTGCCAGATGACCGACTGCTATTCGACCATGAAGGTCGAGGGCGGCAGCCGGGCCAACATCGGCGGCTTCATCGGCATCGCCAAGGGCCTGATCGTCGTGAAGAACTGCTACGCGGCCGGGGAAGTGACCGGCACGGACGCCAAGACCGGCATCTTCGCCGGCAGCGTGGACGTGAACACCGCGGCCATCTCTTCCTGCATCGGCTGGAACGCCTCCCTGCCTTTCGCCGGCGCCGTCAAGGACGGCTCCGCCGAGGTCAAGGACAACTATGCCGGCGCCGAGGGCACCCTTTCCGCCAAGGCGACCGAAATGGGCTGGAGCGCCGACATCTGGGACTTCAGCGCCGATATGCCTAAACTGAAGTAGCATGAAACGCAGAAACCTCTATTTCATCGCGGTTTTCCTCCCCCTGCTGGTCTGGTCCTGCGGGGGGAAGGACAACCCCGACTTGATCCCCCCGCCGCCGACCCCTTCCGGCAACGAGCCGGGTGGTGGCAGTGGCGGCAGTGGCGGTGACGGCGGTGGCGGCGGCGGCACGAACCCCTGGGACGCGAATCGCGGCAAGGTGGTCCGGCCTAATGCCGGCAACGGCTGGACGGTCTCCACGGTCCGGGAAGGCATCACCTACTATGCCTATTCCGGCAAGGATGCGGTGACCGGCGTCAACCAGGAAGCCTTCGCCATCGACTTGGACCTGTCGAATCCGAACTATACCGTCGCGCTGACCCATACGATTCCGGCGGCGGTTACGTCCGATGTCTACAAGAACAACAAGGCGATTGTGGCGATGAACGCCGGCTATGAGGCCGGGTCGATCTTCATCAAGATTGGCGGGGTCACCAAATCCGCCATTCCCAACACGCAGATCTCGGATACCGGCGTCGCCAACTGGAAGAGCGAAGCCGCATTCTTCTGCGACGGTGTCCGGAACGTCAGCATCGCGAAGGCCGGCGACTTGATCCGTCCCTATAAGGCGCCTGACAATTACCAGACCTTGGTGACGAAGCAGCGTAACTTCTATATGCAGCGCTCGGACAAGTACATCATCTCCAGCGCGCCGATGCTGCTCGACGATTACAATCCCGTCGGGGAGACCTACATCGACAGTTCCGTCAGCAACTGGAACAGCCTTAGCTCGGAGCATCCGCAGCATCACCAGCGCAAGCGGCATCCCCGCACGGCGGTGGCCCTCACGCACGACAACCATCTGATCTTGCTTGTCGTGGATGGCCGTACCAGCATCAGCAACGGTATGTCGGCCAAGGAGCTGACGCAGTTTCTGGTGAAGTACTTCAACCCGCAGTACGCCCTCAACATGGACGGTGGCGGTTCCACGGCGATGTGTGTCGAAGGTTTGGGCAATGCGGAAACGCACCTGGTCAACAAGCCCTGCGACACCGGCGGCCGCGCGGACAAGCAGCGCGCGCGGGATACGCATTTCGTGATCCTTGAAGCCCAGTAGCCTATGACCAGGCGGCTTTACCTGCTGCTGGTGGCGGTCCTGGCAATCGTTGCCTGCAGCCCTCGGCTCGCGCCCGGGAGCGCATCCTCCGAAGGCACGGCATTCATGCCGCGCCCGGAGGGCTTCACCGACCGCTACGCCCGGGAGGAAATGGTCATCCTGAGCCGGCACAACATCCGGTCGCCGCTGAGCGGCCCGGGTTCCGTGCTGTCGCGGATCACGCCGCACGAGTGGTTCGACTGGAGCTCCGCCCCCGGCGAACTGTCGCTCCGCGGTGGCGCGCTGGAGATGGAGATGGGACAGTTCTTCCGGGAGTGGCTCGTCGGCGAGGGTTTCTTCGCCAAGGACGGGGTTCCGGAGGCGGGGAGCGTCCGCTTCTATGCCAATTCCATCCAGCGCACCCGCGCCACGGCCCGCGCTTTCGCCGCCGGGATGTTCCCGATGGCCGACATCGACGTGGAGCAGCACACCCCGCTGGGGACGATGGACCCGGTGTTCAACCCGCAGATCACCCGCCTCTCCGACGGCTTCCTGGCGAAAGCCTATGCGGAAATCGAGGCGATGGGCGGGCCGGACGCGCCGCTGAAGGCGAAGTATGCGCTCCTCGAGAAGGTCCTGGACATCAAATCCAGCCCGGCGGCCCGCCACGACACGACGGCTTTCGGACAATTCCCGTCGTCGGTCCA
>Ga0310694_10007309_pt1 | contig 10380 bp, 10 predicted proteins | sample 174DNAGHGhighgp2_FD_203884 | JGI IMG/M metagenome (GOLD analysis project Ga0310694, IMG submission 203884) | Sheep rumen microbial communities from Palmerston North, Manawatu-Wanganui, New Zealand - 1742 DNA GHGhigh gp2 (v2) (version 2) | ecosystem: Host-associated > Mammals > Digestive system... | reverse complement strand
CCATCAACAGTCATATATGTGATAATAAGATAGCCGTCCTTAATCTCTATTGACTTGATTGAACCGTGTGTCTTCTCAAATTCATGGAACTCCCTGTGAAGAACGTCAAGTATACCATTTCCGCTATTATCATAATCATCAGGGTTGCTTCCCTCCCACTCAGTGATTGCGTGTATTATGGTAGCGTTATGCGCAATGGATTCCTTGGCAATTATTAAATCATTGCGAACCTCAGCAACATCATCAGAAATGAGGTTTTCCTGCCTTGTGGCTCTTTCGGTTTCATCATTAATCTTTGTATTGTAGTCGCTTGTTATGATGCCCTTTGCTTCAGAAATTCTTTCTTCAACATATCCGGTTGTTGCATATTTCGTTAGCTTCTGATTGATTTCGTCTTCAAGTTCTGAAAGTTCAGTGCTGAAACCAGCAACAGCATTATCGGTATATGTCTCTGCGCTACTGATTGCCTGGCGCCTCATTTCCTTTGCAAAGTTCTTTGCACCCCATATTGTGTTAGCATCTCTGCTATCGCTTTCATTACCTATAAGGTCAAGGTCTCCTTGTATTCTGTCAGCAATTTCCTTTGTAAGACCAGTTTCAACGGCATTGATTCTACCATCGAATGCATCTACCTTCTCGACAGCCTCTTGAACGTCTTCTTCAAGTGAATCAATCTTTGCTTGCATTAAATTGTCAACAGTTGTTGACCTTACAATCTCTTGATTCAGTCTTTCCTCTATTGAGCCAACCTTGCCGCTAACCGTCTCAAGGTCAGTCTTATCAGCTTTTTTCTCGTCAAGTTCATTGAACTTGCATCCCATTTCAGTATGAAGGTCTTGGAGGTCTGAAACATTGGCCTTTGTATCTAATGCATCATATATGTTTGCTATATCTGCTGTATTTGCACTGACTTTTTCTTCAAGTTCGGAAATATCATCTGTGTTTTTCTGTACAGCCTCTTCAAGTGCGTCTATTGCTTCACTATTTGCGCTAACAATATCAGCGATATCGGCCATGTCGTTTGAAATATCATCAATTTTTTCATTAATGTTATCAATTGCATCATTTACGCCATCAATTGCGTCATTGACCTCTGATAATGCGCTTGTAACCTCTCCGCTGAATGCATCAATCTTATCATCAAGTCCATTGATTTTATCAGTTGTCTCTGCTGAAACGGCATCTATTTTATCGTTAAGGCCGTCTAATTCTTCTTCAACTTGTGTAAAGCCACTTTCAATGATATCGGTAACGTCTTCAATGTCTTCTATCTTAGCGTACATTGAATCTCCGCTTTCTGCTGTGAGATAACCTTGTTCCTTAACCCATTCTTGTGTCGCAAATGTTTCTCCACTTGGGATTCTTTCATCAATTTCTTCCTTTGTATAAACATCGTTACGATGTGCAAATTCTGCGTCCGCATACCTTGTATAAGCGTTGAATCCTTGTCTTAATTCTGCAAGGTTAAAAGCCGTATATCCAGATAGTTCTTCAAGCCCATTGACCGTTTCATCAACAGCATCTGTTATTGCACTTAATTGTTCAGCAAATTCATCATCAACCGCTTTTAATTCTTCAATATCATTAGACATTCCGCTTATAGCACTGGCAAATTCTTGATTGACCTCAGTTTGGGCAGCGATAAGATTTTCTACTGTTCCGGAAAGTTCAAGCAAATCTTTCTCATCGGCTTTTTCTCCTTCAAGGCCTTTTATTTCCTCATCTTGCTCCTTGTTTTTTTCACGGATATCTGACAAGTCAATATCAACGTCACTAGAGTATCTATTTTGGTCCGGAAAACCATAATACTCCAAATGTCTTATAAATTGCTTTTTAGCCATATTTTTTTTATTATTTTAATTACGTAATTTATTATAAATATTTAAAAATAAACCATAATTATTATTTTTTAAAAAAAATGTGCATATATTATGATAGAACCGTTGTTTAAAAAAGGAGATTATATAATTAATCGAAAAAATACCATTGAAAACAGTGATATGGGGATTGTAAAAGGAATTACCAAAAAGGGCTATTATCAGTTTTCAGCCTTTTATGGCGGAATGTTCCATGAACTTAAAGATGCCGCAGATAAAAATTGCGACCTTCAAATTAATTACCAAAAATTCTATAGACTATGCGATGAGGAAGAAAAGAAAAAATTTGATGAAATTATAAAAGAAAACAAAAAAGGCTAACCAATTTAGGTTAGCCTTTAATTATTGTTTCAAGTTAATTATCTTAACTCAGAAATTGGCCAGTGAACAAGTCCATCGACCCTTAGGTGCCCGTAATAGCGGTTATTGACTACTTTCTTTGCATAACGTGTCATAATACCCTTTACTGGAGCAAAGTTGAATGGGTTAATTATCGTTGGGGTCAACTGCATTGGCACATATGGTGCGTAAATATAACCTGTGTCAAGGAGTGACTTACCCTTATGACCGATAATTATACTCCAGTGTGGAGAATATGGGTCACGATATACCTGATATCTACCACTCAATGAACCAATCTTCTCAATACCCATGTTGTACTGGTCGCTCTCAGCAGATGCGTCAGAAACGTGGAAGAACTCAAGGTTGTCAAACAATGCAGAAATCTCAGAAGATACTACAATGAAGTTTGCGCCGCCACGAAGAGTTGCTTTATGAATCTGTGCTGAAATCTGGTTAATCTTTGTGAATAACTCCTGGTTCCAGTCTTTCTGAGTATAGTTGGTAGAGAATGCAGCCATACGTCTCCAACCATTAACATCCCAACGTGCCTGCCAAGGTGCAGCCTTACGTAAGTCACGAAGGATTTCACGGTCAATCTCAGCAGCAATCTGCTCTGAAAGGATAGCTGTTAACTCAGCCTCTGCGTCAATGTTGTGGAATGCAGAAACGTCCTGTGCAAGTTCTGGTGACCATGTAGCACGAAGTTTTCTCTCTTCTACTGCAACAGTTACGCTATCAAGTTTGAATGAAACCTCACCGATTTCAGTTTCAAGCTCAAGTGAATCATACTGTGCCCAAGCAATCTTGAACAATTTAGCAATGTTCTCCTTAGTTGCTTCAGTATCGCCGCTAACGATAGCAGCATCTAATTGGTCAGCAGCAACACCGATGTAGCCATCGATTGTACCAGCCTGCTGTACAACTGGTTTTGCAAGGTCAAGTTCAAGGTAAATCTTACCTTCTGCATCGCAAATGCCATCGTATTCTACAATACCCTTACCATATTTCTGTGTAACAACACGGAAAGGAATTGATTCGAATTTACGGAAAGCAGATGTCATAACAGCTGAATCACCGAGTGCCTTAGACTCAATCTCTTTCATTGCAATAACCTTAAGAGAAGCCAAGAAGCCTTCTGTATCCATCTCATTTCCATCAGGACCGGTTAAACGACCTGCGTTGAATGCTGAGAAGCCATCAACTTCGATGATGACGTTACGGATAGTTCCGTCAAAACCACTCTTGAAATATTTGCTAAGGTTGTCAGCACCAAATGGACGGATGCCCATTGGGGTCAAGAATACAGGAATTGCATTACCAACCTTAATAGTTACCTTACCCTTAGAGTTATCATAAAGGAAGTCATTGTAGAACAAGTCATAAAGACTCTTCTGGAAATACTGAGTTACCTCAGGACCTGCCTGACGATAGTTAGTTGCAGGAATTGTTGGGTCAGCCTTTACAGCCTCTGCAAGAGCGTAGCCATCAGCGTACTCATCTTCACCTGCTTCAATTGCTGGGTTAATCTTAACGAATTTGCTCTCAAGTTCGTTGATTGTCTCATCTGGGAGATAGTATCTTGGGTCGATACGTCCACCCTGATTACGGTTCACACGGTCATAACCCATAAGACCCTTGTGACGTCCGGTAGTACCATCAATGATATCACCAGGCTCAGTGTCACCAGTCATACCCTCTGGAAGTGCCCACTCTCTCTCTGAAGTTACAGGGAGGATGAAGAACAACTTACCAACTGGAAGGTTCATAGCCTGAACTGATACGATGTCGTTAGCAAGAAGCTTGCTGAATACACGACGGATGATAGGGAATACAACGGTTTCGAAAGAACCGCTATTGTCAGAAGCAGTAGCCTCATAAATCAAGTGCTTTGCCTCGTTCTCATACAATGTAGCAACATTCTCTTTAATGTTACCCTCAAGACCTTCAGTAAAGCCTAGAGAATCCCAACGATTCTGAATGTCCTCACGTATTTTTCTCTGAGCATTAAGTTCGATATTACCAACTTGTCCGCTTGTTAAAAATTCTCTCATAATGAATTATTTAAATAATTTATTTATTAGTTTAATTTTCTTACTTGCAAATTCTATGCATAAGGTCAAGTGAATTCAAAATATCATTTGAACGATAGATTTGCGTCTCATTGATTTTGTTACCATTTACACCGAGTTCTCTGCTTTCGTCAATATTCATCTTTGACTTCTTCTTCAACTCGTGTGAAATGTTCTCGTACAACGCCTTAGAAGCATCAATTGAATTAGCCTCGTTACCGAATCTTGCTATGATTTCCTTCTTCTCATCAACGCTTGTTGAATTCTCCATCACAAGTTTAATGATGTTACCAAGGTTAACATTTGTCACAGCAGCTTCTTCAAGAGTATTCTTAAATTTGCCCAATGCTTTCTTAAGCGCTTTGTTCTCTTCGAAAATCTCATTAGCCTTTCTAACAATATTCTCAACCTTAACGTTTACGTTAACGTCACTTGATGAATTGTTTGAATAAGGGTTATCACCAGTTCCTGTCTCTTGTCCATTCTGAGCGGTGTGGAAACTACGTCCTTTACGTCTGCGATTTCCATTATCGCCGTCTGTTCTTGAGGTGCTTCCGACATTAGCAGTATGTTCCTGTCTTGTCTTAAGCTCTTGGATGGCTTTTGTTACTGATTCGTCAACAACCTCTTCAGCCTCCATACCATCTTCCTCTTCAACAGTCTTACCTTTTTGAGCAGTAAATGGTTGATTTTCGCTCTTATCTCCTTTTTTACCTGACCAAGGCTTCTTAGAGTCTCTTGGAACTCCTTTATCCCAGTCATTAACGTTTTTGCCCGGTTCTGACATACCAGGGTTTGTCATCACATCCTTGCTCTGATAATTATCAGTATAACCAACGTTAGAGTTATATTCATTCAATGCGATTTCAAAAATTCTTGATTCATTCATATCTTCATCGTCTTCGTTATCTAAGTCATTATCCATGTCTAAATCATCGTCTGAGTCAGCCTCTATTTCAAATTCAGTTTCATCACCACCCATATCAGTTGGCTCAACAGCATTTGACTCATCACCGCCCAAGTCGATAAGATATTCAGCACCGGTCTCATTATCTTTGATGCTGACCTTTTCATCATTCTTCGTAACAACTACTTGGTCATCATCCTTTAATAGTTTGTAAACCTTTACGATTTCATCGTCTTCCGCATTTGAGAAGTCATACTCATCATCTGAAACCTTGTATTTATCAAACTCAGACCATTCTTCGCCATCATCATCAGATGCATTAGCACCAGAGTCAATATCGGTATCATCTTCCAAATTAACATCGTCACCTGAGTCAGTCTCTTCGTCATCTTCAACTTCAATCTCATCATCGCCAGCATCGTCAGAATCCATTCCATCTGCAACATCATCAGTTGCTTCTTCGTCATCGCTTGCGTTTACAGAATCAGTATCTTCCACTTCCTCTACATCATACTCATCCTCGTCCTTATCTTCTTCAGTAAGGATTTTGGCATATTGCTCAAGTACTGTTTCTTTGAGTAAATCACGAACAGCGCTTTCGGTATTTTCCTTTAATGTATTGGCAAGGTTGTTATAACCTAATAAAGATTCCTTAACAAAATTGCTTCTAATTTTACCGTTCTTTTTCATTTAAATGAAATTAATTATATTTTCATTATTTTAATTATAAATATATTAACAAAATGAAAAAATATCATTTTACCCTTTATATTGGGCAAATAAATTATTTATTCATACTGTTTTTAATATTTTTTCTATAAAACTTTAGTTAATTGTTTTAATAATAAATATTTAAAATGTAGGAAATATTTATTTTAAAGTAATTAAAATTATGAATAAAACTGATTTACGTGAAATTAAAAGGGGAGAATTTGGTACCGGACTATTAATTGAGAACGATGGATATATTTCAATGACAGAATCGGTCAACAATAAAAAAATATATGAATCAATATCAGATGGAGAATGGAATGTTCCTTATCCGTTTATTGTTGATGCTGTTTTTCAGAAATTCGATATAAAAAATGCAAACGGAAGAGTATATCCTGAGCGTGTACTTAAAAAACAAGTTGAACTCTATCAGCAAAAAATAGATGAACACAGAGCATATGGAGAATTAAATCACCCGGCTGAATCAACAATAGACTTGGGAAGAATATCGCACAATATCATTGAACTTCATTGGGAAGGAAGAACACTAGTTGGAAAACTTGAACTGAATATTTCAGAAGGGTTTAGAAGATTTGGAGTTGTATCAACAATGGGTGATATGGCAGCAAACCATCTTCTGAATGGATATAAAATTGGTGTATCATCACGTGGAGTCGGTTCTGTTGAGCAAAAATTAGGGCAAACAATCGTAGGCGACGATTTTGAACTAATATGTTGGGATATTGTAAGTGACCCTTCAACTCCTGGAGCCTATATAGGTCATAAAGAAGAGTTAACTCAATATGTAGAAGAAAAAAGCAACGAGAAAAAAGCCGTGAATGAAAAAATAAATAAAATTAATAAAATATTACTATCATGAAAAAACAAATTGTAAGACTTACTGAATCAGATTTACACAAAATAGTAAAAGAATCTGTTAAAAAAATAGTGACGGAATCTATGGGTGCAAATGGAGGAATAGATGTTAACGATATAATGTCTTTGGCTAATATTGTAATTAAAAAATATGGACACGGAAATATGATTGATACAAGTAATCCAGAAGAATTAGTTCAGAACGTACAACAAGTAATGAAAACTGAAGGATGTGATGAATACGAAGCACTTGTATATATGAGCGGCGCAAAAGGCGGAGGATGGGGTTAATATTATAAAAAATTATAAAACAAAGCGAGACTCTTAATTGAGTCTCGCTTTTTATTTTATTTGTTCACTATATTTCGCCCATCAAATCTAGTATTTGAAATATTTTTTGGATATTTACTTTGTAAATCTCTCAATTCTAATTTATCATAGTCATCTGGTGCGTCTTTATCTCTATAAAAATCTTTATAATCGAATTTATTTTTTTCAATTTCAAAATTTTTTCTCTGCTGAGATTTTTTCGATAATATATCTCCTATAGCATCAGCATACTCTTTTATTTTCTTAACATATGGATTATTTGTATCGACATTATATTTAACTGTGTCATAAAAATCTTGAAATGCCATTTCCATATCATAAAACACTTTATCTGATATGCTAGAAGCATTATCAACAAGTCCATAACTTATTTCATTTATTGCTCTCTTTACAATTCTATTTAAATCAGATTCAGATAATTTAATTCTTCTTTTCATTGCTAATATTATTTTTCTATTAATTCATTCTTTTAAATAATGCATATGGACCAGGGTCATTTATTTCCTGCCCCATATATTCAGGCTCATCTAATTCGCTGTTATCCTTAAATATTGTATCTGTTGATTTCTTTGTAACTATGTTATCTTTCTCATCTTCAGGTATATAAGGATTTTCAGACAAATCATATCTTCCCAAAGCCTCTTCATCGCCTACATATTCAAGAAGCCTTTTAAATGATGTCTCCCTTAACTTAATTATTTTACCCATTTTATATTTTTATAATAAATATTACTTAGCAATAACTAATTTAAAAATCTAAATCATTAAATTCATCTATAATGCCAATTTTTTTTGAAAAATCAATAAAAATCCTAGCTAATTTATAATTAACATTTTCCTCATACCACGAAACAATTTCTTCAATTAACATGTTCTATTTAGTTTTACTTACCTCAAATTCATTTTCAACTAATTCATCTTCCAACTCTTTAAACAAATACCCGAAGTTGCTTGAAATTATATTTTTTATGTTATTAAGATTTATAATCTTTTCATTCTTCTGCTTCAAAAAAAAAGAAATGGAAAAAAACTTCTTTTTATTCTTTACAAGAAGTTCCGGATTTAAATCAAAATCTAAAATATATTTCTTATCAAAAACAATGCTATTAGACAACGCATTTTTTAATTTATTTTTGAAACTATTATGGAATAAATTAACTTGTTCCTCATAATCTCCATCATATGTTGGGCATAGCCACATTTTGCCTGAAACATAAATAACCTGTGGGTCATTTTTATTCACAGAACCATATTTCAAATTAATGTTCTTACAATTATTTAACTTGATTTCTTTGTTTAAACGTATCATATATCTTTTTTATAAAATATATGATTTTTTTATTACCGGTCAAAAAAAAAGAGTAATCAAAAAGATTACTCTTTTTTTTTACAAAAATTTATCATGGTCACTATCGCTTAACACTGCTCCAATTTCAAGTAATTTAGCAATATCGCCGACAATATTAGCCTTATCATACTCTTTCAGCATAATAGTTTCCTTAAGGTTTAAAAGCCTTTCCTTTTCGTCACCTTCATTTTCAGAAATCATCTTATTAATCTTTTCAATGCATTCATTTTTAATCTTATTGAAAAGATTCATTCTTCTTGTCTCCGCACCGGAAGAGTTTGCCATCATAATATCAGCAACTAACGCTCTTTCAGACTCATTCAAAGAATTCAATTTCTTTTCTACCTGTTCTGCCATAGAAATAATATCAACCTTATTCTCATTCAACTTTTTATTCTCAACCAAATAATCGCTTGCACTTTTAAGGTTATTGGTGAAATTTGTCAAATTATTAAGGTTTTTCTTATGTGTTAAAAGATAATCGCAGCTCTTTGCAAACTTCATTTCGTTCTCATTGATGTTTGATGGCTTAATGTTGTGCTTAATTAAAAGTTTTGCAAATTTTCTGTTGGATTCTTTCAATGTTTTATAATTGATATCCTTTGATACTAATTTTAATGACTCATTGATATAGTCTTTTGCATCAGTATCGCAATTAAACTTTCTCAAAGCATTGCAGAATTTAAATTGGGCCAAAAGGTTTTTATCTTCTTTTATTAGCTTAACACACTCCCTCAATGCCTTTTTATTTTTGGCCATGAGTTTTGGTAAAGCGCTCTCTAATGTAGCATTAATTGTTGCAAAATTTGAATCAATCATGCTATCTTCAAAATTGCAAGCCTCTTTATACCTTTCAAAAGCGTCATCCATTTCCTGCACATACTTTTCAGCAGCCTCTATTCCGCCTTGCTCCATAGCCTCTCTTGCCTTAGCCACAGCCGCTTCCCATATCTTTATGTACTTTTGTTTTTCATCCATAATATATATATTATTTTGTGTCTATTTTATTTATAAATATCTAAATGTATAAAAAAGAGACTGATTATTCATCAGTCTCTTCCTCATTATTTAATAAATTCAAAGAATCTATCATTTTTGAAAACTCTTCATTGATTAACAACGACTTATCATAGATATCTGTTCTTTCAATAATGCTTTCAGGCTTATTGCTCCTTTCTATCTTTTCATCTATCTTGTTAATATATTGCTTAAACATACTATCAAGTTTCACATTGCTTTCTTTAAGCGTGTTTTCAATAATAAGTTTCTTGTTTCTATTAATGGATTCATTTGATGGTGGTGGAGGTGGCGATGGCTCTCCGCTGTTATCTCCGCCGCCTTCCATTTCTCCGGTTGGCTCTGAGCCTTCAGCACCCATTATATCTCCTTGTTCATCTCCTCCAGGCATTCCTAAGTTATCAAGGTCTCCACCGAATGAGCCTCCGCCTCCGCCGCCAGGCATTCCTCCGCCCATTCCTCCGTCAGGGCCTCCTTGTTGCCCATCTTCTTGGTATTGCGCTCCAGGCTCTCCATACATTCTATCAACAATATCGAATATACCCGTTCTCTTGATAATCTGAGTTGTCTTTTCAAGTTCAGCAGCGATACCCTTTTCAAGACGTATTTCCTCAAGGTTTTCTTTAATTTCCTTATCAGACCATTTCATTATTTGCTTAAGCGCCCTTGACTGAGACATTACTGGTAAACCATTACCAGGGTCAGAAACAGCGTCTCTAACAGCTGAAATCTTCTTCTGTAGGTTATCAATCTCAAGTTGTTCAGCCTGAGTTGATGGATTATTCATTGTAAGGTTAAAATTGGTCAAATCATCATCAAATCCCAAAAGGTAAAGATGTATTGAAGCCAATTTTGTCAACTCCATCAAGAATGCTTGCTGAATTCTGTTAATAACACGTGTGA
>Ga0310694_10007307_pt1 | contig 10384 bp, 21 predicted proteins | sample 174DNAGHGhighgp2_FD_203884 | JGI IMG/M metagenome (GOLD analysis project Ga0310694, IMG submission 203884) | Sheep rumen microbial communities from Palmerston North, Manawatu-Wanganui, New Zealand - 1742 DNA GHGhigh gp2 (v2) (version 2) | ecosystem: Host-associated > Mammals > Digestive system... | reverse complement strand
TTAGTAGTCTTTTTAGAACTACTTGTCTTCTTTGCTTTAGGGAGATCATCATTGACAACCTCTCTATTCAGTACTTTAACCTCTCCGGTTTCATCGTCTTGTTCGTAAGTGAACAGTACCTTGAATGTCTGAATCATTCTCCTTCGTTATATTCTTTAATTTTCTTAATGACATAATCTAGATCATTATCAATAAGTAAATCTTCAAACAGTCCCATCGGGGATTTAGCTGTGCAGGTTCCATCAGAGTTCGTTAAGAACTTATATTGAACCGAATCAGAATCATCTTTCACTACCTTAGTAAATAATACATAAGTAAACAAGCCTTCAAGTGTAATAACACTATCCAACATCTTTCCTTGAGTCTTGATTTTATAGTAGGGATTGAGATTATCTCCAGTATTTTCACTATGAGTAGATACTACAATGAATAAATCATCGCGCATGTCCATACCAGTCTTTAAAGCCTCATATGCATGCTTAGCCATATCAGTAAACTTTCCATAGCCTTTTTCATCTACTCTAGCCATAGCCTCAAATGCTTGAAGATACTGAAAATCATCGATAATCAGTACTTTAACATTAGGCATCTTCAAATTTACTATCTTCATCATCTGCTTAATAGCTTCGATATTAGAAGAAGTATAGAAGTTACCAGACATCTCTTTTGTTTCCTTATTAACCTTGAAATCTGGATACTTCTTTTTAGCACCCTTAATTCCAGGCCTCTTACCTGTGGTAGATATAATAAATGTTTCTTCTGGATTCAAATTTCTAATAGATGTGGTCTTTCCTGAACCACTTTCACCAACAATTGCTATCATTTCAGCCATTTACATTGTAAAATTTATATTAACTACGTTTTCATCTATCCTTTCATTTTGACTTATTTCATCTTGTAACATATAACTAACATCCATATATGGATCATAACAAGTAATTTGATCTCCTTTAGGTAACTCTTTAAATAGGCCTGCTTTGCCATAAAAAGCTGCACCAATCTGAATCTCAGATTCACCATATCTAGATTTAAGAACAGAAATACTTCTAAACTTATCTTCTAGCTGGCTTATATCATACTTTTTATATTTATTGAGTTGTTCTCTATGAGGAGATAATATTCCAAGAATAACCTCAGCATCCTGTGATGGATTACCACTATCCTTAATATCACTAAGCTTAAGATCAATCATATCTAGTTTTCTTCTATCAGTAGAAGTACTATCTCTATTAATCTGCATTAGAACTAAAGGACTGATGCCACATATATTTCTAAAGGTTAAGAGATATTTACTACATAAATCAATCTCATTCTTAAGTGTAGAACCTTGTCCTGGTCGAACCAAGCCTATATGGTCCATAATTACAAGAATAATTTTCTTTGGATTCTTGGGTTTAAATAGGATTCGCTTGTCAGTATTTATAAATTCACCTTCTTTTTCTAGTTCAGAGTGAAGATTGGCATAAAGAACTTGAGCATTTAAAGCTCTATCATAGACAGTAATCTTTTGTTCTATTTTAGTAAGCCAAGGTTGACATTCTAAAACAATACGATAAAGATCATCATCAAGAATATAGTTCTTTTTACGAGACATTAATTCCTTAGGAGACACTTCAATATGATATTCATCCCATATATGCATACATAGGAGTTTTAAGAATAACATATTAGCAGACATCTCCAACGAATAATAAATGACTCTAAAATCATCATCATCTAAATGTTGAATAAGCGGTTTATAGACAAACGAATAAAGAGCATATGTAGTCTTACCAGAGCCAGTACCTCCAAACAATAAATAGTAGGTTTCTCTAGTTAGTCCATCTATTATACTCTCTAACTTGGGCATACCTATAGATATACCCTGATTATTACCGTCACGTCCACGTCGTATAAGCTCTAATACTGATTCTGTAATCATATAGAGCGCATAGAGTTATAGTTAATATCAGTTAATTCTCCGTTCTTTAAAGCCTCTATTTCTTCCCATTTCCTATCTATAAGGAATGTGGCAAGAGAGAAGTTTATAAATGTAGTATTATTCTGTGCCCAATCTAATAGTTCAAGAATATGCTTATGGGTTTCTTGATTCCAATGTATTTGTTTACCATAATAACGGAAAGCATCTTCCAAAGTATCAAACTTCTTAGATACTCCTCTTACAGAAACAGTTGCTCCTTGAATTGTAGCAAACATTGGATAAGCCTCATAAAGTTCTTGTCCCATATCAAAAGCACTTCTATACAATGCATTCTCAAAGTTCTTACTAAAAGGAATGGCTGCAGGATCAAACCTTTCTCCTTTAGCTGGAATCTTATAAGACTTTAGAATAATACCTTTCTCTTGTAAAGATTCAAGATTATTTCTAAAGTTGGACTTATTATCACTTATTTGTAAGAACTTGAACAGATAATTTTCTGGATAACCTTCTTTAGTAACAAAGATTAATCTAACTATAAAAAGTTCATCAGGAGTAAGCTGATATTTTTCAAGTACAGCTATCTCCTCATCAATGTTTAAATTATATTTATTCAAAACAGTTAGGGATTAAAATTATTTCAGTCCAATCTCTCACTGTAAAAGGGAATTACTCTTCCGAGTCGGAGTTCTTTACATACGGTGCCATAAAGAGCTTAGAAAGCTCATTATATCTAATTAATAACTTCTCCATATCATACATTTTGTCATATAAATCTGTAAATCTTTTGTCTTGATACGTAGATACTATTTGCTCCAATATGAGCAATTCAACCATTTCTGAACCCTTCATAATTCTTAAGAAAAGTTATTAAATCTTGTTCTGCATCTTTAGCTGTTGGAAAACTATTGAGAGAACAGTGAAATCCTTTATGATCCTTATAATCCTTTTTAGGACGTTCACATACCCAATACCAACTTCCATTTACATCTACTTTTATACCAACTTCTGTTGTAAATAATTCTCTAGCTTTCTTCCAAAAGTTAGAATCTGAACACAAACTTTGCTGCTGGTTTAACATATTCTCCTGGATCTTCTCCTCTCAATACTTTATCCAGTCCAGCTTCATCGATGACTTTATAGTTTCCATCAGGATGAGAAGTACTGAACCACTTAGTTTCTACTGTATTGTTAAGGATAAGATTAAATATTTCTGCTTGTTTACCAGGCTCATATCGAATTACTCTTCCAACTCTCTGAACAGCTTTTAATTTAGCAGAATCCAGACCAAGTATAATAGCTACAGATAATCCTTTTACATCTAGACCTTCATTAATCTTTTCACAAGAATTAAGAACTCCTGCTACTTGATTATTAAAGTTTTCTAGAATATTAGCACCTCTCTTTTTAGAAACTTTTCCTGTATATACATCTCCATAACCTATTTGCTCAGCAATAGATACTTTTTTAGAAAATGTAACTATCTTCTTATCAAGTCTAGCTTCTATTATTTTACGAGCAAGTTCTATTTTCTTAGGATGTTCTGTAATAAATTTCTTACGAGCTTGCATTAATCTCATAAATCCCATAGCATGATATGTAATATTAGTAAGAATTTGTTTACGAACAGATTCAGAAGCATCAGCAGGACATATTCTATCACGATATGCCTGTCTATTCTTCCAACCAGTTGGACCTGTCATAGTATTTATGAGGTTCCAATCATAATTAAAGAACTCATAATGCTCTGTAAATTCTTTATTCATATTGTTCCATTCTTCTATATTATCAACATCAATAAGTACTTCATACTCTATATAAGGAGATACCCAACCATTAGTTAGAGCATCCTCAAGAGTAATAGTATCAATAACGGGACAATGCTTAGATATGAATACTTCTTTTCCGTCTAATCTCTCAAATGTAGCTGTAAGTCCTAGAATATACTTATAACCTACATTTTTAAATATGAGAGAGAATACATCAGAAGCATATCTATGAATTTCATCTAGTATTATCATATGGTATTGTCGTTTTTCTTTTACAGCAGTGTTAATTACCATTACATCACAATTAAGTCCAAGGCCCCTTTCATCTAGTTGCTTTTTCCATTGCTTCTGTAAGGTATCAGTTGGAACTACTACTAATAATCTGAAGCTCGGATAATGCTTAACTATAGTTTCAGCACAATTAAGACCTACTCTAGTCTTACCAAATCCAGTAGCAGCTACTATTGTTCCAACACATTTATTTTTAATCCACTTTATTCTACATTCTTCTTGTCTAGTTGTCCTATCAACTGCCTTAAATAATTCCAATTGCTCTGTCAATTACCCAACATAGTGTATAGGTAAGAGTCTCCAATGGAATTGGAAGGGGAATTACTCCCCCTCCAATCTTGAAATAGTTAAGCATCCAAATTAATACCCTTTAGTTCAGCAACCTTTAGTATTTGATTCTTGCGCTCTTCCCATTGGCGGATATGGTCCTCAACCTCTTCCTCGAAGAAGAAAAGAACTCTATCCCTGAGAGTGACAAGCTGATCAGTAGTTAAGTCAGAATACTTGCGGCTCTTACTCTTAAGATTTAACATAGCACGAAGCTCAGTATATGATAATCCCTTAGGATTAATATATAAACGTATACTTGGCTTCAATCCGTGACGTTCACGGATTACATCTAATCTGTCCTTCATTTTACCAGTAGCTTCATCTTTCTCTGTAAGATCTTTCATCTCAGCAGATGTAAACCATAAACCTAACTTGGTAATGAAATTCAAGGATAAATGTTTCTTATTAAAATCTCCAAGAGTTCCGAGACATGCATCCTGAGCCAGAGCAATAGATACATCACGGAACTCTACTGGAACTCCATTAGTAATCTGCTCAATGGGATACTTATCGAGCTTATCCTTCTCGAATGTTTCACGGTTATTAGTTAAAATGGTTCGAATATCCTGCTGATATAAATACCTTGGATATTCTTTTCTGGGATTAGGAGAATCCTTCTTGTACTTGTTCTCTAACCATCTTACATAGAGCTCAGCATTACACTTATCTCTCTGATCTTTAATGATTTGAAGAAGAGTATATCTACCAGGATTATCCTTATCTTTACTATACAGCATAGAATTACAGTGCGCGAGGAACTTCTTCAGTTGCTCTTCAGTAGCGTCTTTTAAACGTACCTCTTCTTGCACTAATTTACCATTTACTTCTTTCTTAGGACCTTTCCATACGAAAGTTGTAATATCATTACTCTTTGCTTCCTGTGCTGCTGCTATTTTATCACCTAAAATTCCCATCAAATAATTGTTTTACTTTGTAAATTCATCATGATCTAAAGCTTTTCTTATCTGTTACATGACAAAATCTGTAGTAACTTCTTTAGGTTTTACTATGAATTTTATAAATTGAGACATTGTATAGCGATAATACTGCATATCTTTGCCATCAAACCATTGACTTTTTCCAGCCTCATGGTCTTCATATGTTAGAAACCCTTCTTCTCCTATATTAATACTACGATGATCCCAGTTAGGGCAGCGAGTTACCATTTTATACTTAGTATCCCAATTTTCTTGTTCAAGATTACGAAATACATAAGTAGTATAACCCATACCTTCATCTAGCTTTGCTTGTAATATAGCAAGAATAGTGGTCATTCTAAATACTGCTTACAGCCATATTTAGCAAAATCACATTTACATATCTCAATTCCTTCAAAACATGGAAACCTTCTACACTGCTTACAAGATCTATCGAGATACTTGTATTTTACTCCTTCTACGTCTTTATCAATCCTAGCTTTCTTCATTTAATAAGTATAAGAGCAAGTATAGCCGCTCCTACAGTACCAATGAGTCCAGCCTGGTAAACCTTCCTTTTTTTGGTTTCTTTCTTTAATTCCCTATTAAAGGAGGCTAACTTTTCAAGATAATAAACTTTTTGTGTTTCTACAACTTCTAAATTCAGAGAATCATTCTGCTCATAATTTCTTATAAGTTTCTTATATTGCTGAGTTTGACTTTCTAATAGGTCAACCTTTTCCAACAGCATATGATGCTCAGCAAAAATAAGATTAGTATGTTTCAGCTGACTTGAAGTTAATAGTATCAACGAATCGTTTATTATCTTCGGATAGATAGTTTGAGAAGAAGATGCAGTCGGAATCAACAGACTGAACAACAATGCGATCGTAAGTTTGGATATACTTTTCATAAACATGTTCAATTTCTACTTCTGTAGTGTCTATTATAACCTTGATGCTATCGTTGGCTCGTCTTATAGAATCCAATTTATATGATAAATTAGTAAGCTTCTCCTCCAATCCATTGTCTTGAACAGGAGGAGAAAAATTACTAATCCATATATACAAGCACCCAACTATTATGATTGATAATAGTATGAATGCCCACTTATTATTACTCATAAGACTTTATCAATGCTACATTAATGACACGTGCTATGTCATCCTCTGAAAGACCCCTAAGTTGGTCAGCTAGATTGGCAAGATTTTCTGGAGTCTCTTTTACATACTTCTCCATCTCTTGTTTCTCTTCCCAACGCTTCTTCATTTGGTTATAGCCTTTGATTACATATTCGGGATCTTCCTTTATATGTTCAACCTCACGGTCTAATAGTGCCTGAACCAGTATCTCACTTATCATTCCAGCACGAGTAGCAAATAAGGCAGCAGACTTCTCTGGAGCATCATACTTGAAACCTCTAGCTTTAGCCTCAGCAATCATCCTACCTTTGTTCTCATCCCATTCATCAATAGGATTACATACAGATATACCAATGAATACTGCACGTGGAAGAGAGGTTTCTCCTTCTAATATTCCTTCGGAACCATAGACAGTAAGGTCTACCTCATGCTCCTCGTTATTAAACTGGCTCGTACTGAGAGCACATACTACAAACTGGCGTGTTACACCTTGGAAGTCAACGAAGCTTCCGTTTTTGAACATTACGATGTCCTTTTTCATTTTTCTTCTTTTTAGGGTCGTAAATAGGTAAATTATTATCTAATATATATGACATTGGAGCTCCCAGCCAAGCTACTGATTGCTCCAATAAATAGTCTTTTTTCTTTATAGCTCTATACTTTAACGTTGTTAAAGGCTTGGAAGCTATAAAGAATTTAGAGTCTACCAACTCTGCTCTTCCTTTAGAAGGAGCTGCTTGCTTACTATTAAATAGTTTGTAAGTAGTCACTTCATAAATAAAAGCAGATGCTGGAAAGATTCTACTTCCGTCTAATGTTAGGTAACTCGTTATTGGTGTAGGTTTTGCCATTCCAAGTATACGATATTACCAAAGATTGACGAGCTTTATCCTTCCATACATAGTATTTAGCTAGTATATCAGGAATATCCGACTCACAAACATTTTTATGAGAGAAGTAAGTTTTCTTCTGCTCATTTCCATGTGCGTCTTTGAATTTAAACTTATTACTAGGTCGGATTCTAATAATAAGATTAGAGAAGAATTGAGAACGTGGCTCTGCACAAGGCCATCCATTTGGAAGGATAGTAGTGCAACGAGCCTTCATCTGCTTAAGAAGTTTTCTTTCAGCAGGTGTCTTTTCCCAAACTTTAGAATCCCTGCCTTCATATAAAGGCTGTCTGAATCCTAAGAATACCATGAGTTCATGATTGTGTACATCAACCCATCTTTCATCGTCATCCCCTTTAGGACGGGGATTAGGAAGTCCTTCTTGTAAATTGTTCATTTGTAAATAATTTTATAGTTAGACTGGATCTACTGTAGAAGAGTTAAGTGCAGCATCTAGTTCTGGGTCCATAGCAAAGATGACTTCCTTCTTAGGCTTCACTTTAATTGTCTTATTAACACTCTGACAAACTACGCATCTGTATTCGCCAGTTTCTTCATTAAGATAATGATGTGTAATACGTTCACATTTAGGACATTTAATATCCATTATCTTTTCAGGTTTCACAGATTTCTTTTTCATAAATTCTGAAAACAGTTTCTACTAAGTTTTTAATTTCATCGTTTAATCTAGAATTATAACATTCATTCCAATTACCTTCATCATATATCCAACGAATATCTTCAGAATCAACATCTTTAACAAGTATGAAGGGGTCTCCTTTACTCTTATTAAGAATACCGAGTCCTTTAGCTTTTAAAGTGTAGTGAAAAGCAGTTTCACATCCTGTGGGGAAAGCAGGAGTTCTTTCCATAATATTATTACGGGCTTCTTCTGCATTTCCTTCTCCGTTGTATATTACCAAAGAAAATGGAATATTTAATCTTTCTAAGTTATTTGCTAAGCAATATGTGAGCCAACAACAACCACCCCAATTAATGTTGTAGTTTTTGTCTAGAAAAGTAAAGAGCCTACTCAGCTCCGTCTTCAACTTTTTGGTCTTCCAAGAGTGCTTCATCAATATAACCTTTTAATTCCTTAAGTCCAGCTATAAACTCTTTTAGATACTGTTTCATTGTAACAGCTTCCTCATGTTTACTAGCTATTCTAAAGCTCATAATAGATTTAAGACAATGTCCTAATGTCATGCCATAGCCGACATTTACAAACTCTTGTCTAGTCTCTCCACCTTTTGGTTTTATAGTCTTTAATAACTCCAAATCCCAAAAAGGTGAACTCTGACTAATTTGTGTCATTCGAAAGTCTTTTTCCTCAATTACCATAAATAGAATCGGTTACAGCTTCAAATACAAGTGAGAGTTCATCATCATCTGGATTAAAAGTAAGTCTAAATCCTCCTGTAGCACAAAAACAATATTCTCCCTCTAGAATTCTATTTTCAATACTATTATAAAGATTTTCAACTTTATTAATCATATCATCTTTTCTTGGATAGCCGACAATATCAGCCCATGTCCAATCTAAGACTTTCATGACCTTTTCTACCTTATAAAATTCGAACTCACTTATAAGTTCTTGTAATTTCTGCCGATAAAACTTTTTCTTATCTATCTTTTTGAGTAATCTCTTTTCTGGAACTGCCCATTGATTGTTTGCAAGTAAAAATGATTCTTTAAAGAACCAATCTTTGCTCGCATATATACCATATTCTACAGTGTCTATAATTCGATAACTTTCGTCAGACATTATTTAATCAGATTTTCAATCCAATTTAAAGTATCAATCTGTCCTGTCTTAATTCCTTTATAAAGGCAATATATGCATAAGCCTAACATAACTAGTGCTGATTCCCAGCTAGCTAAAGTTAATAAGGCAATAACATAATATACCCATTGAGGAAATCTATCTCCATCATATTTAGAGTGAAATGCTATATATAATAGCAATACAGTAACAATAATACTTATAAGCATTTCTAGTATTACATAGTTTAAAATTCCTTATTCATAAAATCTATTAATTTAATAAGCCAATGACTTTTTCCTTCTTTGAATCTTATATCTGGATAACTACTTCTTATGTCATTTATTGCAAGCAGCTCTATGCAGATAAGTGCTATTACATTCATAATTGGCACTAAGCAAGCAATAGCGATAAGAATCCATTCCCATAATGGAAGTTTAACGGAATTCCATCCATTACGACTGTCTACTTCTAATTTAGATAGGAAATTCCTAAGTAATAGAAAGCAGACAATACTAATGATTAACCAAATCATTATTTAGGTAAGTTTAGAAGAAGTTTAGAGTCTCCTCCAGCCATAGTAACAGGAAGTTTACCATCCCACTTCTCAATCCACATTTGCTGAAGAATAGCAGGAGTTAAAGCCTGAGTTCTAAGCTCATTAGCTTTCTTTTCAGCTTCTGCAGCTACAATAAGTTTGCGTGCTTCAGCCTCAGCTGTCTTTACCTCATTCTCAACTCTCTGTGCATCCTGAACAGCCTTGGTTTTAGCGTCAATAGCATCAATAATGGATTGAGGATAACTTAGACCTGAAGTAAACTGGTCGAGAATAAATCCTTCTTTAGCAAGAGTTGCAGCTAAACGCTTTTCAATTGCATTTTCTACAGCCTCTCGATTAGAAACAATTTGATCAGTTGTGAACTTATTAATTTCAATACGACAAGCATCCTTAATGTACTTAAGAACAGGTCCATTAATTACATCTTTTAGTTCCTTTCTGTACTTCTTAAATACTTGAGGAGCCTTACCATCAGCGACTTTAATGTTCACGTTAGGATCAATAGTAAAGAGTGGACCATCCTTTGCATTAATTGTAAATGATGAATAGTCAATAGTTTGAACATAAGTTGGGTATTCAAAGATTTGTTTGGTCCAGGGATTGTAAACAACCCAACCTGTTACCAGATTGATTTCACCAATACCTCTGTCATCTCCATAAAGAGATACTTCAATACCCTCACAACCAGCATCAATACGCTCAACATTAAGACAACTTGTCATGCTAAACATTACAGAAAGCATGAACAAAATAGAAATTAATTTCTTCATTTTTTCCAAAATTTTAATTTAGTAAAACACTGAGTT
>Ga0310694_10007305_pt1 | contig 10385 bp, 5 predicted proteins | sample 174DNAGHGhighgp2_FD_203884 | JGI IMG/M metagenome (GOLD analysis project Ga0310694, IMG submission 203884) | Sheep rumen microbial communities from Palmerston North, Manawatu-Wanganui, New Zealand - 1742 DNA GHGhigh gp2 (v2) (version 2) | ecosystem: Host-associated > Mammals > Digestive system >... | reverse complement strand
GGGAATTGAATGCCTTTGTAGAAATGGAGGAACTCGCGAAACGACAGTCCTGCCATGTCGTAACTCAGCACACGACGCGAGAGGTCGGCATCGGCATTAAGAATCTGTAAAAGGGATGATCCCGAAAAGGTGATTTTCATGTCGGGATAGAGGTCGATGATTTCCTTGATTTCCTTGCTCCATGTGGGATATTTGTGTACCTCGTCGAGGAAAAGGTGCTTGCCGCCCATCAAGTGGAAAGTTTCGGCCAGTTGAAGCAGGCTGTGGTTGCTGAAATAGAGGCTGTCCAATACGCAATAAAGCGCCTCGCCAGGTTTGATGCCATAGTTTTTCTTGATATACTGCCGCATCAGTGTGGTTTTTCCTACGCCTCGCGAACCTCGAATGCCCACCAATTGCTTCTCCCACGAAATGGTATTGATTGTCTCTCGGACGATGTCCATGCTCACCTGTGAAATCAGAATCTGGTGTTTTTTGAATAACGTTTCCATCTTTTCCGTTTGTCTTTAGGCTGCAAAGATACAAAAAAGGTTAATACGATAACCGTTTTTATCAAAAAATCGGTTAATCAACTAACCTATATCTTGTGTTTTTCGGTTAGTTGGGTAAACGATATATGGATGAATCACGGGTGTAATGATTGATTCCATTGGATTTATTGTCTAGCTCGAATATTGCATCGCTTCGCCAGCAAGTTTTGGAACGTTAGTCTATCCTGGTCGAATAGGTGGTGCCTTTCTTACCTTCTCACTTCACCATCCCCAAAATCACCTCCGGCTTAATAGCCATCTCAGTAACAGCGCATAGCCCCGTCCCCATATCCTTCAAGCTTGCTCCCAACAGGAAGACTTTGTCATCAATGATGAGGAAACGATCATGATTTCGGTGTGGCAGTTGGATGAATTCAATCTCTGGATATTGGGCATTGTGCTTCTTTAGGTCAGTGAGAAATTGCTCATTATAGCGGGTGTGGATGGTCGCTGAAACGCCATCGGCTCTCTTTGTGAATATGGAAAGCACTCGGTCGTCAACGAAATTGTCGATAAGAACGATTCTTTTTCGGGCACTTCGAATGAGGTCTGAAATATAAGACCATGCATCCCATACGCAGCCGGTGGGGAATACTTGCTCGGAGGGAAGCTTGGGTGAGATTTCTTTTATTCTTTCAAGTATAACACCTATCTTTTCATCAGTTTCTGTTTGGTGCTGCTCGATGTTGAATATGCGCTGGATAAGCTGCGTATTGTGATTGACGAGTTGCGGAATCATGGTAAAAGCCCGCATGATGCGAATGTTCACTTCCACAGCAGTATCAGACCTTAATACGCTGCTGAGCATGGCGATGCCATTGCGGGTGAAGGCATAGGGCAGTTTTCGAGTGCCTCCCCAACTTGATGTCGCAATTTGCGACTTCAAGATTACTTCTTCATCGTTTGTGGTCGCAAATTGCGACCTTGAAGAACTTTCATTTTCGTTCAAGGTAACAAATTGTGACCTTGAACGACTTGCTTCCTCTTTAGTTAGTTGAAACATGAAATCCGCTGGAAAACGATTGCTATTCCGTTTAACCTGCTCGTTCAATCTTTTAGTTTCAACCCCATACAACATCGCCAAATCAGAATCAAGCATTACTTGTTGGCCTCTAATTACACGTATCAAGGATTCTATATTGATACTGTCAATGCCTTTGATGTCGCAAATTGCGACTTCAAGTTTTGTGTTGGTTTCTTTCTTTGCCATAATCTTAAGTAAGTGTTCATAATAAAAGTGCATAATCAATTGACACGAGACACGAGACTATGAGACACGAGAGGGGAACATTGACTCACGTCCCGCGTCTCGAAGTCTCGCGTCTTAATAGTATACTAATTTTGCTCATCTACTTATTAATTTGAATACCGCAAAGATGCAAACCTTGTCAAGACAAAACCGTTGAACAAACGTTTGTAGTCGACAGTAGTCGTTTGTTGTCGTTTGCTGTCGGGTATATTGTTGTAAATGAATAAAAAGCGTAATGATTTAGCAGCGTTTCCAAATCCTCCCGCTGCAACTGTCACTTTCAGCACCCGTCACCGAGGCCAAGACGTTGGTCTTTCCCTCCAATCGGCGCAGGCCGAGGAAGGCGAAAATCAAAGCTTCCTTGTAGTCGATGATTTCCTTTTCGGGGATGACGACCTCGTGCTTGGTGCGGGCTTGTAGGCGCTCCATCAGGAACTTGTTGCGCGCACCGCCGCCAGTGACGAGAATCTTGCCCTTGGGCAGATGGCTCACGCCCAATGCGATTTGCAAGGCGATATGCTCCACAAAGGTGGCCAACAAATCTGGAACGGAGAGGCCTTGCAAAAGGTGTTTTTGGTTGGCTTCGAAGAACTCACGTCCCAACGATTTGGGAGGGTAAAGTCCATAGAAAGGATGCCTGTTCAGCTGTTTCAGCAGCGTGATGTCAACCTCACCGCTGCGGGCCATCTCGCCGTCACGGTCGTAGGGTAGGCCATTCATTTGGGCGAGATAGTTGAGGGCTTGGTTGGCAATGCAGAGGTCGAAGGCGATGCGCTTGCCGTCTTCGTCATAGGAGACGTTGGCAATGCCGCCGATGTTGAGGCAGATCTCATAGTCGCCGAAAAGCAGCTTGTCACCGATGGGAACAAGCGGTGCACCCTGTCCACCCTTGCTGACGTCCTCCGTTCGGAAATCGTTGATGACCGTGAAGCCACAGGCCTTGGCCAGTTCCTGTCCGTCACCGATTTGCAAGGTGTAATGTTCTTCTGGGCGGTGGAAGATGGTGTGACCATGCGAAGCGACGAAGTCGAGCGTAGCATTGTGTTTCTTGGCAAAGGCAAGGACTTGTTCGCCAAGGTATTTGCCGTAGTCTTTATCTAGTTGCACCAGGTCTTCAGGCTGCTTGTGGAAGGCTTCTGAGAGTTGTTGGGCCCAGTATTCGGGATAGGGCAGGGTCTCGGCCTTTAAAATGTTGAACCGGTATTTGCCGTCTTCTTCTTGAAAACGCACAAGTGCGATGTCCAGCCCGTCCAGCGAGCTGCCTGACATCATTCCTATTGTGGTGGTTTCTTTCATGAGCGATGTTTTTATTTGGAATGCTGAATGTTGAATGCTGAAATCGAAGATTCGACGAAGTCAATGGGGCAAAGCCCAGTGTCGCATTGCGACATTCCGCATTCCTAATTTCGCATTCATCATTCCTTATAACAACGGTAACACTTTCCCCAATTGTATGCTATTTGATCCTTTGACGAGTATCGTCTTCTCGCTGACGGGATTTGTTCCAAGATATTCGCACAAGTCTTCCACTTTTGCAAAGGTCTTCCAATCAGGATTCTCGTTGTATGTGCTAAAGTTCGACCCAACCAACAAGGCTTCCTTGAATTTCAACTCTTTCATCAAGTTGAGGATGCCGCGATGCTCTTCTTCTGAGGCTGTGCCCAACTCGCGCATGTCACCTAATATTAATAGGTTCTGCTCGCCACAGATGCGGGCGAAGTTAATCAAAGCTGCGCGCATGGAGGTGGGATTGGCGTTGTAGGCATCCATGATGATGCGGTTCTTGCCGGTCTCAATCACCTGCGAGCGGCTGTTGGTGGGCGTGTAAGCTTCCAAAGCTTCGATGACGTCGTTCTCGCCCACACCGAAATACTGTCCCACGCCGATGGCGGCGGCCACATTCTCGAAGTTGTAGCTGCCCACGAGATGGGTCTGGATGAGATGCTTCCTCCAGCCAACACTCAAATAGGGGTTGCAGGCTCCAGGCACAACAGGGCAGAAGGCAGCGCAATGCCTGCCATAGCCGATGCGCTCTTGTCCTTCCGATTGCTCCCAAAGCAGCGGGTTGCCTTGGTTGACAAACACAGCTCTGCCATGGCTCTTGATATGCCGGTAGAGTTCGGTCTTGGTCTTGATGACGCCCTCAAAGCTGCCAAAGCCTTCCAGATGTGCCTTGCCGATGTTGGTGATAAGGCCATAGTCGGGGTCGGCAATCTTGCAAAGGAAATCGATTTCTCCGGGGTGGCTGGCACCCATTTCCACGACGGCAATCTCGGTGTCAGGCTTGATGCTCAGCAGGGTGAGCGGCACGCCGATGTGGTTGTTGAGGTTGCCCATCGTGTGGATGATGTTGTATTTCTTGGCCAATACAGCCGAGACGAGTTCCTTGGTAGTCGTCTTGCCGTTGGTGCCGGTGATGCTGAGCACTGTGGCTTTGCATTGCTGGCGGTGGTAGGCGGCGAGGTTTTGCAGCGTTTTCAATGTGTCGTCAACGATGAGGATGCGCTCATGTTTCGGCAGGTCTTTCCGGTCGGCGACGACAAGGCTGGCCACGCCAGCTTCGGCCACCTGCAGGGCAAAGTCGTTGGCGTCGAAGTTCTCACCTTTGAGGGCAAAAAAGACGGCATTCTGTTCGACTTTGCGGCTGTCGGTGGTGACTTTATAGGCTTTGGTGAAGTGGTGATAAATGGTTTGTATCATGTTGATTTTCTATTTGACTACGTGACGCGGGACTGCGGGACGCGGGACGATAGAAAGTCTCGAAGTCTCGTGTCCCGCAGTCTCGTGTCAATAATTAATTAGGATGGTTCATTTTGCTATACCTATCAAAGAAAGAAGCCGCCTGACGAGTCAAACGGCTTCAATGCAATCATGAAAAAAAATCTATAATCTTATTTCGCAAACGAGCTGCCCACCTTGTTCATCGCGCAACGGAAGCCGATGGTGGAAGCTGACTGGTTCTGGTTGAGGTAGCGGCGAGTGCCAGGGCTGAGGTAATAGGGACCGTCGGCCCATGAACCACCTTTATACACTCTCGATTCGTCGCTGATGAGGGTGGTACCAGGGTTGTCGTTGGTGGCAGTTTCGTACATTTCTTTGGTGTAGATGCTCATGTCTTCAGGGCTTTCGTTCCAACGGTTGCGGATGGCCGACATGTAGTCACCGTCGTCGTAGTTGGAGTTGAAGCTCGTGCGGTAGTTTTGGCGGCGGGCAGCCTCTTCAGGCGTGATCGGCACTCTGCGCATACGACCGAGAGAGTCTTTTTGCAGCAGGAAGCCTTCGTCGTCGACAGCCATCTTGGTGAACACGTTACCACGGAAGGGGCTGTAGTCGGCCACGTCTTCAAAGGTCAGAGGACGATAGACGTCTTGGCACCATTCGGCGACATTGCCAGCCATGTTGTACAGGCCGTAGTCGTTGGGCCAGTAGGAACCCACGGGAGCAGGCAGTGCGGCACCGTCGTTCAGGTGACCGGCAACACCCATGTAGTCGCCAGGGCCTTTCTTGAAGTTGGCCATGAAGCTACCCATGTAGCGCTTGTTGTCGGTGCGAAGTCCATCGCCGTTCCAAGGATACACCTTGCGCTCGCTGACGATTTCATCCGAAGTGTTGCCGACGAGGCCGACAGCGGCATATTCCCATTCGGCTTCCGTAGGCAGACGGTAGGAGGGCAACAGGATGCCATCGTCCATGCGGACGTTGCGCACGCCGTCGCCACCTTTCGAGAGGTCCTTCTTGCCGTTCTTCACCTTACCCGTATATTGTCCGGCAAGGTAAGCGTCGGTGTTGAAGTTTTCCTCGTCCTGCTGCATCGGGTCCCAATCGAGGACACCGGCATCAACCAGCATCAACTCGTTGACGCGGTCGGTACGCCAAGCGCAGTAGTCGGTGGCTTGCACCCAGCTCACACCCACCACGGGATAGTCATTATAGGACGGGTGACGGAAGTAGACTTCAATCATGGGCTCGTTGTACGACAAGCGGTCACGCCATACCAACGTGTCGGGAGCGGCATTGCGCACCACTTGAGGATAATTCTGGCCATAAACGCGGTTCAGCCAGTAGATGTATTCGCGATAGTCAACATTGCTGACTTCCGTGCGGTCGATGAGGAACGAAGGCACGGTCACCTTACGCGGCGAGTTGTCCCACGAATAGGTGAGGTTGTCAGTGGTGGCACCCATGACGAATGTGCCGCCCTCGATGGCAATCAGGCCAGGGCCGATTTGCTGGTCATTGACTTCGGTGACCTCAAAACCGCCATTGTTGGCATCATTGTAGGCCCAACCCGTTGTGCGTGACGACTTTTTCGAGCATGAAACGGTCATCAGTCCAGCCATTACGATGATGGCTAAAGTTCTCAAATGCTTTCTATACATAGTGGTTAGATTTGTATCAATAACTACCTTGTTTTCCTTTTATTGTATCCTACTGCGGATTTTTTCAAAAAATCGGGCAAATATAGTGTGTTTTTTTGAATCTCCCACCAATTTTTTCTCTTTTTTCGCCAAAAAAAACTTTTTTGCGCCCGAAATGGCCCTATGCAATAAAAAAGCCGTATTTTCGTTTTTTCAAACGTAATGGTGTATTATTTTATGTAATAGTTTGCAACGTGTTGATCCTTAATAAGATGAATATTAATCGCACACATGGTAACAGCCTGTTTTTCCTGTTTTTTATGCTGTTTGCACTCGTCTCCACGACGTTGAAGGCGCAGTTGAAACAACAGTTTCCAGTCGAATTAAGCTGGCAAGGCGTGGCCGAGGAACGCATCCTCAACGATACCTTATTATATATCGCTCTCGATGATGCCGTCTACACCGGACCGATGCCGCTTTTTGTGAAGTCGATGCCAATCTTCGACGATGCGGTCAAGGTGGAGGTGAGCCTCCAAAACGTGAAGACGGCTCCACTGTCGCTCGAAGAGGCAAACATCGCTATAGGCTTTTCGTATGGCCCTGATTTTGAGGTGAAAGCCTTGCCATTACGCGCCCGCGACGAAGCCATGCTTTCCGTCAGCATTGTGCCGTTCCGACAAAAGGGCAACATGATGGAAAAGCTGCTTTCAGCTTCGCTTGAAGTGACGCTGACACCCGATTTGACAAGGCAACCTCGCGCCCACAGCTACGCCCAAAGGTCGGCGATGGCTTCGGGCCATTGGTACAAGGTGGGCCTGCCTTCCACGGGCATCTACAAGATGACTTACGACGAGTTGAAAGCCTTGGGTGTCAATGTCGATGGCATTAATCCGAAAGAAATCCGCATCTATCACAACGGCGGCGGCGTGTTGCCTGAGCAGAATGCCGAAGCGCGTCAAGACGACTTGGTGGAAATCCCGATTTATGTCAGCGGTGAGGCCGACGGACACTTCGACAAGAATGACTACATCCTTTTCTATGGCCGTGGCCCCGTGTGTTGGAAATACAACAGCCTGCAAACGGCTTTCGAGCATATCCAGAACCCGTATGACGATTATGCCTACGCTTTCGTGGTGACGGGTTTGGGCAACGGAAAACGTATCGCCGAAGCCTCTACGATTTCAGCCGCTGTAGATGTGGAAGTCTCTGAGTTCCTCGATTATTTGGTCCATGAGTCGGACGAAACCAACCTCAATAAGACGGGTCGAACCTATTATGGCGACAAGATGGATGGCAATGCCTACAAGAATTTCGGTTTCGAGTTTCCTAATATCGTCACGTCGCGTCCTTGCAAGGTGAAAACGGAGCTGGCAGGCCGCAATTTTGCTTCCGCCACGTTCAATGTGCTGGTCGACAATGTGCAAAAGGCGACGTATTACGTCGAACCCACCAGCGCGTCGAGCATCAACTTCGCCCATGAAGCTGGAGGCTGGGTCGGTGCCACGCCTTCGAGTAGCACGGTGCGCGTCACCATCAGGCATAACGCCACGTCCAATGCGACTTCCATCGGTTATGTGGATTACATTGCCGTCAACGCTTGGCGCAAATTGAATTTTGTTGATGCTCAGATGAATTTCCGCAATCCCGAGGCCAATGATATTAATAAGGTGTACGAATACCGCCTCTACGACGAGTCGAAAAAGGCGCAGGTGTGGGACGTGAGCAACCCCGTTCAGCCTTCTATCGTGAGAGGTCAGCTGAGTGGTAATTATTATAGCTTTAAGGTGAATGGCGATCCCGATAATGAGTTTGTCGCTTTCAACGGGAACAACTATCTCACCACCAAGGCTTTCGGTCAGGTTGAGAACCAAAACCTGCATGGTATCCGTGATGTGGACTTCGTCATCCTTACCTACGAAGGCTTCATGAGCCAAGCCCAACGCCTGAAGGATTTCCATACGGTGAACGACCCCGATTTGAATATCTTGGTGACCACTCCTGAAACGATTTACAACGAGTTTTCGTGTGGCGCCAAGGACATCACGGCCATCCGCGATTTCTGCCGCATGTTGTACTGGGACAGCAGCCGTCCTATCAAGTATTTGCTGCTCTTGGGCGATTGCTCGTATGACTATAAGAACCGCACTGAAATCGTCGATTTTGTCCCCACGTTTGAGTCGGTGCCTTCGTTGCAGATGGGCAACACGTTTGTCACCGATGACTATTTTGGCTTCATGGACGACCTTGAAGGCAGCATTGATTCGTCAATATCTGACATCGGCATCGGGCGCTTTGTGGTGCAAACCGAAGAGCAGGCCTCGCAGATGATCGACAAGATTGAACGCTATGTGGAGCTGAACGATAATACGATGAACCCCTGGCGCAACGTGGTGACGTTCTTTACCGACGACGAAGCGGGCTTTGTGAGGTCGGCAGAGGACATCCTCAGCGGACTCAAAGACGTGGGCGGCGAGAACGTGGTGATCGACAAGATTTACCTCGATGCTTACAACCAAATCAACTCGCCGGGCGGACAAATCGCCCCAGAGGTGAATGCCGCCATCAACAGCCGCATGGAAAAAGGCACGTTGGTGCTCAACTATGTCGGCCACGGAGGCGAGGTGCAGCTGGCTGAGGAGAAAATCTTGCAAAGGAAGGATGTCGACTCATGGCGCAACGCCCCGATGTATCCGCTGATGATTACCGGCACCTGCGAGTTCAGCCGCTACGACGACCACACCCGCACTTCGTTGGGCGAATATGCTTTCCTCAACCAATATGGCGGCATGATTGCCATGTTCACCACTTCGCGCGTGACCTACGGTGACCAGAATAAGGCTTTCATCAAAGGGGTCTACAACAACCTGTTCCGCATCGTTGGGGAGGAACACAACCGCCTGGGCGACGTCTATCGCATGGCCAAGACGACGGGCTATTCCTTCGAGAAACGCTATGTGTTTTTCGGCGACCCGGTGTTGCGCCTCAACTACCCGAAATGGAAGGTAGAAACGGTGAGCATCAACGGCAGCACACCTTCCTACACTATCGACTCCATCCCGCTGACCGACTCCACTTGGCAATATATCAAGATTTACAACGACACCATCGGGGCTTTGCAACCCGTCGAGATTGAGGGTGTCGTGAAAGACCTGCGCGGCGGCATCGCCAACAACTTCAACGGTGTGGTGTATGTGACGGTCTTCGACAAGGAAGCCGATCTTTCCACAATGGGAACACCCGATGCCGACGGACACACTTACAACTTCAAACTTCGCAACAGCGTGGTTTTCAATGGCAAGACCGATGTGAAAAACGGCCATTTCAAGATGGACTTCATCGTGCCGCGCGACATTGCCTATCGTTATGGCCAAGGTCTGATAAGCTATTACGCAACGGATTACACCGTCGATGCCAATGGTAGCTGCGATAGCTTCATCATCGGAGGTTTCTATGACGGCGCCATGGCCGACACGGAGTCCCCCGACCTCAGTCTCTTCATCGACGACACGCTCTTTGTCAGCGGTGGCCTGACGGGCGAAAACCCCACTTTGATTGCCTTTGTCGCCGACGAAAGCGGCATCAACACGACGGGAGCGGGCATCGGCCACGACATTATGGCTACGCTGAGCGGCCCGTCGAAAAACAGCTACTGCCTCAACGACTACTTCGTTTCGGAGGTCGACGACCCAGGCAAAGGCACGATTACCTACAAGATGCAAGACCTCGCCGACGGCGACTACACCCTGACACTGAAAGTGTGGGACATCTATAACAACTCCAACACGGCCTCAATCGACTTCACCGTGGTGCACAGCGATGGCATGGTGGTCGAACATCCTGCCAACTGGCCCAACCCTGTCGCAGACGAGACTTTCTTCACCTTCGACCACAACCAAGTGGGCAACAACATGAAGGTAGAAATCCAGATTTTCGACATCATGGGCCGATGGGTGACCACGCTCTCCGAAACCGTGTCGGGCAGCTCGACCCGTGTGGCGCCCATCCGGTGGAACGGACGCAGCTCCAACGGGGCCACCTTGCGCAATGGTGTCTATGTCTACCGCATCATTGCCACCAACGACAAGGGTGAAACGTCGACTTTGGTCTCAAAATTGGTTTTAGGGAAATGAATGGTTATATGAACACATGGAACTTGCACATTATGCTAAGGTCGGCCCTTCGACAGGCTCAGGGACCTTTGCTTGTTATAGAAGATAATGTCGGCCCTTCGACAGGCTCAGGGACCTT
>Ga0310694_10007304_pt1 | contig 10385 bp, 6 predicted proteins | sample 174DNAGHGhighgp2_FD_203884 | JGI IMG/M metagenome (GOLD analysis project Ga0310694, IMG submission 203884) | Sheep rumen microbial communities from Palmerston North, Manawatu-Wanganui, New Zealand - 1742 DNA GHGhigh gp2 (v2) (version 2) | ecosystem: Host-associated > Mammals > Digestive system >... | reverse complement strand
GCTATGAGGCTACTCAGTTCCGTATATGGGCAACACAAGTTCTGAAAGAATATCTTACCAAAGGCTTTGTGTTGGATGATGAGCGCCTGAAGGGAAAGAATGTATTCGGTGCAGACTACTTTGATGATTTGCTTGACCGCATCCGCGAGATACGAATCAGTGAGCGACGTTATTATCAGAAGATTACAGACATATACAGTGAGTGTAGTTCCGACTATGATAAGGATTCCGAAGAAACGCAGTTGTTCTTCAAGACTGTACAGAATATGATGCATTATGCGGTAACAAAACAGACTGCTGCCGAGATTATCTATGACCGTGCGGATGCAGAACGCCCTCATATGGGTTTGACAACATGGAAGAATGCTCCAGACGGAAGAGTCGTGAAATCGGATGTTACGGTGGCCAAGAACTATCTCAGTGAAAAGGAAGTTGATTCGTTGAACAGGTTGAGCAATGCCTTCATAGACATTGCAGAGCAACGAGCAGAAGACCATATTCTGATGACGATGGCAGACTGGTCTGCTCTACTACAGCGCTATATGGATTTGAACAACCGTCCTTTACTTCCAGACTCAGGGCATGTTACTCACGAACAGGCGGTAGAAAAGGCACTTACTGAATATGACAAGTTCCGTGTCATTCAAGACCGTGAAATCATGAGTGACTTTGACAAGCAATTAAAACTGCTGTTTGGAGATAAGAAAAAATGATATTTATAAATTCCAAGTTCACCCATACAACTACCCATACAAGTACCCGTACAAGTTCAATCGAAATACAACCATTTTCGGATTATGTCAAAAGCAACAGTAAAGAAAATACTTATGGCTATGCCCAAGGAAGAAATCATTGGCATGGTTCTGGAGATGTATGATGCTCGCAAAGAAGCAAAGGAGTATCTGGAGTTCTATGCAAATCCAGACGAAGATGGAAAACTGGAAGAGTATAAGAAAATCATCACAGAAGAATTCTATCCAGCAAAAAGCACCAGGGAGCCCAAGACCCGCTTCTCAGTTTGTCGGAAGGCTGTTTCAGATTACAAGAAGTTGAAACCATCACCAGATAAACTGGCAGACTTGATGCTATGTTATGTCGAGAACTCATGCCAGTTTACATACGACTATGGAGACATGTGGGAGCAGTATTACACATCTGTAGAGAATAATTTCGACAAGACAATGGCGTTTATTGCCAAGAATAATATGTTGGAGCGCTTCAAACCGCGTTTGAGGCAATGTATAGAGTGGGCTTCATCATGTGGTTGGGGATTTGCTGATACCATAGCAAATATATATTATGAGCATTTTCCAGAAGGTGATTGATAAATGAAAAAGGCGTGTAACTCACTTGGTTACACGCCTTTTGATAGTGTTTTGTTAGGCCTTTACTTATGCCCCTTATTTGACCTCCTCGAAGTCGGCGTCCTGGATGTTGTCGTTGGGGTCGTTGGCTTGCGTCTGCTGACCACCCTGGTATTGCTGACCACCCTGGTACTGCTGGCCGGGATCTTGTCCGGGTTGCGGACCGGCCTGCTGATACATCTTGGCGCTGGCGGCCTGCATCACGGTGTTGAGGTTGTTGATGGCGTTGTCGATGGCGGTGATGTCGCCGCTCTTGTGAGCGTCCTTGAGCTGCTGGACGGCAGCCTCCACGTTGGCGCGGTCGGCACCCAGCTTGTCGCCGTTCTCATTGAGGAAGGTCTCGGTCTGGAAGATCATGGAGTCGGCCTGGTTCATCTTGTCGATGCGCTCACGCTCTCGCTTGTCAGCCTCGGCGTTGCGCTCTGCCTCAGCCTTCATGCGGTCGATTTCCTCCTTGCTCAGCCCGGATGATGCCTCGATGCGGATGGCCTGCTCCTTGCCCGTAGCCTTGTCCTTTGCCGACACCTTGAGGATGCCGTTGGCGTCGATGTCGAAGGTCACCTCGATTTGAGGAATGCCACGACGTGCGGGAGCGATGCCAGTGAGATTGAACTGTCCGATGGACTTGTTCTGCGATGCCATGGGGCGCTCGCCCTGGAGCACGTGGATGGTCACCTCCGTCTGGTTGTCTGCGGCGGTGGAGAACACCTCGCTCTTCTTGGTCGGGATGGTGGTGTTGGCGTCGATGAGTTTGGTCATCACTCCGCCGAGGGTCTCGATGCCGAGAGTCAGCGGTGTGACGTCGAGGAGCACGATCTCCCCTACTCCACCTTCCTTGTTGAGGATGGCACCCTGGATGCTGGCACCCACAGCCACCACCTCGTCGGGGTTGACACCCTTGGAGGGTTCCTTGCCGAAATAGTTCTTCACCAGCGTCTGCACAGCGGGGATACGAGTGGAGCCACCCACGAGGATGACCTCGTCGATGTCGGCGGTGCTGAGTTTGGCGTCGGCCATGGCCTTCTGGCACGGTGCGAGGCAAGCCTGGAAGAGGTTGTGTGCGAGTTGCTCGAACTTGGCCCTTGTGAGCGTTTTCACGAGGTGCTTTGGCACACCGGCCACCGGCATGATATACGGCAGGTTGATTTCCGTCGAGGTGCTGCTGGAGAGTTCTATTTTTGCCTTCTCGGCAGCCTCCTTCAGTCGCTGCATGGCCATCGGGTCGCTCTTGAGGTCAGCCCCCTCGTCGTTTCTGAACTCCTGCACGAGCCAGTCGATGATGACCTGGTCGAAGTCGTCGCCACCGAGGTGAGTGTCGCCATTGGTGGAGAGCACCTCGAACACGCCGCCGCCGAATTCAAGGATGGAGATATCGAACGTACCGCCACCGAGGTCGAAGACAGCGATTTTCATCTCTTTGTTGGCCCTGTCGAGTCCGTATGCCAATGCAGCAGCAGTAGGCTCGTTGACGATACGCTTCACCTCGAGTCCAGCGATTTGTCCGGCCTCCTTGGTTGCCTGGCGCTGAGAGTCGCTGAAGTATGCCGGCACGGTGATGACGGCCTCCGTCACCTCCTCGCCGAGGTAGTCCTCAGCGGTTTTCTTCATCTTCTGAAGTATCATGGCCGAGATTTCCTGCGGAGTGTACTTGCGTCCGTCGATGTCCACGCGTGGGTATCCGTTCTCATTCACCACGTTGAACGGCACGCGGTTCACCTCCGTGGCGCACTGTTGGTAGGTCTCACCCATGAAGCGCTTGATGCTGTAGATGGTGTTCTGCGGGTTGGTGATGGCCTGACGCTTGGCGGGGTCTCCCACCTTTCGGTCGCCATCCTTGATGAAGCCCACCACGGAAGGTGTGGTGCGCTTTCCTTCACTGTTTGCAATCACTACTGGCTCGTTGCCTTCGAATACGGAGACGCACGAGTTGGTTGTACCTAAGTCAATACCGATAATTTTTCCCATTGTCGTATGTAATTTATTTGTTGATTATCTTGTTTTGCCAGACTTTTGGTGTTTGAGAGCACCATTGTCCACAATTCATACAACAAATGGTGTGCCAAAACTGCCATCCCGACAAAAAATGTGACAGGATGGCAGTTGGGGAAAAAGGTTGATGATGAGATTTACGGTATGAATTCAAACAATTTCTTGTCGCCCTCGGTCCATTTCAGCGTGTCGAATTGGTCTTTCTCCAGCCATCGGTAGTCCAAGTGCTTGAGGAGCTTGAATTCCCCTTCCCCGCCCTTGCAGAGGTAAGCGGTGAGCGTGATGGAGAAATCGGGATATTCATATTCCACGGTGCCCAGCCGGCGTCCCACATAGACATCCCAGTCCATCTCCTCCTTGATTTCCCTTACAAGCGCTTCATGATGGCTTTCTCCTTCCTCCACCTTCCCTCCGGGGAACTCCCAATGCTCGGAGGTGTAGCTGTACTCATAGCGGCATCTTTGCATGCATAGGTATTTGCCATCTTCCACGATGACGGCAGCCACCACGTTGTAATGTTCTTTCTGTTCCATGATTCTGTAATGTTTTATTGTGAAGATTTTGTATTCAAATTCAGCCTGCGCCACACCCATCGTGGGATGCGCCTCCATAATGCGGTGAGGATGCGCCATCGCCAGTCGATCACCCAGATGTGCTTGTGGTGACGTATGGCTTCCACCATCTCGTATGCCACGTCCTCCTTTCTCAGGAGCATGGGATAGCGGTTGCCGTCGCCGAGGAGTGCGGTATCCACGAACCCCGGCCTGAGGTCGGTGAACCTGATGTTGAGTTTCCGTGCATTGGCCTGTTGCTCCAGAGCTTGCAGGTAGGTGTTTTGAAAAGCTTTGGTTGCGGAGTAGGCAGGAGCCGGTCCCAGCCCCTTCGTTCCGGCGATGGAGGTGACGACGGCGACATGTCCTCCTCCGTGCGTTGCCATATACCTGAATGCCGTGCCCACCATCCTCGTGAATCCCAGGGCGTTTGTCGTGACGGTGTTGTTCTCCTTTTCGGGTTCGAGGGTGGGATTCTGCCATCCTATGCCAGGTGCGTAGAAGAAGAGGTCCATGCCGCCGAGTGTGACGATGAGGCTGAGCAACATGTCCTCAGCCCCGTCGGCGTTCACGTCGATGGTTTCCATCACCACCCGTTCCGGGGCTGTATCCTTGAGTTGTTCCAGCAAGTCTGTGCGACGTGCCGCCACCCCGATTATCCACCCGTCGGCAAGGAGTAGTTTAGCCACTTCCATCCCGATGCCCGACGACGCTCCCATTACCACAGCTTTCTTCATGGTACAAATTTAGGAAATAATTCCGATTTAACGTGCAAAAAACACACGTTTTTTTATCTTGAATGAAGAACAAAGTTGTTGTCACGAAGGAGGAGAATCGATTATGAGAATCATCGCATCCAAAAGCAGCCTGATGCATCGGCACCAGGCTGCTTTTTGTTTTTCCTTTGTTTAGAAGATGGGGGAGCGAGCCTCGTCGTCCACTCCGTCACCTCCTGTCACACCTTGTTGGTAGCCATCGCTGGTGGGGACGATGGCCATGACGTCCTTGTCATACAAAGCCTTCGTTTTCATCGAAGGTGCTTGATAATTCTTTTTCATAGATTTTAGTTTTTATAGGGTTGCTTATTCAGAGTAATCGGTTTTTTTCGAAGTTATGGAAGTTATAGGAGTTAAAGACATTAGTTTTGAGATTGACATCGCTACTCGTAGACCATCGTCGATAACTTCGAGCGTAGCGATAACTTCTTTTACTTCTTCATTCCATTCAGTAAATTCGGAGTGGTCGGAGCTTTCCGACCACTCCGAATTATCGGTTATTTCACCACGACCTTCTTTCCGTCGATGATATAGACACCTTTCTGGGTGCGTGTCACCTGTTGGCCGTTGATGTTGTAGATAGGTTGCACGAGGCGGTCCATCATTTGTGCGGCCTCGATGCCCACCACCACCTCGTCGTCGAAGATGAAGGCTACGCGAGCCTGTGATTCCCCCACCTTTTTCATAAAGGCGCGATAAGCCTTGATGGCGTTTCCACCATTGGCCTTGACAAACTCCTCTTTCCCGGCGATGAGGTCGCCGTTGGCGATGGGCGAATTGCCCTGCTCAAAGGCGGCGTATGTGCCCACGAAAGCGTACTCGTCGTCGTTGACGATGATGTTGCTCACTTCCTCGATGACCTTTCCCTCGAACTGCTCAACGGGTGTGTCCACGTCCACGAAGACAGCATAGGGGGTGTTGGCCTCCAGCGTGTTGACGGCAGAGAACTTGAGGTAAATCATGCCGTCGCGCTCCTCCGTTCCGTCATATTTGAGCACCTTGGTGGCGCCGAGTTCCTCCTTGGTGGTGGTGAACGGCAGCACGACAGTGTTCAGTCCGGCGAGCAACACGCGGTCGCATTTGATGAAGGGATATTCACCCGGAGCGAGCGTCCCTTGGTCGTAATCAGAGATGGCAGCCTCGCTGGCTCCGATTTCCGCCGTGGCCTCCACGCCGAAGCCGCCCATGGCGTTGGCGCTGCGGATGGTGAGCACGTCGCCCTCTTCAGCGGTGACGGCCAGAGAAGTGGCATCTTCCACGATGGCGACGAAAGTCCCGTTCTTGAAGATGGCGTATGCGATGGCGCCTTCCACAGCCTCCCAGGTGAGTTCACCATTGGCGTAGGTGGCCTTTGGAGCCTCTTTCTGTGCTGTGAGACTTGCGGGGTCCCATGCGTTGGCGTTCTCCTTGAACATCTTGTCGTAGGTGAACTCAGCAGCCTGCTCTTCGCTGAGGATGGTCTCGAAGGACCCTCCGAAGGAGTTGATGATGTTTGAAGCAGGCGTGATGTTCTCGCCAGCCTCGTTCTTCGTGCCATATTCGCCGAAGATTTTCGGGTCGCGGTTGTTCATTCCTCGTTGCGTCCAGCGTGATGCGACGAGCGTATTTGCTGCGTTGTCGTCGAGCGTGGTGTTCAGATAGACGGCGATGGGTTCGTTCTGCCAGGTGCGTCCGAAGTTCCAGTCACCCTTTCCGTCGGCCAGGTCAACCACCTTGCAGTTGTCGAAGACATAGCCGAAGCTGCCCGTTGTGGTGGGAGCGCAGATGGTGCGTCCGCCACTGCCGTTGAGGTTGCGAGGCTCCAGCGACAGGGTGGTGTTGGTGAATCTCACGTCACCCCCGCCGCAGAGGAAGTCCACGGTGCCGTGGATGTCGCAGTCCTCCCAATATGACTGCTTGGTGCCTTGGCTGTAGTAGGTGTCCTGGTAGGAGAGCATGGCCACGTTCTTGAAGATGGCTCGGTCGGCCTTGTCCTGGAAGCACACGGCGCGTCCTCCAGCCTGTCCCGCACCTTGTGCTCCGTAGTAGTCGAGAGCGTTCTGCAGTGTGAGGTCTTGCATGTAGAGGTTCTGTCCCGAACTGAGCAGTGTGGCTGTGGTGCCGATGCCCTCGATGGAGCGGTCGGGTGCGTTCTTGATGATGGTGCCCTCTCTGGACTGTCCGATGATGGAGATGTTGTGTCCGCTGATGGCAGTGAGCACGGTCTCTCCCAGGTCATAGGTGCCATTTGGCAGGAAGATGTAGGAGCGCTCCGCATCCCTTGACCCATTGATGCCGTTCACGGCGTCGAGCACGTCGATGAAGCTGCTGGCGTTGCCCGCCTTCACGTAGTACCAGTTGCCTTGGCTCTCATAGTTGGTCTCGCTGGTGTTCACTATTCTTACGCTGTGGATGTAAACAGCACCACCGGAAACGATTTCCATGGAGAGTTTTCCTGCCGCTCCCTCATAGGCGAAGGCAGCAATCTCGCCGTCGGTCTCACCCTTTCCCGGGATGCGTCCCACCTCGTTGCCCTCGGCATCCTTGAACACCAGTTCGGCATTTTCCTTGGAGTAGAGGCAGTTGCCCACGGAGATGACCGCCTTCTCGCCTACGAGGAGGTTGATGACATCACCGTTGTTGAATGCCCATCCGTGTTGTGCGTCGTGCCAGTATCCTGAGCCGACGGGTTCGAATGCCTCATGGTCGGCGGGGTCGAAGTTGACATCTGCCAGGTTGAAGTTGTATTTCTTATATGGGCTGGGGCCTTCGATTTCCGTGGCGACAGCATAGAGGGTGATGTCGCCGGTGACGATGTCGGCGGTGGTGTATTTCCTTCCACCTGCAGACTTCTCAAACCATCCGCGCACCTTGTAGCCTTCCTGTGCCGTGGCGGTGTTGTAATCGATGGTGAACTCACCGATGGCGGCGTCCTTCTCCACAAGCTGAATGCCCATCACCGACTTGTCGGTGTCGAGGTATGTCAAGGTGAAGTCGGGTTTCTGCACGAAGTTGGCCACGTAGTTGATGGTGATGCCGGCAAGTGTGACGGGCATGGTGACGGTGCACTTGGTGTCGTCGCCGCTGTATGTGATGTCGCCCACCTCGCCGCTGAGAGCCTTGACATCGCTCACGGGGTTGCTCTCGGAAATCATCTCCTCGGCCTTGGAGAGTTCGATGGTGGCCACATACTCATCACCGTTGGCCTCAAACACCTTCTCAGCCAGGTAGTTCACGCCATTGGCGGTGAATCCCTCGAGAATGGGCACTTCCACCTCCACGCCGTTGAGCACGCCCTTGATGACGATGTCGGCGAAACCGATTTGCTTTCCGCTCTGCAGGTGGTAGAGGTTGACCTGTAGTCCGCATGGACCTTCAGCCGTCGGTGCGTCGGTGATGGCATAGGTGAGTTGGTCGTATTTCGGGTCGGTGTTGTTGCGGATGGGTTTCACCTCCGTTGCGAGCGTGGTAACCGTGCCGTCACCACTGAGCCAGGCGATGTCGAGCAGTCCGTTGTCAGTTCCGAAGCGAGTGGTCTTGAAGGCCACCTCGGTGGGTGTGAACTTGAACCCGTGCTTGGGCTGGATGATCCACTGTATGATGTTGGTCTCATCCGGGTTGTTGTTCTGGTCGGTGGGTTCGATGGCCGTCTCGGTGAATCCCGGGTCGGTCTTCGTTCCCTTGTAGATGAGTCCGCTTCCCAGCACCACCTTGCTGCTGATGAAATAGTCGTCGGCCTCGCCGAAGTCGGCAGTCTGGTCGCTGGTGCCCAGGTCGAACGGGAAGGTGGCCGTTGCAGGTTCGTCTTCCAGCGACACGGGCTGTTTGACGGCTTTCTGCTCCACGCTGAGTGCGTAGAAATAGTTGTTGTCGTTGGTGGATGTGACCACCACGAAGCCCTGAGTGGCATCGCTTCGCAAAGCGGTGTAGGTGGTGACAGGGTTGGTCTCGGTGTTGGTGATTTCGGTGTCGCTGTCACCAATGGTGTAGTAGGAGTAGTTGGGGTATCCTTTCACCTTGACGATGTCGCCAGCGTTTTTCACCGGCACTTTCAACACGGTGCCCTTGCGCATCTGTATGTTGTTGCCGTTGTTGCGGAAGGAAGCTCCATTCGACTCCACGGTGAGAAGGATTCCGTTGTCCTCGATGGCCTTCACCGTTCCGCTGCCTTGCGAGAGAGCCATGGTAGCCTCCATCACGTCGGCGTTGCCGAAATCCCATGTGCCGGTGACATCGGGTTCGGGGAGTGCCTTGTTGAGCACGACGCTCACGCAGTAGATGTATCCCCCATCGGAGACGACCTCGACGTAGCCTTGCTTCAACTCGGCATTTGTGACGGTGTGTGAAGTGGTGTTCTCGCAGACTTCCGTTTCTTCACCGAAGTGGTATTTGCTATAGCCGGGATACCCTTCCACGGTGACCACGTCCTTGGTGGAGGAGACGGGGATTCTCAGGATGGTGCCAGCATTGAACTGTGCGTTGTCCCTACCGATGCAATAGAGTTTGCCATTGGTGGCGTCAACGTGCATGAAGATACCTGGTACGCTCGACTCGATGTCGGCCTCCACGTTTTGGTAATTGGTGGCTTCGCAAATGCCAGCGGGGATGTCGTTTTTGAAATCCCATTTGGCGGTGGTGGCGGCTTTCAGAGCCACAACCGTCATCAGCATCACGCCCAACAATCCCATTTTCAAGAAAAGTTTTTTCATAAGCGTTGTTTTTGTTAGTAATTTGTTTTATAGATAGATTATTGCAAGATATGGCAGAAAACAGGTATAAGAGAATCAACCTGAATATTTCATACTAAAATAAAGGATGTGAGTTTATAACGCTAATCCTTTGGTAATCAGAGGGGAAAGTGCCAATTTTGTAGTGCAAAATCCAAGACAAACCTCTTATGCGCAAAATTAGTCATTTTTCAGTTAACTACCAAGAAAATTCAGAGAAATTTCTCTTCCCTTCAGCAAATAATTTCAATTTGGAGGCCACGACCGAAGCCATGAGCCTGTCATCGCATGGCGGCTTGCTTCTTCTCCATGATGAGGAGGAATAGTGGTAATATCTGCGAATCAAACTTAGTAATAGTTACAAAAAAAACAACGACGGGTGCGGTTGCATCAATCGGAAGTGTTTTCAAAATAGTTCCATTCTGTAAAAAACAAAAATGCTCAATGAGTCAAACGCCAAGAATGCTCAGCGCGTTGCGTCAATTTGTCGTGAGCAAAAGGGGTGGGGTATTTGACCCAAAGGTTATTCTTGCGTTTTTCCAATATGACGTTTTCAGCGCTCAAGGTGTGGACACGGTCTCTTGTGTTGAAGTTACAGACCCCACCCCTGGCCCCTTGCGGTCAGGCACAAGACCTGACCCTACAGGGGCGGGGATGTTGCACTCCGAGTGAGCATCCCGGGGTGTGGACACGGTCTTTTGGCGTAGGTTGTTCATCAAATTTCAACCGCACAGGTCGAGAAACAACTTGGTACTGTTTTTAACTTACTTAAGTTTCGGAAGTCCGGTTGTATTGATATACAATTATTTACAGTAGATTATTTTAAAAAGTTGTATGGATAATCAAACGATGATACCATTAAAATGCCTCCTTTTGTGAGGATTTTTTACTTCATCCTTGATTTGCTTTATCTTGGTTTGATGTTGAACGAACCCCGAAGGGGTGGACAGAGTACAGGCAGGCGGTGGAGTGCGAAGCACGGAACCCCTGCTAAAAGCA
>Ga0310694_10007302_pt1 | contig 10387 bp, 11 predicted proteins | sample 174DNAGHGhighgp2_FD_203884 | JGI IMG/M metagenome (GOLD analysis project Ga0310694, IMG submission 203884) | Sheep rumen microbial communities from Palmerston North, Manawatu-Wanganui, New Zealand - 1742 DNA GHGhigh gp2 (v2) (version 2) | ecosystem: Host-associated > Mammals > Digestive system... | reverse complement strand
CAAGTTTTTGAGCGAAAGCGGATGCAAAGGTACATACTTTTTCCGTTCCCTCCAAATTTTTTCGCAATTATTTTAAAGAGAATACGAAAATTTTCGCGTTTTCGGACAAAATGAACTTTTTTAGGGTATTATATCATAGCCACGAAGCTACTCATACACCTCTTCGATGTCATTTTCGTCTTCTGTTGCATCTCCCGAGAAGACACAAGGATTGTAATTCTTGTCCATATCGAAGACAGCATCTTCGTTATACCCTAACTGCTGGTCTGCGTACACCTTTTTCATATATATGGCAAAGATTGGCAAGGCCATTGCAGCGCCCTGTCCGTACTGCATCGTGTCGAAATGGATGTCGCGGTCGTCGCCACCCACCCAGCATCCGGACACCAGTGTCGGGGTAATGCCCATGAACCATGCGTCGGAGTTGTTGTTGGTTGTTCCGGTCTTTCCGGCCATTTCGCCTTTCAAGCCATACTTATGGCGGAGGCGGCTGGCCGTACCTCCGTCGACAACGGCTTTCAACATATAGAGCATCTTGTTGGCACTCTCTTCGCTGATGACCTCATTCATACGAGGCTGGAAGCGCGCCACCACGTTGCCCTCACTGTCCTCTATCTTGGTGACGAACATATGAGCTGCACGGATGCCATGATTGACAAAAGCGGTGTATGCGCTCACCATCTCGCCCACCGTAATCTCGCACGGTCCGAGACAAAGAGCCATCGACGGATGGATTTCAGGATTCCAGATGCCGTATTCATGTAACAAGGTCACGAAAGCCGATGGATTCAACTTGCTCATCAGATAGGCCGATATCCAGTTGTTGGATTGCTGGAGTCCCCATTTGAGGGTCACCATGTCACCGTATCGTGCCCGACTACCGTTACGTGGCGTCCAGGGTTTGCCCGCCACGATATATGTCTGCTGGACGTTAGGCGCCAGGTCGCAAGGCGAGAAACCATTCTCCATGGCCAGAGAGTAGAGATAGGGCTTGATAGTAGATCCCACCTGTCGCCGGCCGTCCATCACCATGTCATAAGCGAAATGAGTAAAGTCCAATCCGCCGACATAGGCTTTCACATGGCCATTCTGCGGACACATCGACACGAATCCGGTACGTAGGAACGACTTCAGATAGCGTATGGAGTCGAGCGGCGTCATCGTGGTGTCCACCTCGCCATGATAAGTAAAGATGGACATCCGGGCGGGCTGCCTGAACGCGCGTTCGATCTCCTCGTCAGATGCCCCACCCTCTTTCATGACCCGGTAGCGTTCGCTCTGGCGGATGGAGCGCATGAGGATTTTGCGCACCTCTGCCGACGTAAGCTTTCCAGTGAAGGGAGCCGTCGACTTATGCCTGTTCTCGCGATTGAAAGCCGGCTGTAGGAATTTCACGACATGCTCATAACAGGCCTGTTCGGCATATTTCTGCATTCTGGAATCAATCGTTGTGTAGACCTTCAGCCCGTCCGTATATATATTATAAGGTGAACCGTCACGTTTACGGTTCTTGTTACACCAGCCAAAGAGCGGGTCGTTCTCCCAGTTGATAGAGTCAATATGATACTTCACCCCACCCCATGACGGGTAATCGCTGCGGACAGGCCTCTTTGCCGTCATGTAACGGCGCAGGAAATCGCGGAAATAGACAGCCAGACCATCCTTATGGTCAGCCACATGGAAATTCAGGTTCAGGGGCTCCAGACTGCAGGAGTCTCGCTGCTGTTCCGAGATATAGCCATACTTCGCCATCTGCTGGAGGACGACATTACGGCGTTCGCGTGAACGCTCTGGGTAGCGCACGGGATTAAAGAAGGAGGGATTCTTACACAGGCCGATAAGCGTGGCCGACTCCGTGAGCGTCAAGTCCTTCGGTTCCTTGCTGAAGTAGGTATTGGCGGCCGTCTTGATGCCGACGGCGTTATGCAGGAAGTCGAAGTAGTTGAGGTACATGGTGAGTATCTCGTCCTTCGTATAGTTTCTTTCCAGTTTGACGGCGATGACCCATTCGATGGGTTTCTGCAGCAGTCGCTCCGCGGTGGAGTGCGCCGTACCGGAATACAGCTGCTTGGCCAGCTGCTGCGTAATCGTAGATCCGCCGCCAGCCGACTTCTGCCCCATCACGCCACGCTTGACGATGGCACGTCCGAGGGCGTAGAAATCAATGCCCGAATGCTCATAGAAACGTGCATCCTCTGTGGCCACCAGCGCCTGAACGAGACTTGGTGCCAGTTTGGTATAGTCGACAATGACTCTGTTCTCGCGATTATAGTTCCATGTGCCTATCACCTTTCCGTCAGCCGAATAAACCTGGGTAGCGAAACGGTTAATAGGGTTCTGCAGATCCTCTACCGGCGGCATATAGCCTATCCATCCTTCGCTGATGGCATAGAAAGCTCCAGCCGCAGCAACCACGCCAGCAATGAGGACAGCCCACAGGAAACGAATGAAAAACTTTCTCATACTTATTTATTTTCGGTGCAAAAATACAAAAATATCGTCAATAATCATACGAAATCGGGAAAATATGTGTAATTTTGCCACATCATTACAAAAATCAACGATGGAAAAGCATAATTTTGTTACCATTGCCGACCTCACTCGTGAGAAGATCCTCTACATGATTGAGATGGCACAGGAGTTCGAGAAGCACCCCAACAGGGAGTTGCTCAAGGGTAAAGTTGTTGCCACCCTCTTCTTTGAACCCTCCACCCGCACCCGTCTTTCGTTTGAAACAGCCGCCAACCGCCTCGGCGCCCGCGTCATTGGCTTTGCCGACCCGAAGATTACCAGCGGCACGAAAGGTGAGACGCTGAAGGACACCATCCTGATGGTCTCCAACTATGCCGACGTCATCGTCATGCGTCACTACATCGAGGGCGCAGCCCAGTATGCCTCCGAGGTAGCCCCCGTCCCCATCGTCAACGCTGGCGACGGTGCGCACCAGCATCCGTCCCAGTGTATGCTCGACCTCTATAGCATCTACAAGACACAGGGTACACTCGAGAACCTGAACATCTATATGGTAGGCGACTTGAAGTACGGCCGCACCGTCCACTCGCTGCTGATGGCGATGCGCCACTTCAACCCGACGTTCCACTTCGTGGCGCCCAAGGAGCTGGCGATGCCGAAGGAGTACAAGCTCTACTGCGACGAGCACGGCATCAAGTACCAAGAGCACACTGCTTTCAACGAGAAGGTCATTCAAGATGCCGATATCCTCTACATGACACGCGTACAGAAGGAGCGCTTCTCGGACCTGATGGAATACGAGCGAGTAAAGAATGTCTATGTACTGAACAACGACCTTCTCAAGAGTGCCAAGCCCAACATGAAAATTCTGCACCCCCTGCCCCGCGTCAACGAGATAGCCTACGAGGTGGACGACAACCCCCACGCCTACTACATCCAGCAAGCCGGCAACGGACTGTTTGCACGCGAGGCCATCTTCTGCGACGTGCTGGGCATCTCGCTCGACGAGGTCAAAAACGACAAGACGATTATTTGATTTACTATTTGACAATTTACGATTTACTATTTGACAATTTAGTGTTTATATGAACAAGAAAGAACGCCTGGTTGCCGCCATTGAGCAAGGCACCGTCATCGACCATATACCCGCCAGCAAGACCTATCAGGTAGCATCCCTGCTTGGTTTGTTCGACCTGAAGACTCCTGTAACTATTGGTTTCAACTACCCATCACAAAAGGTTGGGAATAAGGGGATTATCAAGGTGAGCGACAAGTTCTTTACCGACGATGAGATCTCGCGTCTCTCGGTCGTTGCGCCCAAAGTCATCCTCAACATCATCCGTGACTACGAGGTTGTCGAGAAGAAGACCGTCGAGACGCCCGACGAGATTCGCGGCATCGTGAAATGCAACAACCCCAAGTGCATCACCAACAACGAGCCGATGGCTACGCACTTCCATGTCTCCGACGGCATCCTGACCTGCCACTACTGCGAGAAAGAGCAAGACATCAACAAGGTAGAATTGGTATAGCGTAGAGATTTTCGTAACCATACAGCGGATATGAAACATTTTCTTTGGTTTTTACTGGCTGCGGTGCTGATAGCATGCAGCAGTAACACACAGAAAGAGGCAGAACAGCTGCTCGAGCTGGCCAACGACCTGTTCGAGAACAAAGAGTACGGGAAAGCGCTGACGACCATCGACTCCCTGCGCAAGGTGTTTCCTGGAGCGATTGACACTCGCAAGAAGGCGCTGAAGCTCTTCCAGAACATTGAACTCAAGCGTGCACAGGAGGAGCTGGCAGTAGTAGACAGTATGCTACAGGCCGTCAGCCATGACTACCAGTACCAAAAGCAGAAGGTTGACAAGGACAAAGAAGCCCTGCGCGCCACCGAAGAAGAGCTCACCATGCTGACCAAGACACGGTTACGCCGCGACTCCTTGCAGACACGCTGGGAAGCATTGGGTGCAAAGATCAAGTATATCCGCAAAAAACAGAAAGAACTGTAAGAAGACCGCCTCTTCATCCACTTAAGTACGTGCGAAAGCCGCTCGAGCTCTGCTCGCTTTTACAAAGTGGAGCGACTAAAAGATTTTTTCACACTTCACTTTTCACTTTTTTCGTCGCTCGACGCCTGCGTCGCTTGCTTTTTGCAAGAACTTTGCGCTCATTCGAGCGCGAAATTACTCCGTCTCGGCAAAAAAAGAATGAATTCTTTTGTTTTGCGCTCGACTTTTCGTAACTTTGCACCCTGAAATGGATAAGTTTGAACATACCAACCAACAGTTTGAGCAGGCGATGGCAGAATGCCGGGCGCTGTTCGGCAACAAGTTGCACGACTATCGTGCCTCGTGGCGGATACTCAGGCCCACGGCACTGACGGACCAGCTCTTCATTAAGGCCAAGCGCATCCGCTCGCTGGAACTGAAGAAAGAGTCGCTCGTGGGCGAAGGCATACGCCCGGAGTTCATTGCTCTCATTAACTACGGTATCGTAGGCATCATCCAAGTCAATAAAGGGTTTGCCGACACGGTTGACATGACAAACGAGGAGGCTCTGGAGCTGTACGACAGATATGCCAAAGAGGCTCTGGAACTGATGAAGCGCAAGAACCACGACTACGACGAGGCTTGGCGCGGCATGAGGGTCAGCTCCTATACGGACCTCATCCTGACCAAGATTGAGCGCATTAAGGAAATAGAGAATCTCGGCGGCGAGACACTCGTCTCGGAAGGCGTCGAGAGCAACTATATGGACATCGTGAACTACGCGGTGTTCGGACTGATAAAACTGACGGAGTGAAAAAGACCCTCGTCAACACTTGCCGCATTGTCCTGGCTATCGTGTTCATCCTGTCGGGCTTCGTCAAAGCCGTCGACCCGCTGGGCACGCAATACAAGATACAGGACTATCTGGAGGCAATGAAACTGGGCGGCGTGGTGCCCGACATCCTGACGCTGACAGCCTCGGTGGCACAGTCGGCATTGGAGTTCTGCCTGGGTATCTTCCTGCTCTTCGCGATTCAGCGGCGGCTGACATCGCGTCTCATAACAGCCATCATGCTGGTGATGACACCGCTGACACTATGGCTGGCACTGGCCAACCCCATCAGCGACTGCGGCTGCTTCGGCGACGCACTGGTGCTCACCAACTGGCAGACATTCTGGAAAAACGCCGTGCTGCTGGTCTGCGCTCTCATCGTAACACGATGGCCGCGCGAGATGTTCCGCTTCGTCAGCGAGTCAAACCAATGGATAGTCATCAACTACTCCATTCTGTTCATACTCGCCATCTCGGGATGGAGTCTCTATGACCTGCCGCAGTTTGACTTCCGCCCCTACCATATAGGGACGAACCTCAGGGAGAACTGGGAGCGCACCATGGACGGCGAAGACCTGCCCTACGCCGACTTCTTCATAGAAAGAGCCGACGACAGAGAGGACATCACCGAGACAGTACTGCAGGACACGGGCTACGTCTTCCTGCTGGTGTCGCCTTACCTGGAACAGGCCGACGACTCGCGGCTGGACCTCATCAACGAGCTCTACGAGTACTGCCACGACCATGGCTATCCCTTCTACTGCCTGACGGCGAGCACGGAGAATGCCATGACACAATGGCGTGACAGGACCGGCGCAGAATATCCGTACAGTCTGACTGACGGCACAACGCTGAAGACCATCATCCGCAGTAACCCCGGACTACTGCTGCTCAAGGATGGCTACATCATACGAAAATGGAGCCACAACAACCTGCCGCAGATAGAGGAGTCGCTGACGGTACTCCCGCTGGAACAGCTTCCCGTTGGACAGATGGCCGCTAACAGCATACCGGGGCGCATCGCGAAGCTGCTGATGTGGTTCGTACTGCCACTGGCGTTGCTCAGCATCGCCGACCGCACATGGAGATGGACACGACTGATACGCCGCAAAACCAGGAAAGAGAGGCACTTAGAGAACTCAAAAGTAAACCCAAACCCAATTAATAACAATAACAAAAAAATGAGAAAGAAAATTGTTGCAGGAAACTGGAAGATGAACATGAATCTCCAGGACGGTATTGCTCTTGCAAAGGAGCTCAACGAAACATTGAAGGCTGACAAGCCCAACTGCGGTGTGGTTATCTGCACGCCGTTCATCCACCTCGCTTCTATCGCACAGTTCCTCGACCAGGAAATCATCGGCCTGGGTGCTGAGAACTGCGCTGACAAGGAGAAGGGTGCTTTCACCGGTGAGGTGAGCGCAGAGATGGTGAAGTCGACGGGTGCACAGTACGTCATCCTCGGCCACTCTGAGCGTCGTGAGTATTACAAGGAGACGCCCGAGATCCTGAAGGAGAAGGTGCTACTGGCTCAGAAGAACGACCTGAAGGTGATCTTCTGCATCGGTGAGAGCCTGGAGGAGCGCGAGGCTGGCAAGCAGAACGAGGTTGTGAAGGCCGAGCTTGAGGGCAGCGTCTTCAACCTCTCTGAGGAGGACTTCCGCAAGATCGTCATCGCCTACGAGCCCATCTGGGCCATCGGCACTGGCAAGACCGCTACCGCTGAGCAGGCCGAGGAGATTCACGCCTACATCCGTAGCATCATTGCCGAGAAGTACGGTCAGGCTGTTGCCGACGACACCACCATCCTCTATGGCGGTTCTTGCAAGGCTTCGAACGCTCCCGAGCTGTTCGCCAAGCCCGACATCGACGGTGGACTCATTGGCGGTGCTTCTCTGAAAGCAGCCGATTTCAAGGGTATCGTCGACGCTTGGAAGAAATAAGCGAATTGCAATGAGAAGATTCGTCACTACAATCATGCTGTGCGTTGGCTGTCTGATGGCAGCCAATGCACAGACTTTTACCGAACGCCTGAAGAAGAAGACTGCCGGCGAAGGTACTGTGACGGTCACACAAAGCCAAGTCATTGACGATTTAGTCAATGGAACGACTGCCCCAAAAGAGGACAACGCCAAGACTGCCACAGGGACCTCAACGGCCGCAACCCCAGTGCGTACAACGCCTCGCAATGAAGCCAAGTCCGACACGGCAAGCAGCGACCCCGTAGTCACGGGTAAGAAAGTCATGCGCGGCGGATATAAAGTATGGGGCTATCGCATCCAGGTCTATGCCGGCGGCAACCAGCGAAAAGACCGCCAACGGGCTGAGCATACAGGAAGTGAAATCAAGGCCATGTTTCCGAACCAGCCTGTCTACGTTCACTTCTACTCACCAAGATGGATCTGCCGCATGGGCAACTTCCGTACCTACGAAGAAGCTCACAGCATACTGACCAGTATCAGAAAGCAGGGATACACTTCTGCCACTATCATCAAAGACAAAATAACTGTTCACCATTAATGTATCCAGAGAACGAAATATTCCGTGATGGTCTCGACCAGTTGGCCGAGCACTATAAAGAAGTCCTCACACTGCTGGGCGAAGACCCCGACCGCGAAGGACTACAGAAGACACCCATGCGTGTGGCAAAAGCCATGCAAGTGCTGACACGTGGCTATCAGATGGATGCCCACAAGGTACTGACCGACGCCTTGTTCAAAGAGGACTACTCACAGATGGTCATCGTCAAGGACATCGACTTCTTCTCGCTCTGCGAACACCACATGCTGCCCATGTACGGCAAGGTACATGTGGCCTATATCCCTAACGGCTATATCACAGGGCTATCGAAGATTGCCCGCGTTGTCGACATCTACAGCCACCGCCTGCAGGTACAGGAGCGGCTGACGCTCCAGATCAAGGAGTGCATCGAACAGACACTACACCCCCTGGGCGTCATGGTCGTGGTTGAGGCCAAGCACATGTGTATGCAGATGCGCGGCGTGGAGAAACAGAACAGCATCACCACCACCAGCGACTTCAGCGGAGCCTTCAATCAGGCGAAGACGCGCCAGGAGTTCATGAACCTCATCTCACACTAAAAAAGAAGACAAGACTATGAACCAAAACACCGCAAACAATTACCGCACGAACGAATCGTTCTTCAAGGCATTCACCCACTCATGCCTTGGCAAACTTGTCATTCTGGGTCTCATCATGGCCGTCGTTCTCTTCATCGCCCACATCACCATACCTAACAAAGAAACCATGATAGAGGAGACGGAAGACAACATCCGGCAGTGTATCATGGCCAATGACAGCATTCAGACGGACGGACTGGATGACGCCATCAACAACTTCAGCATCACGTTCACGGAGGCAGACTCCACCTTTGACGAGCAGACATGGGAGACATTTACCAAATACAACCAGCTGCAGTGCAACAGGCACGCGTTCTACTCAACGGTACGCGTCCATAACAACCTGCATCCCAGTGGCACACGTGCCGGTATCGGCATCTTCGGACTTGTCATCTCAACCGTAAACTTTAAAGACCTGCTACTCAGCGTTGGTCCCATACACAAGGGCTACGGCAAGGAACTCATTCAGGAACCCTATAAAGTAGAGGACGAGTATTTTGGGGATAATCCTGACATCAAGGCGTTCCACTACAACGATGAAGAGACAGAGTAAAATCGGCTGACCCTAGAAAAGGCAACAGAACAAAAAAGAAATCCAAACTGCTGAATCAGCGGTTTGGATTTTCTTTTGGTCGGGATTACTGCACTTTATTACCCTTCAAAATTTTTCTTTACGATTGGTCTTTTATAGCATTTATCAGAGTATCTTCGAGCAAGAAAAAGATCGAAAAAGAAGTGGCCGTTCGCTTCAGGGTGAGCGATGGACGGAAAATACAGTTGTTCTACAAGTCAGACATTCTTGTTGATCCTGCAGTTTGGGATGCAAAAAGAGAATGTATCTTAAATAATGCGAGGCAAACGACCTTGGACAGATAGACGGAATTACAATCCCAATAAAGACGGGCGGCATGGTTTTGCCGCCTTTTTTTTATCCCTGAAATGAGGTTTTGACAACCAGGACAAATTTTAATTGCAATAGGACAACATTTGTCCAGAACAACAATTTAACAAATGTCACGGTATTGCAAACCACACCTTGGCAAACAACACACCACGCCACGGACACAGCAGCGCAGGGCACTTCGGAGGACGCAGATAAAAGCACACGTTTTGCCTTTATATATGCCTTCAAAAAGGACACGGGGAATTCTCAGAAATGGGAGTTCCCTTTTTACATGTAAAACACAAACTTTGTTCCCTTCGGGCCTATGCCGTCATAGTCTGCAGGAACTGGAAATTGGTTGACAAGCATATCGGCATCTTCCTCCTCCAGATAATTGGTCAACTCCAGTTCTATGGCTATCCGTTGCTCATTAAAGCTCAGTTTCCAGATACATTCACCAAGGACAGCATTAACCACCGTCCTGATTTCATCCTGAGTGCGCCAGATAGTATCGAAGTCAGTCATAATATTCGATTTTCAATTCCTCGCTGATGATAAAGTCGTCGTGAAAATTATCATCGTAAGTATAGACGAGTCGTAACCCCCGATAGACAGACGGAACTTTCAACGTATCGAGCAGATGCCACTTGGGACGGCCAAAGTCGTAGGATTCCCTGTCGAGCAGAATGCGGTTGGTGGTATAGTCGAAATGGTAATAGCCGCCACCGACGCACTGGTCACCGGGCTTCAGCAGGTCTTTATGCTGATTGACCATGCCAAGACGGAGGTAGCCATCCATTGTGATGATGAACTTGGGGAGTGCCATACCTTCAATCTGTTACCACTTCATTGAAATGCTCCTTGCCCCAAGCTATCAGAGCCGTAAGTGCTGGCATCAGCGATTTGCCTGTCTCTGTCAGGGAATACTCCACTCGAGGAGGGACCTCCGGATAGACCTCACGATGTACCAGGTGGCTCTGCTCCAGATTCTTCAGCGTCTGCGAGAGCATCTTCTGGGAACAGTCCGTCATCAGACGACGGATCTCATTAAAGCGCAATATACCCGTCT
>Ga0310694_10007300_pt1 | contig 10390 bp, 5 predicted proteins | sample 174DNAGHGhighgp2_FD_203884 | JGI IMG/M metagenome (GOLD analysis project Ga0310694, IMG submission 203884) | Sheep rumen microbial communities from Palmerston North, Manawatu-Wanganui, New Zealand - 1742 DNA GHGhigh gp2 (v2) (version 2) | ecosystem: Host-associated > Mammals > Digestive system >... | reverse complement strand
GCAGCTGAGAAGAAGAACGCCGAGAAAAAACCGGAAATCTTCACGCTCGGTAAACCGCAACTGAAGAACGCACCGAAAGTAATCGGACAAATCGACCTCAACTCGATCGACACTTCTACTCGTCCGGCCAAAAAGACCAAAGAGCAAAAGCGCAAAGAGCGTGAAGAACGCCAACAGGCGCAACAGGCACAACAACAGGCTGCTGCCGCTGAGAGACGCAAACGCGAGCGCATAAAGAACAACGCCGCGAAAGTGGATCCTAACGACAAACGAAATCAGGCTGGAAAGAAATCGAAGAACAACAAACCCCGTGAGGCTACGCAGGAAGAAGTGGATAGAGCGCTCAAAGAGACGCTCACGCGCTTGTCTCAAAAGCAGAACAAGAGCAATACGTCCAAGTACAAACGCGAACGCCGGGAACAGGAAAGAGAGAAACACGAACTCGAACTGATGGAGGCACAGGAGCAATCCAAAGTGCTTAAATTGACAGAGTTCGTAACCGCGAACGACCTCGCTGTGATGATGAACGTACCGGTGAACAAAATCATCGGAACTTGTATGTCGCTCGGTCTGTTTGTCTCTATCAACCAGCGTCTTGACGCGGAAACCATTAACCTCGTTGCAGAGGAATTCGGCTTCCAAACGGAATATGTGGCTGCACATGTGGCGGATGAAATCAACGCTGACGAAGTGGTCAACGAGGAAGACATTGAGCCGCGCTGCCCGATTATTACCGTTATGGGCCACGTGGACCACGGTAAGACTTCGTTGTTGGACCATATCCGAAACGCAAACGTCATTGCCGGAGAAGCAGGTGGTATCACGCAGCACATAGGCGCTTACAATGTCAAACTGAAAAACGGCCGGCATATAACCTTCCTTGACACACCGGGACACGCTGCGTTTACTGCCATGCGTGCGCGTGGAGCCAAGGTAACGGATATCGCGATTATCATCATCGCTGCCGATGATGCCGTGATGCCGCAGACCATCGAGGCTATCAACCATGCACAGGCTGCCGGAGTACCGATGGTATTTGCTATCAACAAAGTGGACAAACCGGGAGCGAATCCCGATAAGATTCGTGAGCAGCTCTCGAACATGAATATCCTTGTCGAAGACTGGGGTGGCAAGTATCAATGTCAGGAAATATCCGCTAAGAAAGGAACCGGTGTATTCGAACTGCTCGAAAAAGTACTCTTGGAAGCGGATATCCTTGACCTCAAGGCGAATCCAAAACGCCGTGCGAAAGGTTCTGTTATCGAGTCTTCGCTGGACAAAGGACGAGGATATGTGGCTACGCTGCTCGTTCAGGATGGTACGCTCCATATGGGTGATATCGTGCTCGCGGGTACTTTCCACGGACGTATCAAAGCAATGTTCAACGAACGCGGACAAAAGATTACGGAAGTGCGTCCCGGCGAACCTTGCTCTATTCTCGGACTCAACGGTGCTCCGCAGGCTGGAGACGAGTTCAATGTATTGCCAACAGAACAGGAAGCACGCGAAATAGCGAACAAACGCGAACAACTCCAGCGCGAACAATCAATCCGTACAAAGAAGCACGTCGGACTCGAAGAAATCGGACGCCGGCTTGCTATCGGTGACTTCAAGGAACTCAATATCATCGTCAAAGCCGATGTGGATGGTTCTGTGGAGGCTATCAAGGACAGCCTTATCAAACTGTCAACCGAGAATATCCAAGTCAACGTTATTCACGGAGCGGTGGGTGCTATCAGCGATTCGGATGTGATGCTCGCTGCGGCTTCCGATGCAATTATCGTCGGATTCAATGTACGTCCTACAGGAACAGCACGAAAGATGGCGGAGACAGAGGAAGTGGATATCCGTATCTACTCCATCATCTATGATGCTATCAACGAAGTGAAAGCGGCTATGGAAGGTATGTTGTCGCCCGAAGTGAAGGAAGAAGTGACGGCAACGCTCGAAGTTCTGCAAACATTCCATATCTCCAAAGTGGGTACAATTGCCGGTTGTATCGTCCGTGAAGGAAAGATCAAGCGTGGAAACAAAGTGCGCGTCATCCGGGATGGTATCGTTATTAAAACGGCTGACCTGGCTTCGCTCAAGCATGTCAAGGACGATATTAAGGAAGCCGGTGTGAACAGCGAGTGCGGTTTGAGCCTCAAGGCGTACGATGACTTGCGCGAAGGAGATATTCTCGAAGCATTTGAGGAAATCGAGGTCGCCAAAACACTTTAATAACTGACCACTGATCACTGAATACTGACCACTTATAGTTATGAAAAAAGTATCTATTTTAGCCCTTGCGGCATTGTGTCTGACGAGTTGTTGGACGAGTATCTTTACGGTTGCTCCGACGGTTGAACCCGTAGCTCCGCCTAAGACCGTTTATACAACGCAAGTAACTACGCCGGCACCCAAAGTGACTACGGTTACTACCGTTACCGTAACAAACTTCAACGACGATTTGTCGTTCTATCTGGACCTCAATGCTGTTGCAGCTGCGTTTGCGGAATCGCGTAGCGTACAGGAATTTGAGCGCTTGCTTAATTCCAGCCGCTATATGATTAATAACCTCGACCTCAATCGCGACGGATGGATTGATTATCTGCGAGTTATAGAAACCCATAGAGGGTATTATCACACCTTGCTGATTCAGGCTTGTCTCGCTCCTTCTGTCTTCCAGGATGTAGCAACGCTTGTCGCTGAATACCGTCCTTCTGCTTTGTATGTGGAGGTAATAGGAGACCGCTGGCTTTATGGACCGAGTTATATTGTACGGCCTGTGTTTGTCAAGCGTCCGCTCATATGGGATATGTACGGACATCCGACGTACGCCGTGTGGGTTTCGCCGTATTACTACGGTTACTTCCCCCCCTATTACACACAGCCAAAACCGGTTTATCTGACACATTACCAGGCGTATGTATCGACCTATATGACGAATCACCATTATTGCCACGTGTGCGATTATCCGTCGAAGCCGTATTACAACCAGTATTCCGATATGACGCGTTCTTATTCGCGTAACGATTATCAGAAATCACACCCCAATGATTCGTTCGAGCATCGTGCAACGCAGTATGCCAGTTCGACCGGCGGTGTGTCGGTACGTAACGCTGGACAACTGCGCAATGAGGTAACTCGTCAGCAGATAAAAGACAAAGAAAAGGAGAACGAGTCATCCGCTTCGACCAGAACAACCGGTTCCACGACTGCAAGCTCTACTTCCGGAAAATCAGCCCGTTCTACCGGTTCGTCCACTTCGTCTCCTTCACGCCAGACGTCCTCTACAACATCGTCCTCTGCAACTTCGTCATCAACCGCCACAACAACGTCCAAGACTTCGACTTCGTCCACGAAGTCCTCTTCTACGGCTACTTCGGCTCGAAGCACGAATACAAAACCGTCCACAACGATTGAGAGCCGTGTCAACAAGTCAGGAACAACCCGTACAACGGTTAAGACTACGGACGCTTCCGGCAGAACAACTTCCGTCAGACGTGAAACTACGCCTTCACGGCAGACTTCCTCTCAGACGACAAGTCGTTCGGCGAACACCTCTTCCGGTCGTTCGTCCGGTTCCGCTACTCCGAGTAGCACATCCGGCTCCTCGACACGTTCGTCCGGCTCTTCTGCGCGTCAGCGCTAAAGTTTTGCACGTAGTAGAAGGTGAATATCCGTTCTTGCTGTAACAGGCGAGAACGGATTTCTTTTTAGAGTCTCGCTTATGCGGAAATAAAGTGCCAGCTGTTTTATTATTTGCCATCTAAGACAAATATAGCCCCTTCCGCCAAAACCGTAAACGGCAGGGATAGAGAACGCATAAAGCACATCGTGTTCGTACGCATAAATCCGGTTGTCCCAATTTTGGGCGTCAAAGAACTGAAGACGTGCTCTGAGCGTAAGCGGGATCGGACGTGAAATACCGGATACGGAAAAATCATAAGCTATATCCTGGAATACCGTCACGCCGTAGTTGAGATCGGATTTGTATTTTGTGGTCTTGGAAGGCTCGTTCGTTAGATTCGCTTCAGCTGTTGTACGCAAAGCCCACGGACCTTCTTTCCACTCGAATTGCGCACGAGTGGAGTAGGTGGAGAGATTTCCTTTCTGTTTGGCACGCAAGCGGAGACTAAGTTGCCAAATACGGCGGATATGCTGAATCTCTGTCATGGCATCGTAGCCGATGGAGGGATATTGCGGAACACCGTATTTGGGACCGCTGAAGCGGAATACATCTGCATAGCCGGTAAAACGCCAGTGATTCAGACGGCTAATGTCGAAACCTATGTATCCTCCGTTCTCGTCACCCAAACGGGATGTTTCCGAAAAAGCATATCCGAGCTTATTGTCAAAGAAGGGTGAATAATAGCGGTAAAGGGCAACAAGGGATACGCCGGAAGCAGGGTAAAACCGTGAACCGGCAATAACGCCGAATCCCCATTTCTCTTTAGCTGCAGGGGTTTGCTCGTCGCTTGTATCATGATTTTGAGCGGTAGCCACTTCCGCAAAAGCATCAAACCAGCCATAGTTGTAACGGATTGAAGAACCTATAACGGCTTGGTTTGAACCGCGGAAATAATGACGGTTATATGCGGCGTTGCGATACGGATGAATACTGTCGGACCAGATATTTTCTATCGCAGTCAATTCAACTTGCAGTTGTTTGTGCCTCAATGTCATGTTTGCTCCGAGTACATGATGCCAAACGGTGTCGTCTGCATGCTTCATCGAGTATAACGCGCTGACATCGAGGCGGGTATGAGCCGTAAAGTTGTGCCGGATAGTAACTCCGGCTCCATGTAGTCCTTCTCCGTCCACCGATGAATAGTATCGCAGTCCTTCGATGGTTTGTCCTACTGTTTGTACATACATGGATTTGCCTGCATGAAAAATAGGCGCCAGCACAAGTCCTTGCCCGAACGAGGCTTGGAAATTACCTGCAACGAGCGTGTGGAGATGGGGTGTGATGTCCCGTAACTGGATATAAGCGCCGTATTGAAGGTCATTGGCAAACCCTCCTGCCGGCCGTCGCAACTGCAGCCCGAACGTCACTTTGCGGCGGTAATCAAAACGGTAACGGGTCTGAACATACATCGGGTCTGTGCCTTCGTACGCCTCTATATTGCGTGCATCCAAACGGGTAATTACCTCATGCTGAGCAAAGGCGAACACCTCTTTCTGATAGATTTTGTCTGTGTTTTGGGATGCGGTAGCGGTAATGGTAACAAAGGGCAGCAAATCCCGTATCTCGTAGTCTTCCAGCGAAGGAATTAGCCGCAATTCGTATAAGGATTGAAAAGGGTGACGGTAAGCATAAGCCAGAATATCGTCTATTTGGCGTGGCGAAAGAAAATAGAGCTGGCTCAGTTCCTCGTCGGAGGTCGCATTGAGGTCAATCGGTGAATCATGGAGTGCGTACAAGTCGGATTGAAGCTGCTCGTAATCCACTTCCGAGAGTTCGGCTGCGGCATTGTAGATGTCGAGAATAATATCCTCTAATGAGAAATTGGAAACCAGTAATATGACGGCTAATAGCGTTTTCACGCCACAAAATTACTAAAAATAATCGAAAATAGAAAATAGAAATTTGAAAATTTGTGTAATTCGTGTTTTTTTTGTAAATTTGCAGCGTTTTTATGGATAAAAAACGTCTTTACCATATTTTAGAGTGGATCGTGGCCCTTGTTGCATGTGGGTGGCTGCTTTGGAAAATAGCGACTTACGAGGATTATGCAGCCTTGTTGGCAACGCTTCGTTCGATGACTTGGCCGCAATGCCTGGCGTTACTCGTTTGTGTGGGGTTGATGCCTGTCAATATGACTTTGGAGGCATGGCGATGGCGAACGCTGATGAATAGCGGGAATGAAGACAAAATGACGTGGCGTGAGGCGCACAGGCAAGTCTATTACAGCAAGCTGGCGGGATTGATAACTCCCTGGCGTTTAGGCGAATATCCGGCAAGAGGCGTGTTGTCCGCCGAAAGCGGCAAGGACGTTTGGACCAGAGTGCTCAGTATGGGCGTTGCAGGGAGTGTGACCATGACGACGGCAATCGTGATAGCCGGCGTTGCGGGACTCGTGTTCAGCCCAGGCATCTTTAACCGTTTGGGAGGCAGTTATCTCTATTCAGTGGGAGTGGTGGCCGTCGTATTGGCAGCCTTGTTCCTGTTGATGCCCAAGATATTGAAGCGGTATGTTGCTATCAGTCAGGGCTTATTGCTGCAAAGTGTCGGGCAGAGTCTTGTTCGCTTGGTATGCTGGTGTGTGCAATTATGTCTGGTAATAATGGCATTGGGCCCGATGGAGAGCTTAGGCTTTACAGGAGATTTGTTCTGCAAGACAGCGGTCTATTACCTTCTTGTGACCGTTACTCCGAACGTACCGATTGTGGAAGTGGGTGTACGCGGCGCTTGGGCAATAGTCGTTTTCGGTACAATGAACGCCGCCTTGGCGGGAGTGCTTTTATGGATAATAAACACCTTGTTACCTTTCCTTGTGTGGTTCGTAATAAGAAAAAAATAACAAAATGTTTGCATATATGCAAAAAAAGTTGTAACTTTGCAGCCAAATTGACAAAATCGTAAATACTTATATCATGAACATCAATTTTCAGATTCATTATCGTGCCGAGTACGGGCAGAGTCTGTGCGTGATTGAGACGCAAGAATCTATTTTAGGTTGGACGGAGAAATCGCCTCTGGTATTGAATTGCCAGGGAACGGATTTCTGGTCTGTTAATGTGCCGGTGAGTGATTTTGCAGGCAGTATTCAGTACAAGTACGCAATTCGTTTGCAGGACGGAGGATTCATTTATGAAGCGGGTGAGCCGCGTGTGTTGAATTTGGCTGAGAACCAAAAGACCAAACTTGAAAACCGTCTGTTGGTTGTGCGCGATTCATGGCAAGTGAGCACGTATGAAGACAGTTTCTATACGACTGTTTTCCTCAAATCGCTCTTTGCACGTCAGCTTCAGGCGAAAGTTCGGGCTGCGAAAGGCAATGTCCGCTTCTCGATTGATTTGCCGCAGATCCTGCCGACACAAGGTGTGGCGATTGTAGGAAATTGTCCGGAATTGGGCGAATGGGATCCGGATAAAAAGCTGGTTATGAGCGACGCCGAATTCCCGTTGTGGCGTGCCGACATCTTGGTAAAAGGCCAGGATATAGTGGAGTACAAGTATCTGGTTTATGACCTCAAGACCGGTGCGACGGTGGATATGGAGTGGGGTGAAAACCGTCAGATATGGGGTGTTGATAAGGACACCGTTATATGTGAGAACGACCGTGGTTTCCGTCGCACGCAGCCTCGCTGGAAAGGTTCAGGCGTGGCGGTTCCTGTGTTCTCGCTCCGTACGGAAGAAGGCTTCGGTATCGGCGAGTTCCAGGACCTCAAGAAAATGGCGGACTGGGCTGCGGCTACCGGCCAGCAGATGATTCAGACGCTGCCGATCAACGATACGACGCTGCGTCACAACAATCTGGACAGTTACCCGTATAACGCGGTAAGTGTGTTTGCGCTGCATCCTATTTATATCAATATAGAGAAAATGGGCCGCCTGACACCCGCGCAGAAACGGAAATACGAGGCTCAGAAAGCGGAGTTCAACGCAAAGACGTTTGCGGATTATCAGGCTGTCTATGACGCAAAGATGGTGTTCTTCAAATCCTTGTACAAACTCGACAAAGACTCCTTGTTCAGTAGTGAAGAGTACAAGAGTTTTGAGGAGAAGAACAAGAGCTGGCTTGACCCCTATGCCGCCTTCCTCAGCAAGCGTGACAAGCAACCGAAAGATTTCTATAAGTTCCTGCAGTTCCATGCAGACAAGCAACTGTCCGAGGCGGTGGCTTATGCGCACTCAATTGGTGTTGCCATGAAGGGGGATATACCTATCGGAATCTCTCCTGACTCGGTAGATGCAGCTGTTTATCCCGAATTGTTCAATTTGGACGCCAGTGCAGGTGCACCGCCCGATGATTTCTCCATCAGCGGTCAGAACTGGGGATTCCCGACTTATAACTGGGACAAGATGGCGGAAGACAACTTCGGCTGGTGGCGTGCACGTTTCCAAAAGATGCAGGATTATTTCGATGCGTACCGCGTGGACCATATTCTCGGTTTCTTCCGTATTTGGCAAATGCGCAAGACGGATGTATGGGGCCTTTGCGGACACTTTGTTCCGGCTCTTCCGTATAGTTATGACGACTTGTGCGCACAAGGCGTTTGCCTCGATTGGGACCGGATGACCAAGCCGTATATACGTTCTAATTTCTTAGGCGATGTGCTGGGCTTTGATACCGAGTGGGCTAAGCAGAATGCACTCAATACGCATGACGGCTATATCTATTGGTTCAAGCCGGAGTTTGATACGCAACTGAAGGTTCAGGAATGGGCAGACAGGCTTCTTGGCGACGAGAAACAACTCAAAGCGAGCGGTTTGAGCGAGGCGGCTGTTAGGAATATCTGCAACGGACTGATTTATCTCCATTGCGAAGTGCTGATGGTTGAAGACCAGCGTCGTCCGGGATGGCTGCATCCGAGAATCTCTATTTACCAGAGCCACTCGTTCAACGAGCTCTATTCGGACCAGAAGGAGGCGTTGATGCGCATTTACAATGATTATTTCTTCCGTCGTCACACCCAGTTCTGGCGTGATTCGGCTATGCGCAAGTTGCCGACGCTGATTCACTCGACGCATATGTTGTGCTGCGGAGAGGACTTGGGAATGGTACCTGCTTGTGTACCGGATGTGATGCATGAGTTGCAGATTCTCAGTCTGGAGATCCAGCGAATGCCGAAAGACCCGACTGTCAAGTTCGCTCATCCTGCCGATGCTCCTTATCAGAGTGTCTGCACGACGGGAACGCACGATATGAATCCGCTTCGCGCGTGGTGGGAAGAGGACCGTGCTGTAACGCAGCGGTTCTACAACGAACAGATGGGCTGGTGGGGAGATGCTCCGCAAGAGATGAGTCCGGAGATAGCCGAGTTCATCATCAACCAGCATATGTATTCTCCGGCTATGTGGACGATTCTTCCGTTGCAGGATTGGCTGGCTATCGACGGCGATGTACGGCTCAAAGACCAATTTGCTGACCGTATCAACGTTCCTGCTAATCCTCGTCATTTCTGGAACTACAGGATGCACCTCAAGATAGAGGATCTGCTCCAATGCGATAAACTGAATGCGAAGATTAAGAAACTGACAGGAGTCAGGTAATTGTTCGAAATCCCGTAATAACGTAATTACGTAATTCCGATTGTTACAAGTCCGCGAGTTGGTCGCGGACTTGTTTCATTAACCACAGTGGTGTGCTCGTCGCGCCGCAAATACCGATTTTAAGACCGCTCACGCTGTAAGATTGTCCTTCGGACAGAAAGAGTTTTTCCAGCTCGTCGGGCGAGGAGATAAAGATTGTGTTCGGATTTGCTTCGACACATTGTTTATATAACACGCGCGCGTTGGACGATTTGGAGCCTCCCACAAAAATGACCATATCGTTGTTGCGCGCGAAGGATTGCAACTCCGCAACGCGGTTTGCTACGTTCCGGCAAATCGTGTCGTGGTATTCAAAAGGCGCCCTGTCTTCTTCCCGTAATGACGTTCTGCGCGTCTCTATTGTCTCCACCAGGTTTTGAAAACCTTCCACGCTCTTTGTCGTTTGGGAAAAGAGGTATATAGCGCGTGTGAAATCGAGCCGGTAGAGTTGTTCCGGCGATTCAATGACGATAGCCGTGTTGTTCGTTTGTCCCTGGAGCCCGATGACTTCGGCATGCCCGGCTTGGCCGTAAATAACGATTTGCGGCGGAAGGGATTCGTCGTTTCGATGCTGCTCATAGCAGGCACGAATGCGGTCTTGGAGTTTCTTTACAACCGGACAAGTGGCATCGATGATGGCTAAGTCCCGTTGCTGTGCAATCCAGTACGTCGAAGGCGGTTCGCCGTGTGCCCGAAGGAGCACTCTTGAGTGCGGAGGAAGCGTTCGGAGGTCGTCGTAGTCGATGGTTTGCAGACCGAGCAATTCGAGGCGTGACACTTCCTGACCGTTATGTACAATGTCTCCAAGGCAATAAAGCGGGCCTTTCTCCAGCTCGCTTTCTGCTGCTTTGATAGCGCGTGTCACACCAAAGCAAAAACCGCTATTTGTATCTATTGATACAAGCATTTAACCATTTACCATTTGGTCATTTACCATTTGGTCGTTTGGTCATTTTAAAGCATTTTCAAAGAGGCGGATGATGACTTGCATCTGTTCGTCGGGTGTGAGATTGCTGTTATCCACCACGATAGCGTCTTCGGCTTTCCGGAGAGGCGATTCTGCACGGTGTGTATCGCGGTAGTCGCGTTCGTTGACATCTTTGAGAACTGCCTGGTAGTCAGGCTGTTCGCCTTTTGATATGAG
>Ga0310694_10007299_pt1 | contig 10390 bp, 13 predicted proteins | sample 174DNAGHGhighgp2_FD_203884 | JGI IMG/M metagenome (GOLD analysis project Ga0310694, IMG submission 203884) | Sheep rumen microbial communities from Palmerston North, Manawatu-Wanganui, New Zealand - 1742 DNA GHGhigh gp2 (v2) (version 2) | ecosystem: Host-associated > Mammals > Digestive system... | reverse complement strand
TTTTTGTCACTTGGCCACGAGCATGCAGCCAAGGACTATCAGCAGCACGCCCGCCCACCGAGTGAGGGGCACTGTTTCGTTGAAGAATAGTATGGCGGCGAACATGCCGAAGACGTAGCTGAGGCTTATCATGGGGTAGGCCATGCTGAAGGGGAAGGTCCTGACGATGTACAGCCACAGGGCTGTGGCGCAGGCGTAGCAGAGGCCGCAGCCGAGCAGCCACCAATTGGTGAGGTTGCGCACGAAGCAGTCGAGGGTCCACGTGAAGTTGCCCATCCTGAGCAGCGCAAACTTCAGCAGCACCTGCCCGCCGCAGAGCAGCAGTGACTGAACGACGCCAAGGAGCAGTATTCTCATCATCATCATCATCATCAACTTATTTGGTAGAGTGCGTTGGTGGGGTCGGTAGTGAGCATGATGGCGCGCGAGGCGGCAAGCGGCGGTTCCACGTCGGCGTGGCGCAGGGCGTCGGCCCACGTGGGGGTCAGCTCGTCGTTGACCACGACCAATGCCGTGCTGATGTCGCCCAACCTGAGTTGGGTCAAGGCGTCGTTCATTGCGGCCTCGTGCGAGTGTGGGCCGTGGCTGTAGGTGGTGTTGTAGCCGTGGCAGTGGTGGCGCTCGGCTATGAGTGCGGCTATGGTGTTGTGGGTGCTCTGCATGAAGTTGGTGGGCGACAGTGGCTGCTGCTCGCCCGCCGTTTGCAGCTGACGCAGGAACTTCTCGGTGTTGTCGATGCAGCCGTAGCGGGTGGCGCTGATGATGGCGTCGGGGCACGCGACGCCCGACAGTTGCATGGCCTGCTCGGCGGTGACTATGGCGCGCTTCAGCAGCTTGCCCATGCGTCGGCTCTCCAAGGGGCTGAGCCATTGGCGGAAGTCGGGGTCGGCAGTGGCGGATATGCCGCAGTCGGCTTTCACGTAGACGGGCTGCCGCAGCTCATGGGTCTCATGGGCGTCATGGGTGTCATGGGTCTCACGGGCTATGATGAGGCTGCTGTCGTTGCCGCCGAACCCGAAGGCGTTGACCATCACGGTGGCGCCCTGCTGAAGCTCCAACAGGGCTATGACAGCCGCTACGCTGCCTGCTGCACTCGTGGTGTGGCCCGTCAGCCGCTTGGTGGCGTGCAGCTCGGGCAGGCTGTCGGTCCCGAACACGCGCTGAAGGGCGGTCAGCTCGGTGGCGTCGTTGTTGGGGGTGCCCGTTCCGTGGGTGTGTACCGCACTGATGTCGGCGGGCTTTAGTCGGGCCATCGCGAGTGCCTTCCGCATGGCGAGGCAGGGGCCTTCGCCGTTGTCCGATGTACGGGTCTGATGGTAGGCGTCGCAGGCGTTGCCGTAGCCTGCTATGCAGGCAAGTGGCGTGGCGTTGCGCCGTCGTGCCGAGCTGAGTGTCTCGACGACCAAGTAGGCCGCGCCCTCGCCGAGGTTCAGTCCCGCCCGGTCGTCGCTGAACGGTCGGCACACGTCGTGGTCGAGTATCATGAGCGAGCGGAATCCGTTCAGGTGGAAGCGCGTCAGGCACTCGCTGCCGCCCACCACGGCCACCTCGGTCTGCCCGCTGCGTATGAGGTTGCAGCCGCTGATGATGGCGTTCATGGCCGACGAGCAGGCTGTGGACACGGTGGTGGCCCACGTGAAGAAGTGGCCGAAGTGGCGGGCTATCAGGCCGGTGGTGCTGCCGCAGTCGTGAATGGCTGCGTAGTGTGCGTGGGGGCCGCCCGCAAGGTACTCGTCGTAGTAGTCCTCGGTGAGGTCCATGCCGCCCACGGTGGTGCCGTTGACGAGAACTGAGGGGCGAGAGTCGAGGGTCGAGAGTCGGGCCTGTTGCAGGGCTTCGGCTACGGCCATGATGCCCAACAGCGAGGTGCGGTTGGCGGGTTGGTCGGCGGCTATGCCGAGCCTCGTCCTCAGCTCGTCGTTGCTCAGGGGCACCTCGCCCACGGGGTAGTCGCGCAGCAGGGTGTGGAGGTATCGCGGAGCGGGGCCGACGCCCGTGCGATGGTGGCGCAGGGCGTCCAAGGTCGAAGCCTGCCCGACACCGAGGGCCGACACGATGCCCGCGCCCGTTATGACAATAGGTTCAGCCATGCTTCCTGATGTAGTAGGCCATAGTGTTGACACTCTTGAATATCTCCTTGCCCTCGGCAGGGTCCTTGATTTTGATGCCGTAGCTGCGCTCCATCATGACGATGAGTTCCAAGGCGTCGATGCTGTCGAGTCCGAGTCCCTCGCCAAAGAGGGGTGCGTCGTCGTCGATGTCGTCGGGCCGCATGTCCTCCAAGTTCAGCACCTCAATCATCTTTTTCTTTAATTCCAATACCATATCTTCCATGTTGTCAAGTGTTTATTTCGGTTTTACAATATGAGTAATTCCATAGCTGCCTCGTAGTGCTTGGGGTCGATGTAGTCCACCCATCCGCTGATGATGCTGCCCGTGCAGTTGTCGGCCAAGGTAGTAGCGACGACGCTCAAGATGAGGGCGGGTTCGTAGTGGTCGAGTGCGTAGTAGGCGGTCTCGCCGTGGTAGTGGTTGCGCAGGGCTATCTCGCCCGCCACCATGTTGGGCAGGGTATAGACGAACACCGAGGGCGAGGGGAAGTATCCCTTTGGGCCGTCTGTCGTGGCCTGAAAGCGGCGGTCGCTCACGATGGAGCCGTTGCGCCCGAACACCACCACGGCACGGTCGGAGGAGTGCTCGTGACGGTCGCCCTCGGCACGCAGCAGCAGTTCGGAGGCGAGAAATCCCAACTTGGTGGGTGCGTCCATCTTGAAATACTTGGGGTAGTCGTTGACGTAGGTGCGGTACAGCTCGGTGAGCAGAGCCGCCCCACGGGCCGACGTGGCCAACGTGCTGCCGCTGACCTCAACGCCCGAGGGCGTTATACATATCCATTGCTTTTTCTTCATATCTTCTCAATTCTTTCAAACACCATTGCCGCATTGCCCCCGCCGAAGCCCGAAAGCAGCTTCAGGAACGACTGCTTGGTGGTGGGACTGTTGGTGGCCGACACCGAGATGGGGTTCGACACGCCTAACTCGTGAAATCCACGGGTGCCGAGAATGTTGCCACGGTCGACGGCACGCATCGACAGAATGGTCTCCAACACGCCTGCCGCCCCCATTGTGTGGCCGTAATAGCCCTTCAGCGAGTTGACGGGCACGCCGAGCAGTCCCGCACGGGCGAGTGCCACCGACTCCATCTCGTCGTTGAACAGCGTGGCCGTGCCGTGAGCGTTGACAAAGGCCAAGCTGTCAGCCGACAGGTCGCCCATAGCGGCGCGTATGGCCATGTAGCAGCCCTCGCCCTTGGGCGAAGGGGCCGACACGTGGTGGGCATCGTTGCGCACGGCCCCGCCCGCACAGACCCACATAGCCTCGTCCTCGTCCTCGTTGCCAAAGCCTACGTAGGAGGAGGAACGGTAGATGATGGTGGCAGCAGCCTCGCCGAGGTTCAGCCCGCAACGCTCGATGTCGAACGGACGACACTCAACGGGCGACAGGGCCTTGAGCGACCCGAAGCCGCTGACGATGAAGCGCGACAGCACGTCGGCACCGCAGACGATGGCCGTGTCGCAGTAGCCGCCCTCCAACAGCCGCAGGGCCATGAGCTGAGCCGACAGCCCACTGATGCAGGCGTTGCTCACCACAAGGGGCTGACGGCGGAAACCGAAGCAGGAGGCTATGTGCTGAGCAGCAGCCCCCAACGCCACACGGGGCGCAACAGGATGGCCGCTGCCGAGCAGGCCCACGTTGCCCTTGGTGGTCGAGAGGATGAACAGCAGCCCCTCGGAGCGGACGTCGACGTCGGCACGCGCCAAGGCACGGTCAATCGAGGCAATGGCAATGCGCTCGAAGGGTGTACAGCCCTCGGCTGACTCGACAGCGGGCCAATCGAAGAGCGAGGCGGTGAACGGCTCAGGCACGCCCAACATGCCGCCGTCATACTTACGGAGCATACTGCGGCCCTTGTAGACGGCAAGATAGTTGCTGTCGGTCGTCGGGCCAAGGGGGGAGTAGATGTTATCGGCTATCTTCTGTATCATTGTGTCATTGTATCATTGTGACACCCGCTTTTTCCACTCGGCGTAGAAGTCGGGGTTGGTCCATATCAATTGGTAGTTCTTGTCCATAAACACCTGCACGGAGCGGCCCGAGGCCATCAGCTCGTCGGTGTCGGGGTCGTGTATCTCGTAGTCGAATATTATCTTGGCAGCCTCCGTGGGACGGTAGATGATGTCAATGCGCGGACGCATGCCGTAGGTGATGGGCCGACGGTAGTGGAACTCCATGTCGACCAACGGGGCGTAGTAGCCGTTGTCGGCTATGCGCGTGTACTCTAACTGATACTTGCGCCCGAACTCCTCGCGGGCGTCCTCGAAGTAGAGCATGTACGAGCCGTGCCACACCACGTTCATCGAGTCGACCTCGCTGAAACGGATGTCCAATATCTTCGATGCTTTCAGTTCTTTCATATTCATTTCACTTCTATGTCACTTAATGCTATTTTCATCTCGGCGGTGACGATGACCTCGTCCCCCACCCTGACGGTGGCGTTGACCAACGTCAGCCTCATCACCTCCTGCAACACCTCGACGCTCGTGGTCAGCAACTCGCCGACGCGGGGCGTGCGCAGCACCTGAAGGTTCTTGATGCCGCCGATGTAGCCGAGCCTGACGCGCTGACGGTAGATGTAGCGGTTGATGTAGCCCATGCGGGCAGCGCAGGTCTGAGCTATGTTCTCGACCAAGGCGCAGGGGTTCAGGTGGCCGTCGGCCTCGGTGAAGAGGTTGTCGGCGCGCACCGTCAGCTGCGTGGTGGTCACCGTCTCGTCGAAGTGGGTCAGACGGTCAATCATCACAAACGGCGGGCACTGAGGCAGCAGCGTCAGCACGTCAATACGGCTCAGTTCACTATCGGTCATGGTTCCAAAAATCGTAATAGTTAAACCACTGTTCAGGGTACTCGTCCAACACCGACTCCACCTCGCGGGCAAAGGCCTGAGCCAAGCAGGTGGCCCGTGCCTGACGGTTGGCCGAGGGCGGTGCCGTGGCCGTAATCTCGCGGATGTACACCTTGTAGCGGCGGGCCGCCGTCTTCATCACAAAGATGGCGAGCGTGGGCAGACCGCGCTGTAGGGCCATAGCGAAGGGACCCAACGGGAAGCGCGCAGGGCAGCCCATGAAGCTGCACTCAACGTACTTCGACGAGCCGAAGATGCGGTCGGCGGGGATGCTCAGTATCTCGCCCTCCGACAGTGCCTCGTTCATCACATAGATGTGCGACATGTCCGCGCTGACGGGTATCATGCGGATGTTGTTCTTCGAGAGTATGCGGTTGCGGTTCTCCATCACCTCCTTGGCCTCGCCCGAATAGATGAGCGCGTTGTAACGCTTCTCGGCACGGAAGGCGTAGCCCGCCAACTCGTAGTTGCCCACATGGCAGCTCAGTATGATGAAGCCCTGACTGCCGCGCGACAGCTCCTGAAAGCGGTCGTAACCCTCCAAGTCGAAGTGGAACTGCTCGCCTGCGTAGGTGGCAAAGCGGTCGAGGATAACCTGCCCGAAGCGGTAGTGGTTCCTGTAGACGTTGAGGAACGACCTGCACACGCCGCAGCCACGACGCCGACGGAAGTATCGGTACATGGAGATGTAGCCCTGATGAGAGAACACCATGTAGAAGGGTACGGCAAATATGGCCATGCCCAAATACACGAAGCGCAGGTTCAGGTACTTGAACGAGTTCTTCAGCATGCGGTGCATCCACGGCATTCCGTCGGTGTTGCCGTGCCACTCTCCGTGTTCCAACTGTTCCACGACGCTACTTTACCTTTACTTCAATATAATCCACGAATTGACTGAGCGTCTTGACGTTAGTCATCTCTTCGGGCTTAATCTTGAAGCCGAACTTCTTTTCCACGATGACTACGATGTCAACGAAGTCGAGGCTGTCGATGCCCAAGTCTTCCTTCAGCTGAGCGTCAGCCGCTATCTTCTCCTCGTCAATTTCCAAATCGTCGATGAGGAACTCCCTCACCTTCTCTTCAATCTCTGTTCTTTCCATATCGTTTAATGCTTAACTCTTAATTTCAGAATACTGTGTCCCTGTCCCAAGTTGTCGTAGATGGCCTCCACCTCCAACCCGGCCTCACGGATGAGCCGCACCAAGTCGTCGGTGTTGTACATCTTCGAATTGCCGTTAGCCATCGCCGTGAAGTAGAGACTCGTCATCGTCAGGCAGAAGGCCGCCGTCTCGAAACGTTGGCGGTCCCACAGCGTCTCCATGATGTAGAGACGGGTGCCGGCATCCATGATGCGCGCCGCACGCTGCAAGATGCTGCGTATCTCGTCCTCGGCAAAGCAGTCGAGGAATTGGCTCATCCAAATGGCGTCGTAGTGCTTGTCCGTCGGGAAGACGGTGGCAGGGTCCAACAGGTCGGCGGCAAAGGCGTCTATTCGCTCGGAGCCTGCCTTGCCTGCCGTCTGCTGACGCATCATCTGAACCTGTCCGGGCAGGTCCATGACGGTGACGCCCACCTCCGTATCGTAAGCCACGCATTGAAGTGCCCAACGGCCCGTGTTGCCGCCCACGTCGAGCAGCGTCTTGGGCTTGTCGGCAAACACCACTTCGAGTGCCTGACGGAACGAGCTGTCGGAGTAGAAGTGGTCGAAGGCAAACCAACTCTTCTTAGCCTCTTCGGGCAACTGCGACAGCCCCTCGTAGATGGTAGGCCACGGACCGAAGTGCCGCAGTCCGGCGGGCGTGCCCTCGGTCAGTGCCTCCTCCAAGTGGAACATGCCTTCGTAGTTCACGTCGTGGTTGAAGTCTATGTTCACGCGGGTGGCAGGGTCGTTTATCAGAAACCACCCCGTCTTGGCCAACGTGAAGCGTTCGGTCTCAGGGTCCACAAGTACGGTTCCTATGCAGAGCGAGGCCTCCATGAGGCACTTCACCGCGTAGGTCGTCAGACCCGTCTGCTCAGCCACTTCGCCAATGGTCAGGCCATTGCCGCTGTCGCGCAGCAGGTCGAGTACGCCAAACTTCAGCATCAGCCGTGAGGCTTGGAACACCACGGGTCCCCAAGCTATCCACTCGGCCAACCGCTGTGCCTCGCGGGCCGACAGCCGCTCTTTACTATATGCCTTTTCTAAGGCGGGTGATAAGTTCATCTTCTCAATCTGTCAATTTCCTCAATACCAATGCGCTGTTAGTACCGCCGAAGCCGAAGGAATTGCTGAGCACCGTGTTCACTTCCGTTTCAACGGTCGTGGTGGCCAAGTTCAGCTTCTCGGAGTAGGCATCGGGATGTTCAAAGTTCACGTTCGGTGCCACAAACGAGTGCTGCATCATCAGGATGCTATAGACGGCCTCCGAGGCTCCCGCCATCCAACATTCGTGCCCCGTCAGACCCTTGGTCGACGAGATGAGCGCACGCTTGCCGTCAAACAGCCGTCCGAGTGCCATCGCCTCAAACTGATCGCCCTGCGGCGTTGAGGTGGCGTGAGCGTTCACGTAGTCAATGTCGTCAACCGTCAGCCCCGCATCGTCCAAGGCACGGCTCATGGCTATGTAGCACCCCTCGTCGCTCGGCTGCGAGATGCCTCCACCGTTCGACGAGAAGCCGTAGCCCGCCACCTCGGCAACGATATGGGCACCACGGGCCACCGCGCTGTCGTAGTCCTCCAACAGCAAAGCCGCCGCACCGCCTGAGGGAATCAGGCCGTCGCGGTCGCGGTCGAAGGGACGCGAAGCCTTCGTAGGCTCGTCCATCCGCTTCGAAAATGCTCCGAGGGCATCGAAGGTTGCCATCGAGTAGAAATTAGTCTCCTGCGCTCCGCCCACCAACACGCGGTCTTGCAGCCCCTGCTTGATAAGCAGATAGCCGATGCCTATGGAGTGGCTGCCGCTTGCACAGGCTGCCGAGATGGTGAAGTTGATGCCACGCAGGTGGAAGATAGTGCTCAGGTTCATATTCACCGTCGAGTTCATCGATTGGAATATCAGTCCCGAACCCAACAGCTCGGAGTCGTGCTTCTCGGCCATGATGTTGGCAGCCTCTATCACGGGCTTCGCACTTGAGTCGTTGCCGAATATCACGCCTACCTCATGCTGTAGCAGGAAGTCGTCGTCAACGCCTGCCTGTCCGAAGCACTCGCGGGCTGCCATATAGGCATACTCAGCCTCCTCCGACAGTCCGACGCGCATTCGCCGGTGCAGCAGTCCCTTCAACGCAGGCTGCTGCACAATGCCCGTCAGGGCCGACTGATAACCATATTCTATACGCTGCGGGTCAACACCTATCCCTGAGCGTCCTTCGTATAGTGATTCTCTTACTTCTTCAAGGTTTGTTCCTAAGCATGACCAAATGCCCATGCCTGTAACCACCACTCTTCTTCCCATTTCTCTATTGACGATTAAGTATACAGGCCTCCGTTGATGGAAATAGCCTGTCCCGTAATGTAAGCTGCTTCATCGCTTGCCAAGAACGCCACCAAGGCAGCCACCTCTTCGGGCTTGCCGAAGCGTCCTGCGGGAATCATCTTGGCCAACTCAGCTTCGTTCAGGTCGCTTGTCATGTCGGTGGCAATGAATCCCGGTGCTACGGCATTGACCGTCACGCCACGCGCTGCCACCTCCTGCGCCAATGCCTTGGTGGCACCTATCAGCGCGGCCTTGGCAGCCGAGTAGTTGGTCTGTCCGGGCAGTCCCTTCAAGCCTGAGAGCGAGGTCATGTTGATGATACGTCCGCCACGTCGGCGCGGCATCATGTGCTTCAGCAGCCTGCGGGTGATATAAAAGAAACCGTCAAGCGTCGTGTCAATCACACGGTGCCAATCGTCGTCGCCCATCATGAACATCATGCCGTCGCGGCGTATGCCGGCGTTGTTCACCAATACTGCCACGTAGTCGTCGGGGTGCTGTTGTTCCCATTGTTCCAAAGCGGCGTCAGCACATGCGGCGTCAGCCACGTCAAACGGCAGCAGTTCTGCCTTTCCTCCCATAGCAGTAATCTCGTCCATCACGGTCTGAGCAGCCTCATGGTTGCTGCGGTAATTGATGATAACCGGCCATCCCTGCGCAGCCAATTTCAAGGCTACTGCCCGTCCGATGCCACGGCTACCACCGGTCACAAATGCGTACTTCATTGTTGCTGTTATTTAAAATTACGGCGCAAAGGTACACATTTTTTGCCGTTCACGCAAGAAAAAGCCGCAAATGTTAGTATCCTAATCCTATATGAAAATGGTTTTATATTCGGCGCATTTCCTCCAACAACTGTCGCTGACGATCTGTCAGGGATGTAGGAAGCGTTACCTGATAGGTGATGATGAGGTCGCCCCCACCCTGCCCCTTGCCGCGCAGACGGACTTTGGTGCCGGGCTGCGTGCCGGGCTTGATCTTGAGCTTCAGCTTCGTGCTGCCTGGTATGCTGACGATAATCTCGCCACCCAACAAGGCGGTGTACATATCGATAGTGACTGAGGCCTGCGACTCCTGGGGGCCTTGCTGAGAGCCAAAGCCGCCAAAGCCGGAAGCAGCACGGGCAGCACCACCAAAGAGACTCTCGAAGAACGATGAGAAGCCACCACCTCCACCCTTCGTAAAGTTGGAGAAGTCAAAGCCGTCGAACGGTGAGCCGCCAGACTGGCCACCACTGAAACCGCCTCCCATCTGGTCGACCTGTTTCCACTGTTCACCATACTGGTCGTACTTCTTGCGCTTCTCGGGGTCACCAATGACATCGTAGGCCTCGTTCAAAGCCTGAAACTTAGCCTTCGCCTTGGGGTCGTCAGGATGCAAGTCGGGATGAAACTGCTTGGCACGTTTCAGGTAAGCCTTCTTCACATCCTTCTGGGGTATCGTCTTGTCGACGCCTAAAATCTTATAATAATCAATGAATGCCATAATTTGTCCTCCTATAACTTTAATTTCTTTGTGGTTTGAACTGCAAAAAACATGCCAAACTTTTCTCACTTATCATTTTATTTCGTATCTTTGCACACAAAATGATACAGAAATGACAAAGAATAGCATGATTATGGCAGCCTTGATGCTGCTTACAACCAGCCTGACCGCTGCAACTACAACCAAGACCATCAAGCTGAAAGTCATTGAGACCAGCGACATTCACGGACACTTCTTCCCCTACGACTTCATGGAGAAGAAGCCGCTCAAAGGAACTTTGGTACGTGTGAACACGTATGTCAAGAAACAACGCCAGCAATACGGCGACCACTTGCTGCTCATCGACAACGGTGACATACTGCAAGGGCAGCCATGTGTCTACTGGTCCAACTATGTCATGCCGCAAGACGAGAATCTGGCCGCAAGTGTCATCAACTACATGAGATACGATGCCGAGACCGTGGGCAACCATGACATCGAGCCTG
>Ga0310694_10007295_pt1 | contig 10395 bp, 6 predicted proteins | sample 174DNAGHGhighgp2_FD_203884 | JGI IMG/M metagenome (GOLD analysis project Ga0310694, IMG submission 203884) | Sheep rumen microbial communities from Palmerston North, Manawatu-Wanganui, New Zealand - 1742 DNA GHGhigh gp2 (v2) (version 2) | ecosystem: Host-associated > Mammals > Digestive system >... | reverse complement strand
CAGCACACTTCTATTTGCGGAGCCCATGATGTTGGATATCTTTGAGCATAGGAATGCAGTGTAAGGATGCAACGGGAATAAATTCTGGATGTGCTCTTTTTCTTCCACCGAATTGCTTTCACAGAGATAATCGTAAAGGCTTTTGTCTATGTTGTTCTTTACGCCCCATATAGACATTGCGAGTTTACTCTCATCTGAAATGGTGAATGTATGCCGTAAAATAAGGTAGGTGGAGATTTCGTCCATTTGATAGTCCACGCTATCGTAACGGTCGCTCATCTTGGATATGTCCTTACCTTTGGCATCAAAACTTGTGCTTTCAGTACGATGGGAAATAAGATAGAGGAATACATTGTTGCTTTGTGACTTCTCAGCAATGTTCTGGAGTACATTGATTCGGTCACTTTTCAGCGTGTCCATCACACTGGTAAACTCGTCCCAGAAAATGATAAGTCCATCGGCAATACCTGCCTCTTCAATGGCTTTTTCCATTTCCACCAACCAATCACTGATACTATCGCTCGCCAGATATGTATCGTCTGCGGCAAGAACTTCTTCCAAGTGGAGGAATACGTCGATGTCGTTGGCCTCCAGTTTTGCCATTAGCTTATCATAAGTTGGCGCTTCTGAAGAAAGCTCGTCGCTCAATTCAAGCAGTTCTGGGATACGAGTCTTATGCCCTTCAACCCATCTTAGTGCTTTGTCAAAATCGGAACGAACAACGATGTCGCTATGACCAGCAGCTGCCAGTGCAAGCTTCGTCTGCTTCTGGATTGAGAGCGAGAAACGAGGGATGTTGTATGCACCCTCCACGCCTTTCAGAATCACAGGGAAATAACGCTTTTCCTTACGGATAGCCGTAAGCTGTGCTCGTGTCGCCTCATTGGGGATATTCTGGATGTAAGACATCACCTCATCTACGGGGTCGCACAGCAGATGTCTAATCACACTACTGGCATGACTCTTACCTGTACCAAAAGTGCCTCGCACCCACATTGAGCGACGTTTGCTGATTTCCGTGGAGGTGATAGCCGTAATGCTGCGTTGCAGCAAGTCACTAAACTGTTTGGTTGGGATGAACGTGCGCCACATATTAGGCTTTTCGTCCATCATGTCATATACTGGAAGGAAGTCCTGTATCTTTATATAATCGGAATATCTTGTACTCATAATAGTCTGTGTTTTTATAGCATCAACTTTAGGATGTCAAGGGCTTTCAGGTCATCACGAAGGATGATATTATCAAGTCCCATATTCAACTCTGCACGAAGCACATGATTATTTTCCTCTTGCAGAGAAAGCAACAGTCGAGCAAAGGTGTCCTTGCTAATACCGAACTGGCGGTAGATACCTTCGCGTTGGTTTTCATCATAGAACTCCGATACTGTCAAAGAATAACGCTTTTGCCGTTCTGCATATCTAAAAAGTGAATATGCTACAGCAACAAGAGAAATGTCATTATGTGGTTGCCGTACTAAGACAACTTTATTTTGTTCTTTTGACAGAACACCAACGGGGATAGTAGAGCCAAGAGGGCTTTCCTTAAATGTGTTTAACAGTGAATTAAAAGGATTACGAAGAGTTCTATCTTTTAATTCGGGGTATGAGTCTTGAAGAATAACATCCATTTCGTCACGAGTGTAACGACGATTAAAATCTATAGAACTTTGAAACCATGAACATATTTCGGAATTCTCACATAAGCCTATATATATCAATTCCCATACTATAGAAGGTTTGGTCTGGTATGCCTTTGCAAAATAAAGCCCAGCTTCCGAAATGTTTTTATCTTCAGGATTAAGAATAAAGGCTTCTCGCAACCAGTTAACAAAAGGTGGAATTTGGTATTTGGGATTTAATCCGTGCTCATTATTGTCAAAGAATGATTCGTAAGTGTCAAAATACTTTTCAACCCAATTCACACGCATTCCCATACCGTCATTATAGCGGTTAATTCCTGATTTTGAACCTTGTGCCATGTTTTTTAATTGATTAGTCATTATACTGGTATCTGATGTACTGATGGAACTGGCTGCGTGACAACCCTTTCCATCAAAATCAATACATTTCATACAGTGAACACATTTCTCTTTATCAATTGTGACTCTTGGGACGACAGAGAGTGCTCCAGTAGGGCATTCAACCTCACATACCTCGCAATGTACACAATAAGTAGCTTTATAACATATTTTTTTAAGATGACTTATGAAAACCACGTCCTTAGAGTCAATTCCACTTACCTCAAACACTATTGTGTCATTATATTCTTCTATTGCGCATTTGTAAATATGCTTTTGATGATTTAACTCGATACAAGTCACACCATCTTTTTGATCAACACTCATACTCCCCAAGACCCTTAACCACATAAGGATATTTTCCTTGGGCGCGGTTAAGATTGCCTTAAAATCTGGAGATGTACTCATGAAATTGACATTTGATTCACAATGAAGGTATCGACCTCCGGCCCTCATCTTCCAGCGTCCCGTTCGGATATAGTTATCTATACCTGCAGTTTTGTTTCTTTCTAGTCCTTCTCTTATTTTAGATATAAAGGGTGCCAAAGTTTCGGGGTATAATTGCCCACATAAGTCCTCACTCCATGTTGAAGAATATGGGCAAATGACACACCCGACACGAGAAAGTCCCTTTCGGTATGCTTCATTTACAGGTAGGCCATTAAGCAGTATGTATAAATATATTTCCGTAGCATTCCATTCAAGAATAGGGCTAACATTAATAATCTTATTGTGTTTGACATTTTTCCCTATTCGAGAGCGAGAAGAACGACTTGGGCTTTCTTCCGCTCTAACTCCATCAAACAAGATGGCGTTAGGCTGTTTCCCTTTTCCTACAACATCTTTAAGCAATTTGCTTAGTGGGGCTGATTTCATTATACTACAGCACCACCTGTGAATTCTACTAGGTGTACCTATTTCATCCCAATATTGAAGAACCGATTGATGGTTTTTGGCAATATAGAATCTAAGATTGGGGTATTTTTCTAAATACATATCTTTAATGCTATCATATAACATTAGAGATGGGGGTAATTCATACCCTGTATCAGAATAAACCACAATAAAGTCTTCGGAAGGAATTACTCTTGAAACCAAGTCCAACACTACTTGAGAGTCTTTGCCTCCACTAAATGACGTAACGAAAATGTCTGTTTTGCTACTAAGAATTGGCGCTTTTCCCAACTCTTCAGCTTTGCTTAAAGGCATAACATCGAAACTGTCGCAATCCTCCTTTACTACAACATGCTCCTCTTTCGTTTGCCTTTCGAGATTACTTGCAAGCTTTTGAAAGTCGAGGTCAGGATTCTTTTCAGAAACTTCACGGATGTTTTTGTATCTCCGATATGTCTGGTTTATAAAATCCATAGCTTCATGCTCAATGATGAACATGGTGTCCTCGTTCCGTGAACGGAGACGATTCATGTCAACTGGTTCGAGTACAAGAGATTCATACCCCTCCTGCTGTATAACCGTAGGAGCATCGAACACATTTCCTCCTTTTACTTCAAGTACCAACTGCCCTTTATAAAAATAGCGGCGGTCGCAAGCCCAAAGTAAAGGTTCCTCAACATGAGGGTATATCCAGCCCTTCTTGTTGAGCCCAAGCAAGTCCAACTCCTCCCAAAAGACAGGTCTGGGCGACACGTTAAGCGCATCTCCCTTCGATGACATGGTAAGGCGAACCCCATTATAATTGGCGTCCCATATAACTTTGAACATCTTATTCTTCTTTCTTTTCTAATTCCTCAAATCTGACGAGATCATTAAGTTCCACATCAAGCAACTTTGTTATTTTCATCAGCGATTCCAACGGAGGTTGTGACGAGTTGGTACACCACTTAGACACGGTCGTTGGCGCACATCCCAACTGTTTGGACAGCCAGAGATTGGACTTCTTTTTCTCTGCCAGTATCACCTTCAGGCGATTGAGGTCTTTGTTACTTGCCATTGCAATATGTTTGTTATTCGCCCACAAAATTACTCAATTTATCTCAGACCAAAGGTCTGATAGCCCTTAAAAGTTACTAAATCGAGTGTTTTTAGTGAATTCTGTTCACTTTATGGAGCGATTTGTATCGTTTTTTCTAGTCAAAAGCAGGATTTGTTCAACTTTCTAACAACAGATGCTCACTTTAAGCACCTCATCTGTATTTTATTCACAGAAGGAAAATAGGCTTTCGAAGTTTAACAGTGCTCGCACTCCATAAACGCCATTACCTCTTCATAGCGTTTTTACCATCTTTCTTCTTGAGTCATCATTTCTCCCTAATCTTTTCCCCTTTATGTTTCTCGGATTGATAGTTCGGATTAAGAATTTGCAAATCTTCATTCTCACCTTTCCATGTATCATTTGCCTTTGAAAAAATTTCCAGATGAGCAGATCCATCATTGTGCAATGTATCAACACACCACAGCTCATTATGTCCAATACGCTCGTAAAGGAAAGCGCCCATATTTCTTCTCCGTGTTTTTTTGAATAAAGTGGTGTCTCCCAATATGGTTTGTTCTGGCAAAGGAATCATTGTGCTCTTCCGGTCATACGGCATTGTGTATCCATTCCCAACTAAATACGTTATAATATCATCTTCTGAGTTCATCGCATTAAGAACCCATGTCTTGTTTTCTGAAATCTTTTTCACGCTAATCGTCTTTCCGAAAGAAGACATTGGCATATTTATAACAATCACTTTTTCTTCACCTGATACGTAGTCATCATATTCATAAGCCTCTGCCAAGCTACTGTTACTTACATCGTTCGCCCCCACGGAATAATGCTCATTAGCATCGAATAGAAAACCAGAATCTTCCATCTTTTCCCATCCAGACTTGTCCATATTGAACTTTAGACGCATAACTTCGTCCTTCGATTCACCTGTTATTGTCTTTAGTGCTGATGCATAACTCAACCCGTGAGAGATCTCTTTATAATACATCGCCCCCATGTACAGAATACTATAATTATGCTTAACTAAATCTTTAATTCTATTACAAGACCTAAGAAAGCTCAATAGTCCCTTGGCCACATCCCCAAGGGCAAACTGCCCTTCAAAGGAAAGCTCATTAATAAAAGCATAAATATGATCAGCCATCACAAATCCAAAAGAATGTTTAAATCCTTCTCTGTTTGGTCAAAGAAACCGTCCGGCCATTCTGGCATTCGGCCGTTTTTGTTTATAGGGATTGATTTAAAAAATGTTGGGTATTCTGCATCGAAAAATAAAACATTAACGTCATCACTTCCAATTTGGTTTTGCTTAATCATCACTCGCAAAGAATTCAATATATGTTCACTGTGACTCTCTATAAATACTTGAACTCCTTGCATGGCAACACAAGCCAAGAACTTGGCAATAACAGACTGCGCAGACGGATGCAAATGTGCCTCTGGGTTCTCAACAATAAGCAAGTCACCAGCTTGTGATGTTAACCCGGCCACAAGTATTGGTAAAACATATGAAACCCCAAATCCAATATTTGTCGGTTTGGAATCACGAGACTTCAAGGCACTGAATTTTATCACATCAACGTTGGCTTCTGTTAGCGACTGCACATTGACAACTGTTTTGCCGAACATCTTTGACATCCAGAATTCAACTTGCTCATTTACACCTCGTTCTATTTCTTCTTCCTCCTCGGAATACAGTTTCGCCATCATTTTCGCTAACGACTCTGGTATCACTTTCTCATTAGCTCGAGATAATACGTCAACGGCATACTCGCCCCTCGCACCGACAACGAAATCTGTAGTACTTTTCTCATACTGAAGCCGTGGCCCTATTCGTTCAGCGGATATATACTGTACGCGGTCTAAACCGATGTTGGTTACTGTGGAATCACCATTAATTAATTCCAGTATTTGATCGTCCCTCTCATTAGCTTGATAAGAAAAAACATAATCCTTGCCATTGACCTTATATGAAAACTCTATTGCTTGCTCACGTGATGTTTCATCGTTTTTCGCGTCCAAAGCGTTGCCTAGTGAAACATAACTTCCATTCAAGACGAGCCTATTTACACTTGATGACAGAAGGAGTGTCTGTTTTACAAGTAACATTGATTGAAGAAATGTTGACTTACCACGCCCATTAACTCCAGTTAAGAGATTAATTTTTTTAAGATGATCAAAGGTAGTTCTCTCTTTGAACAACTTAAAGTTAGTCAATGAAATACTTTCTATCATATACTTTTGAGCAAATAGTTTTGAGCTATATTAAATCGATCAGTAACTTTGGATTTTGAACTGGTAGAGTTTCTTACGCTGAACAGATAGTCACTGTTACGTATAAGCTTTTCGTATCGTTTTTCTAATTCGCAATTATCAATAGTCTGGTGCTTGTCGAAAGCTTTACACATACACAAATACACAGACTCCATTACTGCAATGTTAATCCTTCCTCGAGTGTAGTCATCATAAATTCTAAAATTACGGTTTCCAAACACAAGTGTCAAATCCTTCATGATTTTCAAAAACTCCTTTTCTAGGTCTTGAATTTTTATATCACTCATCTTGTTCAACTCCCGCATAGCCTTTTCCAAGAACGAATCCATTGAACCTGTATAGTCCTTTTCATAATCCAGCACTCTAAAAGCTATGCATCTCAACACTGCTTCGCGGTCTTTCATCCTGTCTTTTGAAATACCGTTGTCAATAGCCTTTCGGAAATCAGGATTTTCGCTTAACTTCTTCACAAGGCGTGTAGAATGACCGATAAACAGACAGTTACGAATTTCCTGCCTACTTAGTTTGGTACCACCGGTATTGATTCTATTAAAGATGTCATATACTACAGACATCGGAACAGATTTCTGCAAAACATAGCAGAATAGTTGAGTATCCTCTACTCTCGTGGCATATCCCTGATAGTTCTTTGATTCCTTCAACTCTTTAAATGTAAAACCATTCAATATCTTGAGAGTTTCCAAACCTTCCAGTCTTAAATGGTTACCCATAAACTCTTGGATAGCTGTTGTTCGCTGCAGACCATCCACAATAACCAATTTAGACATATTGTCTTTTTTAAAGTATATTGGAGGTAATGGCAATCCTAGTATGGCAGACTCAATAAACTGACTCTTTTGTACCCCTTTCCATACCTTATTTCGCTGGAAATCAGGATTAAGTATTATTTGTTTTTCATTAATCTTGCGTAAATAATCAAAGAATGAAAAATGAACATCTTTCACATCAATTTCATCCAAATCTTCTTCCAATACATATTCCTCTTCATCGCTTTCTGCTTCTACCTCGTTTTCGTTATAAAAATAGCATCCCTTTTTTATACATAAAACATCCAAGTATTCCATCCACGACAAAATAACTCGGACTGTTTGCTCTGTTAATTGGTTGGCAAAAGCATTTACTATATCATCGTATGTTTTTCCATCAGAGCCAACAAATCTCACAATCTCCAAGAGTTCATTGACCTTTTCCATCTTTTCCCACAGCCCATTTTTTATGGCATTGTTATCTGTGTTATAAAGGAATGTCCACTCTTTACTTAAGCGATAAATACCATCCACAGTCTCTATAATACCGACACCCTTAAGGAAGTCTAAATACTCTGACTGATCAATTTCGTTTATACTACACCCAACGGCACTTTTCATTGTGTTGAAAAGCTTTGAAAAATCGGGGAGATATGGTAATTGTTTTATATTAAATCCCATAATAATTAATACTTCTTTTGTTCTTATATCATACTAGTTTATTCACAGGCAGGCAATCCGAGTTTATCAAACATTATTTGATTTCACTTCTTTCTTTTCTTCCTCATCTGTTTTCATTCTCTCCCGAATCAAATCCATAAAGACTTTATTGCGGGCTTCAGCATCATTCACTACAGCATCAATATCCATCACATAACGAACAGCTGGTACAATAACTCTTTCGGGCTCCGTCGTAATTGTGATAGGATTGGAGTTCACATAAACAGTTCCTTTAGATAACAAAGGTCTATATCCCATTGTATCTAAAGTGGATTTATAATCATTATCTAATTGTGTGACACCATATAGCCACAACGACTGGATTTTCTTATTAAACAGAGGATAAAGAGCCCTAGCCCTTTGCTCTAATTGGTATTCAACTTTGATATTCTCACCACCTTTAAGCCCTTTCTTTTTCAACTCAACGATAACAACATCTACTTTCTGTGCTGTCTTTGGATTGTCAGAAAAGATAATAGCAATATCCGGACGGTCTATGTTTTGAATTGTACTATCCGGTTCTATTTGCTTGAGCAGTTCTGTTGTGTCTTTCTCACTTAAAACAACATCAAATGTCATAAACTTATCATCAAAGATCCAAATATTGTTTCTGTAGACATTGAGATATGAATTTGGTGCCTTGATGACCTGTCGCTTAGGTACTATCAGATTGTGAATAACTTCCTCCTTCTCTCCCTCATTTATTTTTTTCAGTTTATCAATAACATATTGGCGGAATGTAATATACTGCGTCAATGTACGACCAGCAAGTTCCATAGATTTCTCATAATCCAAATCACTCAAAGTCCCTCTCTTAAACAACAGTTCACGTTCGTCAAGCATAAAACGTTTCTGTGCTGTTTTAATAACTTCATTCCTCGAACTTATTCCTATTTCATTTTCTTCAAAATAACCTTCCAAATGAGGAAATTCCGATTGCAAACGTTCTGCTTCCTTTTTGTGGAACTCAACTATAATAGGAGCCTTTTCTTTAAGAATCTCCTTTATTTGCTTCCTGAATTCTTTTTGTATAATCTTCAAATCTGATGGCTGTATTTCAAGTTTATGCCTACTTGCATCTGTTTGTCCTTGGAATGAGTCAGAATACAGAATAAAGAACATTTCATATCCCAGGGGTTCATTCCCTTCTCCAAATATCTCAACAGGCTCACTTCTGTTATCAATCGACATGGCTGTGATTACCGCAGTGTTTCCATTTTCTTCAACTGAATAATACATCTTCATTTCGCCTTCTAAACTATATGAAGAAATAAATGTTCTTTCTGTTAAAGACGGTATTGAATCGGGAGTTATGTATTCTTTTATTTCACGATTGGCAATCCTAGATTTAATCGATATTTTGAACTTCTCTTCTTTCTGCTTTAACAGGAATAGTTGGACAACAAATTTTTTTAGAATTTTTGTTTTTATCCACTTGGGATCTGCAAATTCCTTTTTATAAAGTTTAGTTAAGTTATAGCCTTCAAACGATAGGGTAGCGCCGCTTTGATGTTCTTCTTCAATTGTTTCTGCAGCATTTTCCTTATCCTCATCACTTAATTTCTCGTTAAAAGCAAAAGCTCGATGCTTTATGCAGTCAAAATAACTATCAACATCAACTTTGTCAAAATAGAAGAGATAGACCAATCTTCCCAGCCCGCGATGCTTGATGTCTTCATCTTCAACATCCATCAGTTTGCTGAATTTCTTAAACCTTTCGTCTGTAAAACCAACACCATCGTCAGAGATTGATAGTTTGAATGAATTGACATCAGTTAAACTGTTTGCTTCAAAAGAAATAGTTATATTTCTTGCGCCTGCATCAAGAGCATTAGCAACTGCCTCTTGATAAATTTGATCAAAAGACGATTGCGAATAGAACAATTTAACTGCCTGTTTTAAACTAACCTTCATATTCTCCTTAATTTATAAATTCAATATTCCCAATTCTTTATTTCCACAGTTCCGACGCAGGACCTCTTTGAGTCCTCCGAAGTCACACCTCCATCAGCCACTTCCAAACAGGAACCACGGGTATTCCCTCTTCCGTGCCCTCCTCATCATACGTAATCAGCAGGCACTTCCAATCCTCGTGCGCCTTGGCATACTTCACCAGTGGTGGCACCTCCCTGTTGTAAGTGGTCTCATCCTTGATGCTATACGAGACCTGTATAGCCAACTTCTCGTCAGGTACTATGAAGTCTATCTCTTTCTCAGCGTTCAGGAAAAATACATTCTCCTTGCCAAACCGCCTGCACAGTTCCACCGCTACCATGTTCTCCAGTAATGATGTCTCTGAGTTCATCAGGAACAGGTTCAACAAGCCGTTATCGATAAAGTAATACTTCTTCTGAGTCTCTTTCTCCGTCAGTTTTCCAATCTCATTCTCCATGGGCAGTATCAGCCAACTGTCAGAGGCATACCCCGCATAGTCTATCGTAGTAGGCACACTGATGGGCGACCCCGTGGCTACGATTACATTTTTCAGCCTATTATACGACAGCGGTTGCTTCACGCTCTCTGCCATTTTCTTAATCAAGATGTTCAGCACGCGGTCATTTTTGATGTTGTTTCGAGCGCAGATGTCTCCCAGGTAGATCTTCTGGTAAAGACTTGAAAGCATAGCCCTTTTGTTCTTAAACGACTGGATTTCTGGCAGACCACCGTA
>Ga0310694_10007294_pt1 | contig 10395 bp, 8 predicted proteins | sample 174DNAGHGhighgp2_FD_203884 | JGI IMG/M metagenome (GOLD analysis project Ga0310694, IMG submission 203884) | Sheep rumen microbial communities from Palmerston North, Manawatu-Wanganui, New Zealand - 1742 DNA GHGhigh gp2 (v2) (version 2) | ecosystem: Host-associated > Mammals > Digestive system >... | reverse complement strand
GTTCATCGTCCTCTACTGGCTCTTCATCGACAACCTCACCGTCGTCATCATCAGCCTGATCGGCATCGGGTTCTTCATCTACGGGCCGGTGATGCTCATTGGCGTGCAGGCGCTCGACCTCGCCCCGAAGAACGCGGCGGGCACGGCTGCGGGATTGACTGGTTTCTTCGGCTACTTCCTCGGCACGTTCATTCTAGCCAACTGGCTGATGGGCCTTGTCGCCGAAAAGGCCGGATGGAGCTGGACGTTCGGGATGCTCATCGTGGCGTGTCTGCTCTCGGTGTTCTTCATGGCGCTGACCTGCAAGCAGGAAAGCCAGCATTAATGCGGACGGAAGAAGGCGGCTTCGGCCACTGGGCCGAAGCTCTGCCTGTGTTCGGGGCACGGCCCCAGGCGGTTGAGCGCCTCCATGTGCGCGGCGGTGGGGTAGCCTTTGTGTACGGCGAATCCGTAGCCGGGGTATTTCGCCTCCATTTCGACGCAGTACGCGTCGCGTGAGGTCTTTGCCAGGATAGACGCCGCTGCGATGAACAGCGATTTCGCGTCACCTTTCACCACGTTCCGCGAGGGAAATGGCAGCGTGGGTACGGCGAGTCCATCAACGAGTATGGCGAATGCTGGCGGCGCGTCGTTCCCGGCGGAGGCCTTTTCTGCGAGGGCGAGCGCGGCGCGTCGCATGGCGATATGCGTTGCTCGCAGGATGTTGTTTTGGTCGATTTCGAGCGCGGACGCAGATGCAACCGCCCAGACACACGATGGCGTAGCCTTGATTACTTCCGCAAGCGCGTCGCGCTTTTTCTCCGAGAGTTTCTTCGAGTCGTTTATCGCACTCCACGAGCCGGTGAGAAGTTCCGCCGCAGCGTCAAGCGGCGCGGAGACGGCTGCCGCGAAAACAGGGCCGGCCAGAGGACCGCGCCCCGCCTCGTCGATTCCCATTACGGTCGTGCCTTGGGGAAAGGCGTTTTCAAAATCGAGAGAAATCGACTTCATTCAGAGGACACCTTGATGATGTTCTGTTCGTACGCCCACGATGGGTCGTCGATGTGTCCTGTGAGGCGGAAGCCGAAGATCTTTGCGAAGGGCCAGCGTATCGGCGTGGTTGCGATGCGCACAAGCATATTCTCGTTTTTCTTCAGGGAGATGTTGCCGGAGAAGCCAAGGGCGTCGTTAGGTATGTCGTATTTGCCCGTTGCGCTGATGGCAAGCACGTCGCCTGCGATGACAGCCTCCGAGGCGCGAAACACGCCGTTCGTGAGCGTGTAGTCGAGCGAGGCGTTGGAGAGGTTCACGAGCGAGCCGATGCCGGGAACGTGCTTCGCAAGGTATTCGGTGAATCCAGAGAAGAGGCGCATCTGCGCAAGGTGTCCGTCCTTGCACACGACGTGTCCGCCGCCATTGAGATGGTGGATGACGTTGGTCGAAAGAGGCCCAGAGAGGGTGGTGTTCCCTTCGATGATGCCGCGCTTGTCGCCAAGGTCGAAGTGGAAAACGTCGGCGATGTCGGCTAGGGCAATTCCTTCGCCGGAGACGTCCACGCGGAACGAGGCGTTCTCCTGCTTGAATCCTGGCACGGATATGAGCGCGCCTCCCTTTATGCTGCCGCCGTGTTCCGGGGTCGCGTAGGCGTCCGTGAAGGTTACGTCGGTGCCGAGTACGTCGAAGCGCGCGGAAGCGTTGCGCATCGGGATGGAGAATACGGTGCCACGGAGGAAGGACAACGTGCCGGTGAGGTTGTTTGCCTTTGCGTGCGTGGGATCGACGGCAAGGCGTCCCTTGAGCGTGATGTGCGGGGGCGCGGCGGGTGCGACGCAGTCGAGCGTACCGTCGTTAAGGACGTCGGCCACGGCGAGGGCGTTGGAGAGCGACGTGTTGGAACGCACGTCGAAGTCCACGAATCCGATGTCGTTAGTGTTCTCGTAGATGACCGTTCCAGACATCTGCGTTCCGTCCGCAAGCTTGGCCTCAATCGGCCCAACGGTGATTTTCGCGTTCTGGTAAATGTCCCGCACGAACACGCGCACGTCCAGCGGCCCGCGCGCGCTTTCAAGCGGCACGCCGTTGTAGCAGCCGCCTTCTGGTGCCAGTTCCAGGTGAAGGTGTAGGTCGTTGTTCCGGAGGTTCACGTCGAACGCGCACGACGCATCGACTGGCTTCTCGACGCGCGTGAAGCTGTCGATGAAAGCGTAGGAGTTCGTGATGTCGAGCGCGACTAGCATTGGGCGGATGTTGTGCTGGCGGGCTTGCCCGTGTACCTCGCCCTCCACGCGCTGCGTTTCGAGGTTGAACTCAAAAGTGCCGTCCAGCGACATAGGAACGTCCGCGTCCGCCCAGTCAAGGCGTATGCCGTCGATGCGTATGCCTGCGGGCGTCACCGAGACGGAATCCGCCGTGACGGACTTCGGCGTTACGCCAATCACTTCGGGGCGGACGAGATTCAGGCGGAAGGGTTGGAGTGTGGGCAGTTCCAGTTCCAGGGGTTCGTCCTTCTCCTTGAAGTCCGGCTGTCCTGGAAATTCAACGGAGTCGGGGATGTAGTAGCCGTCCGGCAGACGCGGGTACTTGAGGTCCGTTATCGTTACGGATTTCAGGAGCGTCTGCTTCGACCATGGGATGCGGCGCAAGCTGAGCGCGAGGTCGATGCATGCGGCGGACATCATTGGACGCGACGTTTTCTTTTTGCGGTCGTAAATGCGGACGTTGTTGATTTTCAGGCCACGCGAAAAAAGAAACGAGGCGGAGTCGGCACGGATGAGGCAGTTTGTGCTTGACATGGAGGCGGTGAGCCGTTTCAACATAGATTCGGGGACAGGTTGTTCGAAAAGAAGCAAAGTAACGATGCCGAAAATGGAAAGGGCAAGGATGCAGATGAAGATGTACTTGATTATTTTACCTAAAGTCCGCATGGCACTCCAAGCCGTTAAACGATTGGCAGCCCCTAGGAGAGTCGAACTCCTCTTCTCAGGATGAGAACCTGATGTCCTAGCCGATAGACGAAGGGGCCATCTTTGTCTGGTGCACCCGGTGGGACTTGAACCCACACGCCTTGCGGCACTAGAACCTGAATCTAGCGTGTATGCCAATTTCACCACGGGTGCGTGACGGCTGAATAGTATGCCAAAACTTCGTGCGAAAGTCAAGCGGTTAGAAACAAAATATTTCAACCACTCATTCAAGTAATATGGTATAATCTATGCACTAACCCAAATAAGGAGTATGATATGAATGAAACAGTGTCCGCGAATCCGATGCTCGGATCGCTCATATTCGCCCTTGGCGGCCTCGCCGGGGCCGTGTTTGCAGTGCCTTTCCGCAAGGTAAGGGGCTGGGCGTACGAAAGCTACTGGTTTATCTACGCAATCGTCGGTTTGATCGTGTTCCCTGCCGCGCTCGCGTTCGCGACGGTGCCGGACCTCTGCGGCGTGATTGCGAAGACGCCGACCTCGACGCTTTTGGGTTGTGCCGGCTACGGTGCGCTGTGGGGCGTGGGCGGACTCACTTGGGGATTGATGATCCGCTATCTCGGCGTGGGACTCGGCCTCGCAATCGGCTGCGGACTCTGCTCCGCCACGGGCACGCTTATCCCGCCGATCCTGCAGGGCAAGGCGGGCGACCTCGTCAAGGACTCAGCCGCGCTGATCACGCTGGGCGGCGTCGCGCTGTCGCTCGTCGGCATCGTGTTCGTGGGTCTTGCGGGCAAGTCGAAGGAGGCGGAGCTCCCCGAGGAGGAGAAGAAGAAGGCCGTCGCCGAGTTCAACTTCAAGAAGGGCATCGTAGTCGCCTGCATCAGCGGCGTGTTCTCCGGGTGCATGAACTTCGGCCTCCAGAACGGCTGGTGGACGGACGCATCCGGCGTGAAGTGTTCGATGGAGGGCTTGGCCAAGGCCGTCAACACGGGTGACTGGTGGGTCGGCATGCCCGTATTGATCGTGGTGCTGTGGGGCGGATTCCTCGTGAACCTCTGCTGGTGCTTCTACATGAACGCGAAGAACAAGACGTTCGGCGACTACGCGAAGGCGGCCTCGCCGGCCGGTCTCGGTGTGATCTTCTGGTCGGGCCTCGCTGGCGTCATCTGGGCGTGCCAGTTCGCGTTCCTCAAGATCGGCGAGCCGCTCTGCGGCGACATGGCGTACGTGGGCTTTGCCATCCTGATGGGCTCGAGCGTGCTGTTCTCGTCGCTGCTCGGCGTGTTCCTCGGCGAATGGAAAGGAACCGGCGGCAAGACGCGCGGTCTCCTCGTGACTGGTCTTCTGATCCTCGCCGCGTCCATCGTCGTGACCGCCGTCGCAAAGATGTAAAGGAGCTAAAACAATGACCTACCATCTCGCAATAGACATCGGGGCGTCTTCGGGACGCCACATCCTCGGCCACCTCGAAGACGGGAAGATGATTCTCGAAGAGGTGTTCCGCTTCGACAACTCGCAGATCCGCAAGGACGGACACGACTGCTGGGACCACCAGACTCTCGCCCGCAGCGTGTTGCAGGGCATCGCGAAGTGCAAGGAGATCGGCAAAATCCCCGCTACCATCGGCATCGACACCTGGGGCGTGGACTTCGTTCTCCTTGACGAGAAGGGCTTGCCCTGCTCCGACATGGTAGCCTACCGTGACGCTCGCACGGAGGGCGCGGACGCGCTCGTGGACGCCGCGATCTCCGCCGACGAGCTATACGCTCGTTGCGGCATCCAGAAGATGCTTTTCAACACCATCTACCAGCTCGCCGCGCTCAAGAAGGAGCATCCCGAGCAGATAGAGAAGGCGCAGCGTCTCCTGATGGTGCCGGAGTACCTTAACTTCGTCCTCACCGGCAAGATGGCGAACGAATACACCAACGCCACGACGGGCAACCTCGTCAACGCGCGCGCGAAGGACTGGGACTGGGATGTGATCGACAAGCTCGACCTCCCGCGCCGCATCTTCGGCAAGCTGGAAATGCCCGGCACGACGCTGGGCGGGCTCACCTCCGCCGTGCAGGGCGTTGTTGGCTTTGACGCGCAGGTCGTGTTGCCCGCCACGCACGATACCGGCAGTGCCTTCCTCGCCGTCCCGGCGCGTGACGACCAGGCGGTCTATATTTCGAGCGGCACGTGGTCCCTCCTCGGCGTGGAGAACGCCGAGCCGATCACCACGCCCGAGGCAAAGGCCGCGAACTTCACGAACGAGGGTGGCGCGTGGTACCGCTTCCGCTTCCTCAAAAACATCATGGGCCTCTGGATGATCCAGTCCATCCGCCGCGAGCTGAACGGTGTGGACTACGTGGAGGGCAAGGAGAAGACCGCGTCCTGGACGCTCTTCGACTACGAGAAGGGGAAGAAGTACTCCTTCGCCGACCTTGAAAACGCAGCCAAGGCGGCCACGTCGTTCGCGGGACGCGTGAGCGCGAACGACACGCGCTTCCTCGCGCCCGCCTCGATGATCGCCGAGGTGCAGGTGGCGGCGGACGTCAAGCCCGCCACCGTGGGCGAGCTGATGCAGTGCGTTTACGCCTCGCTCGCCGACTGCTACGCAAAAATGATCAAGAACCTCGCGCAGCTCACTGGCAAGACCTACACCTCCATCAACATCGTGGGCGGTGGCTCGAAGGACGGCTATCTCAACAAGCTTACCGCCGAAGCGACGGGCCTTGAGGTGTTTGCCGGCCCCACGGAGGGCACGGCGATCGGCAACCTCATCGTCCAGTTCATCGCATCGGGCGAACTCTCCGACCTCGCGGCGGCCCGTGCGTGCGTGAGCCGCAGCTTCGACGTTACGAAGGTGTAGAAAAGGTCGCCTATTCGCAATAAATAAGACGGTGCGCTTGTTATTCACTTTCGTGTTCTATTGCTCCGGTAATAAATCAGGTTGATTTGGCGGCATAGACGACGTGATTATCCTTGGAGCAGGCCTAGACTCTGCCTTGGAACGCTTGTTGTGATGGCGTGTTTCAGGTCTGCATTCAACCTTTCGTCTAGGCTCAACCCCGGGCTATAGCTTGGCAGATAAAACACCGCGATCCGCTCTTTGCTTTTCTCCAGCCATTCGTTTTCAACGTGGATTACGCCAGGCGTGAAAACCTGATAGAGTGGATTTCATTGCGGATGAGATCTAAGAACATGTCGAACGGTTGCTGCGTGGGCTCGACCTAAGAATGTGCTGGACCGCCGCTAGCGGCGAGTCAACCACGGCATGTCCCGTGGTGCGCAGGCGTTCGGTGGTCTGGTGACCGCAGTCAACAAGCAGTACCTGTGCGCCTAACGTGGCGCCAACCTCCGCGTCGTGGAGGGTGTCGCCAATGAAATAGAGATCTGACGGCGCGGACAGTTGGGCTAGAAGCTCCTGTCCGCGCTTGAGTTTTGTTGCGCCGTCGAGGTTGTCAACTCCAGCTATGTGGTCAAAGAACGGCGCGACTCCGAGACGGGCGGTGTCGCGTAGGAGAATATCTTCGCGCAGTGCGCTGAGGATGCATTGGCGGAATCCGTGCGCACGTGCCGTTTCGAGCGCCTCCACGGCGGTGGCGTTGAGTTTCTGCGGCTCGGCCGCTATGAAGGTGTGGAAGTCGATGCAGATTTCGTCCCAGTCAACGCGGTCGAGGTCGATGCCGACTTCCCTGTAGAACGGACGCACCGGGAAGCCGAAGTGGGAGCGGTAGAAATCGAGAGTTGTAACTGGCACGCCGTATTTCACGAGCATGCGGTTGAGGGCGGCGACGGCGGCGGTAACGTCGTCGAGCAACGTACCGTTCCAGTCCCATATTATCGTTGTGGCTTTGTCCATAAATCATCCTTCACGTAGTCTGCGTGCGACAGACGCGCACCACACGCGCGCGGCACCGCCTTCGAGCAGCGCCTTGGCGCAGAAAGAGAAAGTGTTGCCCGATGTCATCACGTCGTCAACGAGCAGCACGGTGCGTCCGCGTATGTATTGCGTGTCAACGGTCTTGAACGCGCCTTCAAGGTTCTTGGCGCGTTCCTCGCCGGAGAGGCGCGACTGGTGTTCCGTGTCGCGGATGCGGTGGAACGACCGTTCATCAACGCGGCGTCCAAGACGCAAACCGAGCACTCGTGCGAGAAGGGCGCTTTGGTTGTATCCGCGCTCACGGAAGCGTTCACGTGAAAGAGGAACCGGCACGACTACGTCTATTGCGGAGAAATCCAGTTTGGCGCGCACAGCGCCTTCGATCAGGTCGGCGAGGTCGTTCGCGAGCCAGACGGCGCGGCGGAACTTGAAGTCGTTTACAAGCTGGTCAACAGGCGCGTCGTAAATCGCCGCGCTGCGGGCGAATTCGTAAGGCGGCGGAGTCTTCGCACAGACTTCACACACGAATTCGTGGTGTACCTTCGACGCGATCGTCGTGCCGCAGATGCGGCAGCAGCCGTCTGCCCCGTGGAACGGAAGCCCCGCGAAACATTCGGAGCAGACGTATCTGCCAGGGCGGTCGGAAGGGCGGGAACACGTCTCGACCGCGCAGACGCGCGGCCAGATGCGGTCGGCGGCTGCGCCGAGGAACCTGCCCGCCCAGCCGAACATCTCTATTTGCCGAAAAGCGACTGCGGGTATTCGCCTGCGTCAACGAGCGCGCGTATGGAACTCGTGACGAACGGCTTGTCCTCGCGGTACGTGACGCCGAACCACGAAGATTCCGTCGGCAACATGTCAACCGTGGCCTTGCCCTCGTGGATCATTTCGTCAACGACGAAGGGAATGTACCATTCGCTCTTCGCCTCGGAACCGTTTTTCGCGAGCCACGCGGGGAAGCGCTCTTCAAGCGCGGCGAATAGTTCAGGCGTGAACCCCCAGAGGTTCATGGAGACGCGTTCTTCGCCGGTGAGTTTCACTGGCGCGTCTGGGTTCTCGATGTTCTCCGCGCCGTCAGGAGTGCGGACGATCTTCGTCATTTCGGTGACGGATGTAAGGTGGCCTTCAGGCGTAACGGAGCAGATGCCGCGCGCCACGTGTCCGTTGTCGGAAAGCGTGAGGTCGAGTTTGTAGCCGACCATGGCGAAGCGGAGGGGTGCGCCAGGCGTCGCATCACCTGACTTGTTGAGGAACGCGCCGAGACGGGCGAACGCGTCGCGGCCGTAGAAGTCGTCGGCGTTGATTGCGGCGAACGGCTCTTTAACAACGTTCCTCGCCGCTCGTATGGCGTGGGCCGTTCCCCAGGGTTTTGCGCGACCCTCCGGGACGACGTAAGGCGCGGGGAGGTCGTTGATGTCCTGAAAGGCGTATTCGACGGGCAGCAGCCCCTCGTACTTTGCGCCTACTTGACTGCGGAAAACATCTTCGATGTCCTTACGGATTATGAACACCACCTTGCCAAAGCCCGCGCGGTGTGCGTCGAATACGGAATAATCGAGTATGGCCTCGCCGGACGGTCCGACGGGATCGACTTGCTTAAGGCCGCCGTAACGGGATCCCATCCCTGCGGCCAGAACTACTAGAGTTGGTTTCATTCTGTGCATTCCTTTCCTGTTGCGGACAATAGTATAGCAAAACTACGGATTCATTTGTCATGCACTTACCAAAAAATGACAGTCTGTATAATGCGTTTACTGTTGCGGGAGAAGGGTACAATATGGTACAATTCATCCATGCGAAAGAATATTAGCGTTGTAATGTCGCTCGCGTCAGCTTGCTGTCTGGCGTCGGGTGTTGTGTCCACTCCCCTGAAAACCGTCCAGCGGCGCGTTGTGCCGGTTTCCGTGACGCATCCCATAGAGGGGCGCGCGCTCGTTGATTTCGGGAGGATGGCGTTCGGATTCCTCGAGTTTGTGCCGCCGCCCGGCGTACGGGGCGAGTACGAGGTGCGTCTCGGCGAGCTTGTAAAGCCGGACGGCAGCGTGAACATGAAGCCGGGCGCGACTATCCGCGCCGCCCGTGTGACGGGCACGATTGAGGCGGATGGAGTGTTGCGCATACCGCTCGTTGCGGATAGGCGCAACACGAATGGCGGACGAAAGGGTAGCGCAATTCTGATTCCGCAGGAGCACGGCGTGATTATGCCGTTTCGCTATGCGGAGGTTTTCCGTGCGCCGTTTGCGGTCACGAAGGACACGGTCCGCATGGTCGCGGTCAACTACCCGATTGACGCGTCCGAATCATCGTTTTCGTGCAGCGACGAGCGCCTCAACCGTATCTACGATCTCTGCAAGCATACGATCATCGTATCGTCCTTCGCGGGCCTCTACGTTGATGGCGACCGCGAGCGCATTCCCTACGAGGCAGACGCATACATAAACCAGTTGAGCGACTACGCGGTCCACTCCGACTATGCCCTCGCCCGTGCGAGCCACGCCTACCTGATGAAGCATCCCACGTGGCCGACGGAGTGGAAGCAGCACTCGATCTTCATGGCGTGGGCTGACTGGATGTGGTCTGGCAAGACGGACGCCCTCGCCGAGTTCTACGATCCCATGCGCAACGTCAAGCTGCTGGAAAGGTACCGTCGAGCGTCCGACGGGCTTCTCGTGACAGGCGGTGAGCGTCCGCGCGGCAAGGCTGTTCGCGCGAACGGCGCGGCTGACATAGTCGATTGGCCAGTCGGCGAACGTGACGGATTTGTCTTCACGGAGGTCAACGCCGTCGTCAATGCGTTCTACTACCGGAACCTCCTGCAAATCGCGGAGTTCGCGCTTGCGCTGCACAAGCCCGATGACGCAGGGTTCTACGGGCACCGGGCGCGCGACGTGCGCAAGGCGTTCAACGACGCGTTCTTCGACGCGAAACGCGGGGTTTACCGCGACGGCATCGGCACGGACCACGCCTCGCTGCACGCGAACGCGGCGGCTCTTGCGTTCGGGCTGGTGCATAAAGGGGATCAGAAGCGCGTGGCCAAATACTGCATCTCGAAGGGAATGGCGTGCAGCGTCTATTTCGCGCAGTATCTGCTTGAGGGGCTTTTCAACGCAGGCGAGGCGGACGCCGCCATAGCGCTTATGACGTCGTCCGGCGATCGCAGCTGGCTTGGGATGATGGAGTTTGGCTCGACCACCACCATGGAGGCATGGGCGGTGAAGTACAAGCCCAACCTCGACCTCTGCCACGCCTGGGGCACTGCGCCGATCAACGTCATCTCGCGCTTTGTGCTGGGTGTCACGCCGATGGAGCCTGGGTTCGAGAAGATCAGGGTGCGTCCGCAACTGGGCTCGCTCGGACGAGTGGACGGCACGGTGCCGACGGCCAAGGGACCAGTCAAGGTACGCATTGAGGACGGCGTCCTCACGCTGGACGTTCCCGCCCCGGCGCGCGTCGAGTGGAACGGCAAGGTATGCGATGTATCCGCCGGCCACCATCGCTTTGGGAAATGACCATCGCCACATTGTCACGAGAAAGGCGTTTTGGACCGTTATGAAATTCTTCGTTTTACCCATTGACCGCGCTTCAGGGTTTTGATACACTATTCCCCGTTCCTTTCACGGGCTA
>Ga0310694_10007293_pt1 | contig 10396 bp, 3 predicted proteins | sample 174DNAGHGhighgp2_FD_203884 | JGI IMG/M metagenome (GOLD analysis project Ga0310694, IMG submission 203884) | Sheep rumen microbial communities from Palmerston North, Manawatu-Wanganui, New Zealand - 1742 DNA GHGhigh gp2 (v2) (version 2) | ecosystem: Host-associated > Mammals > Digestive system >... | reverse complement strand
TTGTTGCCATAGAAGGTTCCCCAGAAGGGAGTCTGCTTGTCACCATCGTTGTTCAAGCCGATAGGCGTGAACCTATGGTAATTCTCCATATCGATGTCGGCAGTCAGCGAGCCGACAGCACTTTGATTGGAGCTGTTGACAATCTCTGCAAAAGCCATCAACTGACCCATATTGCCGATGGTATAGGTTCCTCCATCGTTACCGGGAGCTTGATAACCGCCACAGTACTGGCAAAGGCCGTTTGCCTGATAGCTGTGTCCTCCAGTGCAGTCGGTCTGAATGAGACGCACCTTGGTTGAGCCGCTTGCATCTATCTTTAGGGCATAATCGCCACTGACATACTCAATGCTTGCGCCAGTGACGCCGGTGACATTGAAGCGGTGTGCTGTGCCATCGGTGAACGGTTCGTACAGCACAACCGTAGCATAGCCGTCGGATTCGTATTCCGTGACTTTTACATTGTCAACATAGACAAGGTGGGTGTTACCGCTGCTGCCGTCGGCACGGATACCTATCATGCCAGAATTCAGCAGTTCGAGGTCGGTCATGTCACATTGCGTGAAGGTGTCTTCCAGCTTGTCGTCGATGTAGGTATAGACTACGTTGGCTTTCACCTCAATCTTCACATGGCGCTTTGTGTTAATGAAATCATCCTTACCGAAGTCGGGATATGAGGAACTGTAAGCATCTGCCGTCTTCCAACTCTCGTTACCATTGTCAAGGTGGTAGCGTGTAAGGACGTTACCGTCGCTTCTGAAGTTGGGTGAAATTTGCCACATATAGTTGCTGCCACCATTTTCCGCCATGCCAAACACAAAGGAAATGTAGCCACTCTCGATGGTTACGTCGGCTTCGAGGGCATAGTGCATCTTGACAGCATCCTTGAACATGTTGTTGGGGAAGTACTTCACCTCTTTAAGGTTGCGGCCTTCGGTAGTGATAGCGCCGTCGGCCCAAGTGGGATTGTTGTTCCAGTTGCCATTTGTTTCCTCGAAGTCCTCGTAGTAGAGCACCTCGCCCGTATTGTTGGCAGTCACGCGGAAGTAGTCATAGGTGGCGGACTCGTTGACGTCGCTGTCGTGGTCCTGACGTGTACCGACTAAGCCGTAGCGGAAGTTGCCGTCGCGAGAGTCGATGAGCGTGAAGTACGTCTGGTCGTCGCGGCGCAGATAGGTGTCGGCATGACCACCATTGTTGCTGATGACAATCTTGGTGACGAACCAGTCTGTAGTGTTCAGCGTCACGCCCTTGTCGGCTGTGTTAATCTCGGCAAGCAGGATGCCACCTACCTTCCAGTCGTGGGGACGGAAGAGCGACTTCGTGCCGTCGGTGCCCACGTTGAACTGCCACAAGCAGATGTGGCCGTTAAAGCCCTCGTAGGCTCGGAAGGCGATGCCAGCACCAATGGCATTAATCTTAAACTTACTCTCGATGGTGTAGTTGTCGGTAATCCGGTAACTCCACGCCTGAATGCTGCAGACTAGGACGACCAACAGCATTAATAAGTGTTTTCTGTTTATCATTACTTATTGGTTAATATGTTGGCTTTTGCTATATATTATATATAATGTATATCTCTCTTTCTTCAGTTTATCAGTACCTTCTTCCCTTTGGAGACCATAATGCCGCGAGGCAACTTGCCGTTTAAGCATTTAGCGCTTACCATTTGGCCGGCAAGGTTATAGATTGCAGCCTCTGCGGGAAGCATGTTGCTTGATTGACTGGCTGCGCATATGCCGTCTGGAGTCTCCTTAAGCCAAGCGAGGACATCGTGCGCCATCTGGCCTGAGACCTTCAGCCTGCCTGCTACGATGTTGCCTTCGGAGAAGGGATTGGAGGCTGAGAAGTCTTCGTGGAAGGCTACGCAGTCTGCTCCGCTTCCCGACCTCATGGTGATGCACACATCGTCGAACCAGGCTGTCTCTGTCTTTCCGTAAGCATCGTCGTGTGCCTGTCGGAAGCCGATTCTGCCAAATGAGAAGTTGCCGTTGCGCTCGTCAACGAGGATGTCGTTAATATAGGTCTTGACATAAGCCTCGTCTTCTATTTCCAGTTTGACCTTAAAGGGAGTCCCCACCTGTATGCCTGCCTCTGCGGGCAGTTCCACCTCACCTAAGAGAGATGGGGTTCCTCCAAGCCAACGATGTGGGCGCAGACGGGGGTGCTGAGGGTCAGAGGCATTGAACTGCCACATGTAATAGTTCTGCTGATTGGCAATGGAGAAGCATAGTCCTGCCGAGAGTTGCTCTACCTCTGCCTGCATCTCTATGTCGTAGGACAGTTTCTGTTCTGGCAGATCGGTATTTGAACCGTTTTTGAGGAGGGCGGCATCGTCGATAATGAATACCGACTGGCAGGGGCGCAAGGTTAGGGAGAAAGACCCTCCCCGGCCTTCCCTTAAAGGGAGGGAGTTCTCCCCCATTAAGGGGGAGTTAGAGAGGGCCTTTCCCGTATGTGGATCGAGCAGGGTGAGCTTCGAGGCCGTTGTCTTAACTGTTATGGTATTCGTGGCAGACGTTGCATCGATGTTGCCGAAGTACCAGACGTCGTAGCCGTCTATCACCTTGTGTATATAGTTGAAGGGATGCGAACCTTCCGCGAAAGTTACATCGCGTTCGGGCAGACACTCATCCATCGCTACGCGCAATGTTTCAGCAGTAGGTACTTGCAGGAAGTAGGCTCTGTTCTCTTCTGAGGCAAGCATACGGGCAACGATGTCCTTTACTTCCTGGTCGCCTGCTGTTCCGTCGGCAGCCTGCTGTGGATATTGCGTGGTGAAGATGACCTTTACCCCTTGCTTCCATGCTTCTTCTATCTTGCGCAGGTTGCTTAATGAGATTGCCTTCACGCCGGGCAGTATGACTACAGAGAAATGCTCGTGATTGACTGGATTGTCCATATTAAGCAAGCCGTTAGCCACAGAGCAACGGTCGTCTATCACTTCGGGATGCAGGTAGGTGAAGTCGATGCCGAGGTCGTCTGTCAGGTAGTGGGACACTTGGGGGTAGTCTGTTCCCTCCACTTCGACGCCTCCCTCGTAATAGCCTTTCGGTCCGTCGAAGCGGTGTCCGGCGTACTGAGTCTGTATGGGATAGAGCACCGCCACGTCGGCGACGTGTCTTCCCTGGCGAGCCAGCATGTAGTTCAGGCGTGAGAGAAACGCGTTGAACGCGGGTAGTTCTGTATTGTATAGCGGGTTGCGCCATGAGAGTTCGGGCAGGAAGGTGACGTCTCCGTCGTTGTACCAGACGGCATGGGGTATGAGGTGGTTGATGCCCTTTGTGTATTGTTCGATGGCTATCTGATAGAGTGTCTCTACGGAGATGTTTCCCATCGCGCCATACGTCTCGGACATTACGTAGTCCTTATCCCAGTTGTTTGCCGACGAGGACACCACCTTGTAGAAGTCCTCCGTCGGGCGTCCGCCTCCTATCTTGTCTATGCCAGGCATGGTCAAGTGCTTGCCGACGAGCATCAGGTCGCCTGCAACGCTTGTCGGGTTGGCTATTTCTTCCTGGTCCTGGTGTCCTGTAGCCAGAATGCCGTGTTCGGCAGCCCAGTCGGCGATGGTCTTCATGAAGCCTTCGCTGTAGAGCGTGGAGTGAAGTCCGAAGAGGAGGTTTCTTGCGTAGGCTGTTGCGTCGCCTATGTCATACCAGAGAGCCGGATAGAGTGCCTCGGGCGAGAAGCCATAGCGTGCCTCGAACTGCTCGTTGAAGTCGCCTGTCCACATTCTTCCCTGCGCCCTGTACATGGTGGGCTCGTCGAAGAAGGTGGAGACGATGGTTGTTCCGAAGTCGCTGGGGAAGTGGCAGTAATAGGCCTCGTGGGTGTCGTGTACAAAGAGGCTGACTGCTTCGGACGAGAGGTAATCGACGTTCGGGTCGCCGTCCTTGACACACTGGCACACCATGATGCGCCATCCCGTCTGCTTGGGGGCAGTCCAGACAAGGTGACTTGTGGTTTCGTCGTAGAACTCGCGCAGTGGGATAATCTCCTTGGTGACGGTATTCCAAGCCACAATCGACATGAGTTTCCCCTGAAGGGGTATGTCTCTGTCGAATGTTGCACCGCTGCTCACTCGGTATTCCGTCTTGTCGAGGCGCTTTACGGTATGCTCGGGATGATTGTTCATAAAGGTGGTCACTCCCGAACCGTTGATGGCTCCCATGCTTCCGCTGGGGAAGCCGTACTCGTCATATACAGACATGTGAGCGCCCAGGGAACGGGCTTTGCTGATAGCTGCACCATAGAGCGTAAAATAATCCTCCGAGAGGTATCCGGGGCGGAAGCCGGTGCCGAAAGGCAGAATGGCACAGCCGCCATACCCATCGGTCTCAACCATCTGGGTGATTTGTTCCAGGAGGGCCCACTCGGAGACCTGCGTGTTGTTCCAGAACCACAGAGGTATGGGACGCCACGGCATAGAGGGCTTGGAGAATTCCTGTGTCTGGAACGGAGTCGTCTCCCCTGCTCTGGCTTGCCATGCAGTACACAACAGACAGCACAGCACCACGATGACATGTACTAATCCTTTGCCTTCGGAAGCCATTCTCCCACATAACGCAAACGCCCACCCACAGGGCATTTGGCGCCTGAGGGCGGGGAGGTTCCAGGACACAGCGTGCTGCATCAGAAAATGCAGCGTGCTGCATCGCCCGACGCAGCGTGCTGCATCGGCCTTCGCAGCGTGCTGCGAAAGCCGATGCTCCTGCATGCGTTTCGGAACGTAGCCAAAGGTATAATTTCGAGCAAACATTTTCACTTTGTTAATATCTTCTTTCCATCGGTAATGACAATGCCATGAGCAGCTGCCTCGTTAGGCAAGCGCATACCGCTCAGGCTGTAATAGGTATTGGATTTCTTGACGGTATCGGCGTTTTCGCTCACGCGCTTGATGCCCGTCGGATCCTCCTTGCTGACAGAGAACAGGTATGAGCCGGAACCGACCTCGAAGACAGCATAGCCGTCGACGGTATCAATGTACTCCACGCCCTCAGCCTCTTCAGCCACAACACCGCTCTCGTAGATATAGAGCCCATCGCTAATGGGAAGCTTCACCGTTGCAGATGTGTTGGCAGGAATGGTGACGCGATAGGTCATCTCCTTCGAGCCGTCGCACTGCCAGTCGGCCTTAATCTGACCGTAGTCGGAAGCAAAGTCGGCATCAGCAAATGTGATGCGCTTCTGGCTGTAACGCAACACCGCGCGTCTGTCGGGATAAGGCTGGAGCACGAAATGCTTGAAGCCAGGCTGAGCCTCATCAGGCACAATGCCTGCCATGTGCTGGAACATCCACTCGGCCACTACTCCGTAAGCATAATGATTGAAGGAATTCATGCTGACGGGACCATAGCCGTTTGCCACCGTATATGAGTTCCATCGCTCCCAGATGGTCGTTGCACCCTGGTCGATGCTATAAAGCCAAGAGGGGTCGTTGCGCTGGAGCAACAGCGTGTAGGCATCGTCGATGTAGCCGTTATCCGTAAGCGTCTGGTTGAGGATGGCAGTACCGAGGAAGCCGGTATTGAGCTTATAAGCATTGTTCGCAATGAGGCGATGCAGATATGCACGCGTCTTAATAACAGAATTATCATCGGGCAACAGATTGTAACGGAGAGCCATAAGGCAACCACACTGTGTAGCCTGAGTCGGAATCTTAGTGGTACTGTTCAGGAAACGGGTCTTCCACTCAGCCTTGATATTCTGGAAGAGCTGCTCATACTGCTCAGCCTTCTGGCTGTAGATGTCGCCTTCCTCTTCAGAAAGAGCACGGCAGGTGCGTGCCATAAGGTCGGCAGTGTAGGCATAGTAGCTGACGCTGATGTAGCGCCCGTCGGTACTGACGTAAGCCACCCAGTCGCCGTGTATGGGGTCGGAACCATTGTACTGATAGCCGTCGCCGCTCTTAGTCGTAAGGAACTGCATGTAGCGCTCGTTAGCCTCGAAGTTGTCGCGCAGGATGTCCTTGTCGCCTGTCATCATATAGACATTCCAGGGAACAATGATGCCTGCCTCAGACCATCCCGTCGAAGCATACTCCACACCCCAATGGTAAGGCGCAATGACGGGATAAGCACCATCCGAGCGCTGGGCATCACGCATGTCGCGCATCCATTTCTTATAGAAGTTGCGAGTATCACCATTGTAGAGACCTGTCAGCGAGAACACTTGCGTGTCGGCAGTCCAACCCATACGCTCATCGCGCTGCGGGCAGTCGGTGGGCACGCTGACGAAGTTGGAACGCTGTCCCCAAATGACATTGCTGTAGAGTTTGTTCACATCCTCGTGACTGGTACGGAAAGAAGTCTTCTCCTCGACAGCACTGGTCACCGTCTCACCGATAACATTGTTCAGCTCAACATCAGCAGAAGTGGTCACCTCAATATAGCGGAAGCCAAAGTAAGTAGTCGTGGGATGGAAGGACTCACCCTCGGCAGCACCCCGGAGGGTATAATAAAGTGTAGCCTCGGCAGAACGCAAGTTCTCCGTATAGACAGAGCCGGCAGGGCCATCGTCACCACGGCCGCGGTCGCCCGTCGTATTAGGCATCTCGCCAAAGCGGAAGCGAAGCTTCGTGCCCGTCAAGCCCTTGGCCGTAAAGCTCACCCAGCCGGCAGCATTCTGCCCAAGGTCGATGACAGCCGTCTGGCCTGCCTTGAGCGTAAAATTGTTCTGTCCGGATAATTCGGAGACAACATTTATCGCGCCAAAAGTCTTACCGTTGGACTTCGTTCCCTCGTATATCTGAATCGTCTGCGGATAACGTCGCAAACCCTCGACAGCCAAAATGGCAGGCCCCTCGAAGGCACGAATCTCACCCTGAAAGTCATTGCTCACAGCAACGCCAAACCAATCGTTGTCATTATAGTCGGGCATGAACTGACCATCCTCCAGGCGTGCATCGTAGGTCTCACCATTATAAACATCACCCTTCCGCAATGGACCATTGGTGTTGCTAAGCCATGTGAGGTCTGTAGGAATAACTTTTATGCTGCCATCCTCCAACTCCACCTTCAGCAAAGCACGGAAGGCGTTGGGCTTATTGCCGTACATTCCGTGGACGATAGCACCGTTCCACCAGCCAGTCGACACCTCGGCACCAATGGCATTCTTACCCTCGCGCAACAAAGCCGTCACATCGTGAGTGGTATAGAACACCGTCTTCTTCAACTCCGTTGCACCAGGCTTGAGCTCATCATAAAGGGTGTTGCCATCGTCGTCGGTCTGCCCCACACGCTCGCCGTTGATATATACATTATAGACACCTAAGCCTGTTGCATAGAGACGCGCACGACGCACATTCCCCCCAAGCTCAAAGGTCTTGCGGAACATAGGAACGCCAGCAGTGATGCTGCCATCCTGCTGCATAAGACGCTTGGAACCACCGACGGCTGCCTCCATGTAGCATTGACGGCTGCCTCCGAAGTCGCGAATGTCTGTTGCATTAAAGGCGTTTCCAGCGCCCTCGAAGTCTTCACTGAATGTTACAGTAGCATTACTCTGTTCGTCATATACAATCTGTGTAATGTTGTCAAAGTATGCCTTCTCACGCTCATTACCAGTCGCACTGACACGCACACCGAGATCGCCAACAGCCAACACGCCTTGTGTGTCCTCGAAAGTATCGACTAATACATCATCTATATATGTACGCACGTAAGGCGTCTCGCATTCCAAAACGATATGATGCTGCTTGCCAAGGAGGTCTGCCTTGCTGAAAGCAGTAATAGGCGTGTCACTGTAATTGAGATTCCCGTTCAGATAGACATGACGGCGCACAACAGGCTGAGCAACGTCCAACGTATTGATAGCCCACATCATGTAGGTATTACTGGAAGTCGCACTGAAGCAGATGCTGGCGTTGTCGTTGACAAGAGTCATGTCATATTCCACATCAAAGTGAACCGGCTTTGCCACCTTACGCATCCAAGCGTAAGTAGCAGGGCCCGTCACATAAAACTGCCCGCTCTGCAGCGTACCACTCTGGAACATACAAGTGCTGCCGTTGAAATTCTCTTCTACAAGCACCTTATCGCCCGAAGTTACCTTAAAGTCATCAAAATATGCCTGCTCCGGCTGATTACCATTGTCATAATCCTCGCGGAAACCAAAATCACCATAAGCAAAGTCACCTGTGCGTGTATCAATAAGCACGCCATCAATGTAGGTACGGGCAGTATTGGCACCTGTTACTTTTATAGTAAGCGTGTGCTGCTCGCCATTCTTCACGCTGACACGCGTAATAGCATTCTCCGAAAGACAAGCGGGATTGCCACCCGACCAACGATGAGGACGGAAACGAAGACTGCCATTCGTGTTAACTTGCCACATATAATAATTACTATGGTCGGATGCTGCAAAGATGAGACCTGCAGCAAGTGCCTTGATGTTGAACTTTACCTCTACCTCGTAATCCTCAATAGAAGCCTCACCCTCTGCACCTGGCTCATTCGTCGTTGCCTTAATCCAATGCGTACCGCTCCATGCATTGGCAGTCATAAGGCCAGTCTCAAAGTATGCCTTCTCCGTACTGGTAGCTGTCTCGCCTTTGTTGTCCGTCACTGTGACACGCCAATAGTAACGTGTCTCGGCAGATGGGGTAAAACCACGAGCCTCAACGTCAACACTCTGATCAGAATTGATGGTTCCAGACTCCCATACCACATTGCCAAAAGCTGCATCACGTGCAATCTGCACTTTATAGCTAGTCTGCATTACTCCGCGCAACTCACTTTCAAGTTGCCATGACAGATGAATTGAACTCTTGTCAATACCAATGGGATTCCGGTAATCCTCAGTACGAAGGCCAGTAACATCAAGTGCATACACCACATTCGCGGTGACACACATCATGAGAAAGGACAACAAATGTTTCATAATCTTATATTTTTTGTGTTTTAATTTGGCTAAATTATGATTTCTATGAGCGCAAAGTTCGTTTTTCATATGTACAAACAAGCAAAAGAAATGATTTTTGAATGTAATATTTTGATATATGCCAACGATTTCCTAACTTTGCCCTGTCATTCGCATAAAAGTACATTATGGCTTCCGTCAAATACCTTCTTCCCCAGAAAACAGATTATCAATGGGGCATCATTACCAAAACAGTCGGTCTGCAAGATGTGCCTCCTGGCAGTACATACCCCATCGGAGACCACCCCGAAGACTACCTCTTTTTTACCAACAAGGGGCGAATACTTCGGGAGACCCAAATATTATATATTTTGAAAGGTAGCGGTTGGTTCGTCTCTGAGCATCAAGAGCGCACCAAACTTCGTGCAGGTGATGTCGTTGTGCTCTACCCAGGTGAATGGCACAATTATGCTCCGGATCCAAAGACAGGATGGTCGGAGGCTTGGATTGGCTTCGCAGGCAAACTCGCTGATAAGATTTTGAACAAAGTCCTTCCCGACCGCACAAGCCCCATTCACCATGTCGGTGTATCAAGCACCCTGTGTTCTGCCTTTGAGAAGGCTTGCGAGACGGCTGACGACCAATTGCCGGCTTACCAGCAACAGCTGGCAGGATACATTTGCCTCATTCTAAGCACCGTTTATGCCAGGAGCCGGCAACTGCCTTTCCGCGACAATCCTGACGCATACAACATTAACCTTGCCATGAAATTAATGAGGCAAAATCTCAGCAAAGAGCTTAGGATGGAAGAAATTGCAGCAACGGTCGGGATGGGTTACTCTAAGTTCCGCAAGGTCTTCAAGGACTATACAGGTTTCCCTCCTGCCCAATACTTTTTGCGTCTAAAGATGGAACGGGCGAAGGATTGCCTGCTCGGCACGAATCTTTCCTGCAAGGAGATTTCGTTCCAACTTGGTTTTGATTCGGCTTCCTATTTCAACAAGATGTTCCGCCTCTATGTAGGGCAAACGCCAATGTCGTTTAGGGCAGAAAGAAATGGTTAGAAGCGTCCGCCGCCGCCAAAGCCACGTCCACCGCCGCCAAAGCCGCCAGGACCACCGCCTCCTTTGAAGCCGGCTGCACGTGCCTCCTTGTTTCCCATGAGGTTGAAGCGATAAATCAGGTGTACCATGACATAGCTATGGATAGCGTTTGTCCATGTGTCGCTACGATTAGTAGCGCTGTAATTGCGGCTGATGCTTGAGCGTTCGCGCAGGATGTCGTACCATTGCACACTGACCGTAGCATTCTTCTGCTTGAGGAAGTTCTGGCTGAGTTGTGCGTTCCAGATGAGCTCGTTGGTGTTCATGGAGGCGTCGTCGTAACCACGACGGCTTTGCTGTGATATGTCGCTACTGAACTGCATGTTCCATGGGGTATTGATGACGACATTTCCCCCATAGTTGAAGAACCATGTGTCGCGGTTTCCGTTTTTCTGCATATCGTTGCGAGCGTGCTGATAGTTCATTCCGCCGTT
>Ga0310694_10007290_pt1 | contig 10399 bp, 7 predicted proteins | sample 174DNAGHGhighgp2_FD_203884 | JGI IMG/M metagenome (GOLD analysis project Ga0310694, IMG submission 203884) | Sheep rumen microbial communities from Palmerston North, Manawatu-Wanganui, New Zealand - 1742 DNA GHGhigh gp2 (v2) (version 2) | ecosystem: Host-associated > Mammals > Digestive system >... | reverse complement strand
GCCAGCATGATGACTGTAGAATCAAAAATAACGGATGCAGATATAAAAGCAATATTTACACATAGTAATGGCATAATGCCAAAGAATAACTGGATGAATAAACCTTAGCTATTTTTCCATTTTTCAACAATCGTCATTGCGTCTCGCTCATTTACATAATCCATATCATCCTTACCATAGTCAAGGAAAAAAGAGGCTATGCCTTTTTGTGAACAGCCTGGCGTCAACGCAACAGGCTGTTTTTATTCAATTATCACAAGCCCTGGCTTGATGATTCTTGCCTCACACTGACTAATGACGTAGATGAACGCCGCCAACAATCTGCATACTCATTGTGATGATGATAAGGGCGGTTGGAGATAACGAAAGGAAAGAAAAAAATGCACGATATAGAAAATGTTTATAATCGGAAACCAAAACTCAATTGCATTGTGTTTACTATCCACGCGAAAATCAGGGCGCAGGAACGCCTGCAATTGAATGAAAAACAGCTAACCCGATTGGCAAAGAAGGCGATTCGGCGTGGGCGCACCTGGCGTGATTTCAATGCTCATACGAAGGTTTTCGAGCGGCAGTGGCTCCAGGACCGTGAACGTCTGGGCTGCGCCATCGTGTATAAAAACGCCTGCCTGATTTTTGCGGCAAATAAATGCATTACCGTTTATATTTTGCCGCAATGGTTCGATCATCTGTCAGCACGAAAAAAAGGAACATATCTCGACGCTATATAACAATTGAATTCCTCCAACCGTTCTGTCATCACTATTCATATCAAAAATTTTTCTTTTTTTAAAAAATATTAGATTTTTCTGCATACTGTTATCGCAGAAAAATAATGCGCTTTTTACTGCGAAAGGTTGGAAAAAAATGTCGCTCGAGGAAATGAAAAAAACCAACAAATGTTTTCTGACGCCACGGGATGTTGCATCGGTCATCGGTTGTTCCCCCTATTCCATAAACATACAGGCAGCCAAGGATGCTTCAATGCTGGGTTTCCCGATTTGCAAAATGGGTACCAGAGTTAGGATTCCCCGTGTTGCGTTTATCCGTTGGATGGAGGGAATCCAAACCGTCTCATGCTCGGACGATAACTGATTGAAAACAATCAAAGCTGCGAAAGGAGGTGAAAGCGATGCGATGTTCGGGTTGCATGAAAAACGTCAAAATGGAATACAGGTATTGCCCATTTTGCGGAACAGCCATGCCTGAAAATGATAATCTGAAAAGGCACACAAAAAAACGAGGCAACGGCACCGGAACTGCCATCCGGCGTGATAATGGCACATATACAGCTCGGGTAATCCTGGGGTATGACTCAGTATTGGAAACAGATGAAAATGGAGTATCCATACCAAAATTGAGGGCTCGTACTGCCAGCAAATCCGGGTTTGCCACCCGAACAGCAGCATTGCAATACTGTCCTACGCTGTTAGCCCTAAAAGATAAGCCAAAACCAGAACCGCAAAAAAAGGCTCCGGTTCTCGCCTATTATTGGCAGATTTTTTTAAAATCGTGTAATACAAAAAAACTGGCTCCAAACACAATTTCATCCTATAAAACAGCCTGGAGGAAATTGTCATCACTGCACAATCGGCAGGTTGACACGATAACAGCATCCGAAATCGTTGATTTGGTTTATCATGTTGCGTCCTCGCACGATACAATTAATGATATCCGGACAATCATGAGGGGTATGTTTCAACTGGCTGCCGCCGATAGGTGGGCCTCCCTGGACACGGTGCAGTGCATCAAAGTTCCGAACGCCATCAGCACGGAAACGGCGGCCTTTACGGTCGAGGAGCAGGCAGCTCTTTGGCGGCTGTATGAACAGGGAGATATGCGTGCGGCAATCCCCATTCTGATGATCTCCACGGGTATGATGCCGATTGAGGCACGAAAACTAAAAATCGAAAATATTGATTTATCCAACCTCCAGATTATTCATGCCGGAGCAAAAACGGAGGTCCGAAAACGAGAACCGATTCTCCTGCCGACGGATATAGTACCGGTCATGGAAGACCTGATTGCAAACGCAATGCCCAGTGGTTATTTATGGCCGCAGGATGAGAAAAAATGGAGGCAGCAATATGCTGATGTGTTAGAAGCAGCCGGATGCAGGCCTCTCCGTCCATATTCATGCAGACACACAACAGCCACACGACTGTCGATCGATAAAAACATCGCGCCAAAAACCATTATGCGCGTTATGCGTTGGTCATCGCCCAAAATGCTCTCGCGTTATTCGCACACGGACGAATCCCATGTACGCAGTGCGGTAAACGCGATCAATCAGGATGCGGCAAAAACGATCGACGAATAAAATAGCCCTGGCGCGCGTTGCACCAGGGCTTTTCCGTACCCCACTTTGTTACCAACCGGTGTTACCAATAGAAGTGAATTGGACGGTTTTTCAGCCGTTTTTGTCTGATATTTCAGTGTTTTCTATTTGGCTTTTTTTATATGAATAATCCCTCTAAACCCACAAAATCATGTATAATACGGCAATAAAATACCCCACATCCTGTGGATGCGAGGTATTTTGGCGGAGAAGGAGAGATTTGAACTCTCGCTAGGATTCACTCCTACTACTCCCTTAGCAGGGGAGCCCCTTCGGCCACTTGGGTACTTCTCCATGAGCCTGCGTGCGCTGCGAAAAAATGGCGGAGAGAAAGGGATTCGAACCCCCGGTGTCTTTCGACATCACCAGTTTTCAAGACTGGCGCCTTAAACCACTCGGCCATCTCTCCGCGAAGGCGTTTTCGACGGCCATTCGCCAAAGCGCTTAAATAATATACCATCTTTCCGGGCCGCTGTCAATCCCCCGGAGAAAAAAATCGTCATTGCCCAAAAGAATGGCAGGCAGCGGCGCAGGCGTTTTTCAACCCCCGGATATAAAAGCGGGGCGGTTCCCGGCAAAGGAAAACCGCCCCAACAGATCAGGTGTTCTTCCGTTACAGGAGCGTGAGCAGCTCCTCCCGGACCGCGTCCATCCTGGGATCGGCCAGGCCGAAATCCATCTGCCGGTAGCTCCACACCGCCCGGGAGATGCCGTACTTTTCAAACGCCGCGTGGATCATGCGGAACCACTTGAGCGCTTCCTCCGGCGCGCAGCGGTCGATCACGCCGTATTCGCCGCAGTACAGTTCGGTGCCGTATTTTTTCGCCGCCTCGATGGCTGGCGCAAAAGCCTTGTCAAAGTAATCCGCGGGAATATCGGCCTCCTCGAAGGTCATGCGCTTTTCCTGATCCAGCTTGGGCACCCAGTAAGCGCCCTGATGGGTGAATTCCACCGGCTCGTAGCAATGGAAATTGTAAATCACCTTATCGTCCGCCGGCTTGTCCAGGGCAGGCACGGCATGGGCGCTGTTGTTATGGTAGCTGCCCACCAATATGATGTGATCCGGGCAAATGCGGCGGATGCGGCGGATGCACTGGGCCGCAATGCGGTTCCAGGCGGTGATGTAGCTTTCATCGGTCACTTCGTTGAGTAATTCAAACGCCACGTGACCGGGATCGCCGCCGCAGCGGGAAGCAAGCTGCTCCCACAGGCGGCAGAACCTCTCCTGGTACGCTTCGCTCTCAAAGAAGCCCGTTTCGGCCTCCCCCGCGTCGAAGGAAAAGCCCGCGGTTTTATGCAGGTCGATCACCAGGTTCAAGCCGTACTTCCGGGCCCAGGCCACGGCCTTGTTGATCCGGTCAAATCCCTCGTCGATGTAGCCGCCCTTTCCGTCCTCCAGCACGTTGAAATCCACCGGCAGCCGCACGTGGTCCAGCCCCCAGGCGGCAATCTGCGCCAGATCCTTTTCCTCGATAAAATGATCCAGCCGCTCCTTGGAATAATCGCACTGGCTCATCCAACCGCCCAGGTCCACCCCCCGGTAAAAGCCCATTTCCTTCAGCATGGCGGATTCCTCCTTTGATGTTGATATACCTTGTCCAAGCCGCCCATCCTCCGCCCGGCGCATCCGCCCATCCCGGCTCAGGTTTCTTTTTCCGGGACGGCGCCGGCCGCAATTTGGGGCGAATCTCCGCGTCTTTTCGCGCTGGCTTCATCATAGCAAATCAGGCAGAAACTGTCAAGCGCGGCGCCGCAGCTGAACGCGGGAAGAAAAGACACGGCTTGACATCTTCTTCCAAAAAGCCCTATAATGAATAATATTGAAAAAAGCTGCCGAAAGGAGGTGAAACGGATGAAGCGCAGTCTGCACCGCGTCTGTCTGCTGGGATGCATTCTGACTGCGCTGCTGTTTTCCCTTTCAGCCTCCCTGGCGGAGCAGGACAGATCAGCCATCCCGGAGCCGGAGGCCGAAGAAGCCTTTGGCGGCAGCGACGGCGGGGACCTCTTTGCGCAGTACGTTCAGCGTCTGTTTGATACCAGGGGCACCGTGCGAAAAAAGACTGCCGCCTATCCTGTAGGCAGCCGCTTTACCGGCATCAACGCCCAGATTTACAGCCAGCTGGCCGTCATGATCCAGGAAGCCGCCGCGGGCGACCGCACATCCACCCAGTTTACCGTAACGCTGGACGCGTCTGCCATCGAGCAGGCGGAATTTACCGCCCAGGAGCTGGGCGTAGACACCGTGGTTGTCGACGGCGTGCTCAGCAAAGAAGCGCTGATTGCCGCAGAAAACAAGCTGGGCTTCAATTCCCCCGTTCTGATGCGCGCCCTCGTGGCCGATTATCCCTATGAAATGTACTGGTTCAACAAAACCGTGGGCATCCGGCGGCAATACCTGTTTACCTGGAAATGGGATCAGGACCTGAACGATTTTACCCTGGTGCTGCAAAGCAGCGCCGTGCTCCGCTTTACGGTAAACGACGAATACGCGCTGGATACTTATACGATCAATCCCGAACCCGTTCTCACCGCCCGGCAGGCCGCGGAAAACGCCCGGGAGATCGTGCGTCAGTACGCGTCGCTTCCCGATTATGAAAAGCTGGACGCTTACCGGACGGCCATCTGCGATCTGGTATCCTATGACTACGCCGCCCTGGATGATTCCAGCTACAGCAATTCCTACCAGCTGGTGTGGGTTTTTGACGGCGATCCCGGCACCAACGTGGTGTGCGAGGGATACGCCAAGGCTTTTCAGTTCCTCTGCGACGCTTCCTCCTTTCAGAGGGAAATCATCTGCCGCTCCATTACCGGCTGGATTTCCGGCGGAAGGCATATGTGGAACATCGTCACCATGCCCGACGGCCGCAACTACCTGACGGATATCACCAACTGCGACACCGGCATGGCCGGGGCGGACACCCTGCTCTTCCTGGCCGCGGCGGAATCATTTGACGAGGAAGAGGGGCTTTATTGGTTTGCCGTCCGGAACGGTTCGATGTGGTACCGTTACACCGATGAAACCCTGGAGCTGTACGCCAAAGAAGAGCTGACCCTCTCCGCGGATGCTTTCGACCGTTATTTGGTTCCCGCGCCGGATGTGAGCGGATTGACACAGCTGACGCTGCCCGATTCGCTTTCCCGTATCGAAGCCAATGCGTTGGAAGGCACGGCCGCGGAGCTGATCGTTATGCCGCAGCACGCCGTCACCGTGGACGCTCTGGCCTTCGCCGGCTGCCATTCCTTGCAGGCCGTGCTCTTCCCCGGGCCGGCTTATTCGCTGGACGCTTCCGCTTTCCGGGATTGCCCGCAGGTGATCCTTCTGTGCCGGGAGGATTCCGCCGTGCCCGCCTTCGCCCGGGAGAATCACATCCGTTACGCCATCGTGCCTGACGATTATCAGCCGTAATCAATGATCGCATAAACAGCGGACGGCCCCCCGAACAGAGGACCGTCCGCTGTTTGATTATTCTTTTTTTGCGTTTTGCAGCGCCTGGTAGATTTCGGGGAACAATTCGCTGTAACGGATGGAGCGGTCGCCGATGCGGTACAGCGCCGCGTACAGGGAAAGCGGGATCTGCCTGTTCTCCCATTGGATGCACTGGCCGTTCAGCCTGGTCACCTTATCCGCCACCGTTTTGGCCGCTTCTTCATCCGCAAAGCCGGTGGCCAGGGCAAATTCGTCGCCGCCGATGCGAAGCAAAAGCATATCTTCTTCTGCCGCCGCGGCGATGCGGCGCAGGGATTCCCGGATGGCCTCGTCCCCGGCCTTGCGGGAAATTTCGTTGATAGGCACCAGGTTTTTGATGTCAAAGGCGATCACCAGGGTGCCCCGGCGCTGGTTCAGATAATCGTAAAGCTCGCTGATGTCATATTTCTGATGGATTTCCGTCATGTCCATACCTCCCATGATGCTTTCATGCCATTCCAGCTTGGGAAAGATGCCGCCAAAGCGACGATGCTTCCTGAACTGGTTGGGCGTTTCGCCCCATACGCGGGTGAAGGCCCGGGTGAATACCTCCGCGGAATTGAAGCCGTAATCCATGGCGATGTCCAGCAGGCTCCTGTCCGTTTCGGCCATTTCCCGGGCACAGCGGGTGATCCGCCGGCGGTTCACATAATCGGCAATGCTGATGTGAAACGCGTAGCGGAACAGCTTTTGCAGGCCGGACAGCGATACGCAGCACGCCTCGGCCAGGACCTGCTGACTGATTTCCTCCGCCAGATGCGCCTCAATGTAATCCAGCGCGTCGTTGAGCACGCAGAAGTTTTTCACCGTCCCGCCTCCTTTCCAGGGGAGATAACGTTATCATGGCGTCATTATAGCATGGTTTGCGGCAGGCGTCTTGATGATTTGCGTAAATTTGAAAACGCCCCCGCAAGCTCGCAGAGGCGCATGAAAACTCAATCAGGTCCGTCCCTTCACCATGGTCAGGGCGATGCGCTTTTTCTTTTCGTCCACGCTGACCACCCACACCTTCACCACGTCGCCCACCTTGACCACCTCGCTGGGATGCCTGATGAAGCGGTCGGCCATGCGGGAGATATGCACCAGGCCGTCCTGATGCACGCCGATGTCCACGAACGCGCCAAAGTCGATCACGTTGCGCACAGTGCCGGTGAGCTCCATGCCGGGCTGCAGATCCTTCATATCCAATACGTCGGTGCGCAGCACGGGCTTGGGCAATTCGTCACGGGGATCGCGGCCGGGCTTTTGCAGCTCGCTGAGCACGTCGTTGAGGGTGGGCAATCCCAGGCCCGTTTCCCTTGCCAAGCGCTCCATGCCGTATTCCAGGGCCTTTTGCGCGATGCCGGGCGCGCCGCCTTTCACATCCTTCAGGTCATACCCCAGCTTATCCAAGAGCGCCTTGGCGGCGTCGTAGCTTTCCGGGTGCACGGCGGTGGCGTCCAGGGGATTTTTGCTGTCCCTGACCCTGAGGAACCCGGCGCACTGCTCGTAGGCCTTGGGACCCAGCTTGCTCACCTTTTTCAGCGCGGCGCGGCTGGGGATGCCGCCGTTTTCTTCCCGGTAGGCCACGATGTTTTTGGCCAGCGCCGGGCCGATGCCGGCCACGTGGGAAAGCAGCTCCGCCGACGCGGTGCTCACCTCCACGCCCACCAGGTTCACGCACTGCTCCACCACCCCGTCCAGCGCGGCGGTCAATTCGTTCTGCTTGAGATCGTGCTGATACTGGCCAACGCCGATGGCCTTGGGGTCGATCTTCACCAGCTCCGCCAGCGGGTCCTGCATGCGGCGGGCGATGGACACGGCGCTGCGCTGGGTCACGTCGAAATCGGGAAACTCCTGGGCGGCCAGCTTGCTGGCGGAATACACCGACGCCCCGGCCTCGCTGACGATCACGTAGGCAACGCCCGGCAGATCGGGCAGCAGAGACGCGATAAACTGCTCGCTTTCCCGGCTGGCGGTGCCGTTGCCGATGGCGATGGCGGTAACGCCATACTTTTTCACGAATCCGCGGATCAGTTTGGCCGCAGCGGCTTTGGCGGCCTCCTGGCCAGGCAGGGTAAAATGCCCCACGCCCGTATCCAGCACCTTGCCGTTCTCATCCACCACCGCCAGTTTGCACCCGGTACGGAAGCCCGGGTCCACCCCCAAGGTCACCTTGCCCTTGATGGGCGGCTGCAAAAGCAGCTGATGCAGGTTCTGGGAAAACACCCGGATGGCGGCCTCGTTGGCCCGATCGGTGAGCTCGTTTCTGATTTCTCTTTCAAGGGACGGGAACAGCAGCCTTTCCCACGCATCCTCGCAGGCCAGGGCCACCTGCTCCGACGCCGCGCCGCCGGGCCGCACGAAGGCCAGCTTGATTTCCCGGACGGCCAATTCATCCGGCGCCTTCAGGGATACCTTCAAAAATTCCTCCCTTTCGCCCCGATTCACCGCCAGCACCCGGTGCGGCGCCATCTTGCTCACCGGCTCCGAATATTCGTAGTACATGCTGTACACGCTGTCCTCTTCCTTGGCGGCGCGGCTTTCGATCACGCCCTGGCGCAGCAGCAGGGACCGCAGCGTCTTTCGCAGCGCGGCGTCGTCGCTGACGGATTCGGCGATGATGTCTCGGGCGCCGGCAAGGGCCGCTTCGGCGTCGGGCACTTCTTTTTCTGCGTCCACGTACTTTACCGCTTCGGCCGTTGGGTCGCCCTGGGGCAATTGCAAAAGCAGCCACAGGGCCAGCGGCTCCAGGCCCCTTTCCTTGGCCACGGTGGCCCGGGTGCGGCGCTTGGGCCGGAAGGGACGGTACAGGTCCTCCAATTCCGCCAGGGTCTGGGCCGCGGCCAGTTTCCCCTGCAATTCTTCGGTCAATACACCCAGATCGGTCAGCGCCTTTTCGATTTCCTGCCGGCGCTTGTCCATGGAGCGCAGGTATTCCAGCCGCTCCGCCAATTCGCGCAGCACCTGATCGTCCAAAGAGCCCGTCATTTCCTTGCGATAGCGGGCGATGAAGGGAATGGTGTTGCCCGCGTCCATCAATTCGATCACGGCCCGCACCTGCTCGGGCCGGAGAGAAAATTCCTTTGCCAGAATAGCCACAAAATCCATAGATGTTACCTCCGTCAGAGAATGATCCGCAGGGAGATTATACGGGTTTTCCCCGGGAAACGCAAGTTTTTTTGCGCAAGGGAACGCCGCGGAAGAAAGGACGGTAAAAAAACCGGGCATATGCTGCCGGGCGGATTGACCGGAGAAAAAAAGTGTGGTACAATGATAATTGGTAAAGGTTAGGCTGTTCCGCGGGAAAAGCGGAATTCATCCTTCAAGCAATTATTTTGAAAAGGGGTTATCAGTATGGCGAAGATCGATTTGACCCAGTACGGCATCACCGACACCAAGGAAATCGTGTACAATCCTTCCTACGAGCTGCTGTATAAGGACGAAATGGACCCGTCCCTCACCGGCTTTGACAAGGGCCAGGAAAGCGAGCTGGGCGCCGTGAACGTGATGACCGGCGTGTACACCGGCCGCTCCCCCAAGGACAAGTACATCGTTATGGACGAAAACAGCAAGGACACCGTGTGGTGGACCAGCGACGAATACAAAAACGACAACCATCCCATGACGCAGGAAACCTGGGAAGTGGTGCGCGACCTGGCCAAGAAGGAGCTCTCCGGCAAGAAGCTGTACGTGGTGGACGCCTTCTGCGGCGCCAACAAGGACACCCGCATGGCCGTGCGCTTCATGATGGAAGTGGCCTGGCAGGCCCATTTCGTGCGCAACATGTTCATCAAGCCCACCGCTGAAGAAGAGGCCAATTTCAAGCCCGACTTCATCGTGTACACTGCTTCCAAGGCCAAGTGCGAAAACTACAAGGAGCTGGGCCTGAACAGCGAAACCGTGGTGGCCTTCAACGTGACCAGCCGGGAGCAGGTGATCCTGAACACCTGGTACGGCGGCGAAATGAAGAAGGGCATGTTCTCCATGATGAACTACTACCTGCCCCTCAAGGGCATAGCCTCCATGCACTGCTCCGCCAACACCGATATGAAGGGCGAAAACACCGCTATCTTCTTCGGCCTCTCCGGCACCGGCAAGACCACCCTGTCCACCGATCCCAAGCGGCTGCTCATCGGCGACGACGAGCACGGCTGGGACGACAACGGCGTGTTCAACTTTGAAGGCGGCTGCTACGCCAAGGTCATCAACTTGGATAAGGATTCCGAGCCCGACATCTACAACGCCATCCGCCGCAACGCCCTGCTTGAGAACGTGACCCTGGACAAGGACGGCAAGGTGGATTTCGCCGACAAGTCCGTCACCGAGAACACCCGCGTCAGCTATCCCATCGAGCATATCGAGAAGATCGTCAAGAACGTGCGGCCCACTTCCGCCGGCCCCGACGCCAAGAACGTGATCTTCCTCTCCGCCGACGCTTTCGGCGTGCTGCCCCCCGTCAGCATCCTGACCCCGGAGCAGACCAAGTATTACTTCCTCTCCGGCTTCACCGCCAAATTGGCCGGCACCGAGCGCGGCATCACCGAGCCCACCCCCACCTTCTCCGCTTGCTTCGGCCAGGCCTTCCTGGAATTGCATCCCACCAAGTACGCTGA
>Ga0310694_10007289_pt1 | contig 10400 bp, 22 predicted proteins | sample 174DNAGHGhighgp2_FD_203884 | JGI IMG/M metagenome (GOLD analysis project Ga0310694, IMG submission 203884) | Sheep rumen microbial communities from Palmerston North, Manawatu-Wanganui, New Zealand - 1742 DNA GHGhigh gp2 (v2) (version 2) | ecosystem: Host-associated > Mammals > Digestive system... | reverse complement strand
CCCCTCCAACGGCTTCGTGCCGCACTTGAGAATCCACACCGTGCGGATCGCGCTCTCATAATCCCGCGTCCGCTCCGGCGTGTAGGCGTGCCCGCTCTTGGTGAAGCGCGGCCTGCCCTTGCCCTGCGGCACAAAGTCCAGCAGCTCCATCATCATCCGCTCTCACCTCCCAGGATCCCCATTTCGCGTCCCTTGGCGTACACCCAATCAGGCAGGCCCTCCTCCTCGTGATACTCCCTCTGTGAGTACTGCTGCGCTGGCACCACCCGCCCGGTGCTGACCTTCGGCGTCTCATCCTCCCAGCGTCTCTGGTTCAGCCAGGTTGCCGGATGCGGTACGAACTGGCCGCCGTCCTTCGTCCACTGCGGTGAGGCCTTCTGTTTCTCGATGGCAGTGAGGATGATCTGGAGGAGCCGCTCATCCGGGTTCAGCTTGCGGAAAGCCGCCTCCGCCGTCTGCTTCGCCGTGTGCCGGGGATAAGCCGCCCAGAAGCGACCGAAGGCGTCCTCCCGCGCGCGCGTTCTCTCGGATTCGGATTCGGATTCGGATTCGGATTCGGATTCAGGCGGTTGTTCACCGTGGCTCACCGTGGATGACCGTGAATCACGGCAGACCGCTATCATCTGCCCGCAAGTCTCAGGTTCGTCCGCTTCGTCAGGCCCCGGATACTTTGACCTCTTCTGTTGGATTCTCTGATGCTTTTCCCAGCCTACGAGACACAGGTAGGACTTCCCGCCTACGGTGTAGAGGGAAATGCAGCCTGCATCCAGCAGCGCGTGTAAGCCAGCATCAATGTCCTTGACGGTCACTCTGTCCCGGAGTGGGAAGCAGTTGCCCTTGATGATCGCCGGTCTCGCGTCTCCGCGTCCGTAATCGTCCACATAAGTCAGGAGATATACCCAGAGGCGGAAGTTGAAGTCGCTCAGGCTGTTGATCTTCTCGCTCTCATGGATACTGTCCTTGATGATTCTGTTAGGCATCAGCACCCCTTCCCTTCAGCTTGTAGACCCGCGCGATCTCCTCGTCGATCTGCACAGGCTCCAGGTGATACCAGCTGCAGAATGCCTCGTCGCCCTTCTGGTGGGCCTCCTGGTGATGCGTCCGGCACAGCGGCGGCGCCTTCATCCCGATGTGGCATATCTCCCGCCGGTCACGGCCCATACCAACTCTCTCTACGTGATGGAGATCGGCCTTCTGCCCGCAGACCGCGCATTTCTTGTGCCGGAGGCAGGCGTACACATACTGCCCGATGTCCTCCGCATTTTCGCCCAGCGGCCTCGACATGGGCACATCGTACTCCAGCACGAACTCAATCAGATACTGGATGAAGGCCGACGCCTCGGATCGTGTCGCATTGCTCAGCCGGAACAAGTCACGCTGCAGCGCCTGCTGCGTCTCCATCCGCTTCTCCGCGAACGCCTGCGCCAGCGGCCTGTACACATCCTCCTCCGCGTCTCGCTTGTCGCCCGTGTACGCGATGGCAATGTCAGACATGATCGACCAGGCTTTCCGCAGCTGCTCTGCCGTGCGCTTGTTGCTGTCGATCAGCTCGACCCGCACTTCCTGATAGTCCCTGTGGATGAGCCGCTCCATGTTGGTGTAGGGGACGCGGACAGTCAGCCCGCCCGCGTCCACCTCTACAATCGTTCCGTTAACGATCTCCATAGTTCGCCACCATCGCGGCCATCGCCGCCTTGTGCTCCTCGTCCGTCATCTCGGTCAGCGTCTTCTCCGGGATCACCTTGCCCGCCTTGAGGCTCTTCACCATCTGCCCGAAGCTCTGCACATCCTCGCGGTTCGCCCGGTCAAGGCCAAGCGCCTTGAAGCAGGCCAGCTCCGCAGCCTTGCGGTCGTATTCGGGCTTCGGCGGCTCCAGCGGCGCGTCCAGGTTCTCCGGCAGGTCCTCCCCAGCGTAGATGTACAGCCCCAGCCCGTGCCGCGCGCACGCCTTTGTCAAGCTCCTCTGGATCGCCTTGTTGACGTCCATCGAAGTGACCGCCTCCGCCGGGATGCTCCTGTTCTTGTTGTCCATCACGGGCAAGTACTCGATGTGTTCGATCCCGTTGATCGTGACTCCGGTCTTGACCCAGCAGGTGCGCCCGTCGGAGAAGTAGTTGACCGGCCCGAAGTCCGTCATGCGCTCGTACACCGTGTAGGTGGCATCCGGGTGCCGCTTCTTGATCTCGGCCCAGCAGTAGGCCCAGGCAAGGTAGGTGAGACCGTTCTTCTTCTCGGTGTGGTCGTTCACATTGACCATCAGCAGCTCCGCAAAGTAGTTCTCCATCACTGCGCCCTCCTCTTATACGGCTTATCATCGAACTTCCACTGAGCAAATTCAATGCCATTGTGGGTAGCGCACAGGCACTTATGGCCTTCGATGGAACTCGTTTCTTCTGAGGTGTTGAGACCCAACTCCTCAGCGATATCCGGCAATCCGTAAAGGTAGTTGATGCGGTAGCCCTGGTATTTAGTTCCAACGTTAGCAGACAGGATGTAAATGCCCATCTCCCGCAGCTCTTCCATCTTCACTCTGACTTCCCGCATCAGCATTTCCAGTTCCATCAGCTTTTCTTTCATCGTCTCTTCCTCCTTACCAGTCAACCCAATTGCCGCAGTTTTCTTCTACGTATCTCCGGCACGCATCATCCTTGGTCGGCTGTTGTACCATCCGCATCTCGCGAACAAAAGGCCACATGGTGTCGGCTTTTTGCAGCATCTCTGTGCGCTGGTCATCGTCCGTCATAAGCACACACGCGGCATAGAGCTTCGAAGGCGTTCTGCTCATCCACTCGGAGAACGTTGTCTTTCCATCCTCACAATGCGCATGCCATTCTTCATGGCACGAATGGCAGAGCACGATCAGGTTATCCTCGTCATTGCTTCCGCCATCAGCGAGCGGTACAATGTGATGCACATCAATCTGAGAGCTGCCCCACGGTGCGAAGAACATACACTTTTTGCACTGCGGCGCGTGCTGCTTCTTGAACATCGGCTTGACAGTGCAGTTAAACACGTCCCGCATCGTCTTCTCTTTCATCTTCATGTCCTCCTCACATCTTCAGCTCGTCGTCAATGTGCAGCGTCCGCCGCACCCACGTCCAGCTCTCGCCCTCGTACTTCTTCTTGAACCAGCGAAAGAAGCTAATCTCCTCGTCGGAGCTGTCGAAGCCATCATCCCTGAACATCCGGGCCAGCAGCTTCCAGATCATGTTCTCCGTGCCGTATCCGGCGTCGTTGAGCATCCCGCGCACCAGCGCGACGCAGCCGGGCTTGTACTTCTCCTCCCGATCCTTGTCGAAGGGGAAGTCGCTGCCGATCATCATCCAGCCAAGGTAGTCGCCCAGGCGGTCGATCACGCGCTCCCTGTCCTCCGGCTTCAGCTCCTTCATCCACTCGTCGCCCGTGTTGTACACGGCGTTCGCCAGCTCGTCGCGATCCCACAGGTCGTCCCAGAGCTTCGGCTCGTAAGCGTCCTCGGTCAGGCCCCCGGCAACCTCGTCGCAGTAGTAGTCACCCAGCAGCATGGTGTTCTCTCCGTCGTACATCTTCACGCCCTCCAATCTCTGTCAACACCGATGATCTTGTCCTCAACGAACTCCACGTCTTTGAAATCCAGCGGCTCCCCGCAGCTCTCGCAGCGCTCCGGCAGGTCATCCGGCACAGCGTCCAGCAGCAGGCCGCAGTCCGGGCAGTAGAAGGTCTGATGCAGCACTTTCAGGTAACCCGCGAAGCGCCGCGCCTCCTCCCACCTGATGTCAGGTTTCATGTCGTTCTCCTCTCTTGACAGTACGCTCTCCGTGGTGTATACTCTAACTGTTTTCTTTCCTACGCAGCCGCTTGACCATTTGCCGATAGTCAGCGGCCTTTTTTGTTGCCGTACATCGCCTCCCATTCTGCGATCTCGCTCTCCAGCCATTGCGCCGTCTCCAGCGTCCACGGGACGCCCATCGGGAGGCGCGGCCTCATGTACCACAAGGGGTCTTTCTTCGGTTCCGGCACGTTCGCCATGTAGCTGGCCGGGATGAAAGGCTCCGTGTTGTCGCCCCACAGCACCGTGTTGGGGACGCCCGCCGGAGTGACGTCCAGCGGCTTGCGTTTGCGATTGATTCGCGTCTTCACGAATATCATCTGTCTCATGAGAGATACCCGCACATCGCGCACCAGAGCATCACCACCATGGCAATGCTGATGATGACCCGTACCGCCGTCAGGACGCGCTCCTCAATCTGTTCCGTCTCCTGCATCATGCTTTCCTCCTCTCGATGTAGAAGGGCTTCTGCGCCCTCATCCGCTCGATCTTCATGGGCGGGAGAATCTCGCACTCCCGCAGGTACCGGTTCAGCGCCGTCTCCGGGATTCTGATGAGCCTCTTGCCGCCCTTGCCACCCGCCAGATCAACCGCTCCCAATTCGGGGAGCATCCGGCGGATGGTGTCCGTTGAAATGCTCAGCATCTCAGCCGCCTGCTGGATCGTCAGGTAACGGTTCATCGCTGTCCTCCTGCAGCAGCTCGTCAATCGTCACATTCAGTGCCTGCGCAATCCGCTTCGCGTGCTCCAGATGGATATTGCTCGTCCCGGCCTCACAGCGGATGATCGTCCATCTGCTCACACCGGCCATCTTTGCAAGCGCTTCCTGTGACAGCCCTCGTGCCTCTCGGACTCTGCAAAGGTTGTTCAATGCATCACCTCCAGTTGCTTATTGGCTACACTGGCATTGTAGCATCATTGCTACAGTTTGTCAATAGGTTTGTAGCCGTTTGTTTATTTATTTTTTGTTGCTGCTGTGCTACAATAGAAATAGGAGGTGGGACAGATGACCATAGGCGACCGCATACAAGAAACGCGAAAAAGCCGCGGCCTCAATCAGGAGCAACTCGCTGAGCTTGCGTCTTTGAACCGCGTGACAATCGCGAAGTATGAGTCCGGGCGGATCGAGCCGGGGGCGCAGGCACTGGCGCGGATTGCGGACGCGCTGGAAGTCTCTATCGACTATCTTCTCGGCAGGGACGAAGAGCCTGAAACAGATGATACATGGACGCTCCGCGAGCAGCTCCGCCGCGATCCTGACATGCGCGTGCTGTTCAGCGCAGCGCGTACCGCAAGCCCAGACCACATCCGCGCCGCCGCCGCAATGCTAAAGGCGCTCAAGGAGACCGAAAATGCTGATTGAAGGGATGGACTATGTTGTCCGCATGATGAGCCTGCCAGGCGACATTCACGCCGCCGTCACCTTCGACAATGACGGACGCGCTAACATCTACGTAAACACGGACATGTCACCCGAGGCACAGCGCCGCGCCCTCGACCACGAGATGACCCACGTGGCCCGCGACGATCTCTACAGCCACATGACCATCCGGGACGCCGAGAAATAGGAGGGCATCATGCCGCGTCAGAAGAGGCAGCACCTGAAGCGCCGCAAGGACGGCAGGTACTGCGCGGTATTCATGGGCAAGCAGTTCATGGGCCGCACGGAGGAAGAAGCATTCGCGCTCCGCGAGGAGTACAAGCGTCAGCTCCAGCGTGAAGGTGCCATACGCGAGAATCCGACGGTCAGCGAGTACGCGGAGCGCTGGCTGCAGGATCACCGCGCAGGCATCCGCGAGGCAACACACAAGCGCCATGAAGCCCTCCTGCGCAAGCTGTGCGCGGAGATCGGTGACCTATATGTCCGCGAGGTCAGGCCGTCCGACATCAAGCGCGTCTACTCTGTTCATTATGCTGGTGTTTCCGACGGTCACATCAAGCACGGGAGCGCCCTATACAGGACAGTCTTCGAGTCCGCTGTTGATGACGGCATCATCCAGATCAACCCCGCGAAGGCGTCCAGCGCAAAGCCGCACAAAGGCACGAAGGGCACCCACCGCGCCATCACACCGGAGGAGCGCCTCCTGATCGAGACCGTCGCCACTGACCACCGCATCTACCCCGCTGTGATGGTGATGCTCTATGCAGGCCTGCGCCCGCAGGAGGTCAAAGCCCTCCGCGTGGAGGATGTAGACTTCGACGCGGGCGTGATACACGTACATTCATTCGTCCACAAGGCCAGCGGTAACCAGTACAGCGTGGACGAGACCGGCAAGACCGACAAGGCCACAAGGGATGTGCCGCTTTTCGCTCCAGTCAGGAAAGCGCTTCAGGGGAAGAAGGGCTATCTGATCTCCGCCCCGGACGGAGGCGTAGCATCTCGCACAGCGTGGACGGACGCATGGGAGTCGTACTGCCACCGAATCGAGTGCCACATGAACGGTATGTCCACGCAGAAGTACACCCGCATGAAGAACAAGCCGCCGTGGAAGCGCTTCACGGTCGTGCCATACGATCTCCGGCACAGCTTCGCCACATGGTGTCGCGACCATGATGTTGAGCTGCACACCTGTGTCCAGTGGATGGGTCACACTGACGCTCAGATGATCCTCCACATCTACGACGAGGTGACAGATACGCGCAGCAAAAAAGAGGCCGAACGCCTCGAAAAAATGCTGAATCATATGCAGCCGGATATGCAGACAGAATCCTGACCGTCTACGAGCATTATATCTACTGCATCGTAGACATATACACTATCCTCCATACAGGAGAAGCGGGCTTGCCCGCGAACGACCCAGGAGAGCCGCCGTATTCGCGAGATTACGGCGGTTTTCCTTATCGCTGTAATATGCTGTAGTATGCAGAAATCAGGCTCTATCATATGCAGCCAGATATGCAAAAACCCCGCCGGAGCGGGGTAGCCGTCAGTACAGCTTCGCCATGACGGCGCTGTACAAGCGCGGCTGTATGATCTGGAGCGTGGTCATCAACTCGTCGATGACGGGCCACACCTCATCCGGCTTCTTGCCGTTGACAGCGCCTGCGAACTCGCTGCTGCTGTCAATACTGATGCTGTCCGGTGCTGGCGCGTACGAATACTGCGGGCGGGCATCCTCACGAGGGTACAGGTTGTCCATGATCGTGTAGTACGCCGCCAGCTTGATGCACGTGCCAGCATCCGGGCTGCGTCTGCCCTTGCATTCGGCGATGGCTGTCTCCAAATCCTGACGGGTAATCAACAGCCATCACCTCCGTCACATGGCTTCGATCTTGTCGATGAAACGCTGGAACTCCTGCCGGGTGCGCTCGTCCGGCGCGTCCTGCATCAGCTCCCGCAGCTCGCTGACCATGTCGCCATCACGGCTGTAGCCCTCGCGGGAATACCGGCCAGAGTACCGACCCCGGCTGTCGCGCCGCTGGGCATAGCTGCGATTGGAGCGACCCATGTTGCCGTTGTCATACGCGCCGCCCATGAAGTACGGATAGTGGCCGGAGTAGCCTTCCTCGTCCATCATGGCAATCGTCGCCTTGACGGACTTGATGGCATGGGTCAGCTTGTCGATATAGTCCACATCACCAGCGGACAGCTTGCCGCCAGCGCTGCGGATTTTCTCGTTGGTCTCCTGCACTTCGCGGGACAGCGTCTCGCAAAGCTCATGCAGCTCCTTGGTGTAATCCATCTTGCATCCTCCTTCCCGTCAGGCTACACGGGTGATAACCAGATTGGCGTTCTGCATCTGGATGACAGGCGTCGGCTCCGTCGCCGGGTCTTCATCCGCCGACACGTACCGCACGGACAGCGTGAAGCAGCAGCCCCTCGGTACTGTGATGATCGCCGTGCTGGTTACGTTCCCGTAGGTATCGACCGCCGCCGGGACGAAGATCGCCCGGCTGGTCTGGCGCGGTTCGCCATTGACGGCCAGCGCAATGGCAATCGGTGTCACTGCGCCGTCCATCGGAATGGCGATGTTGCCGTTGAAAGTCACCTGATACCTGGCGAAGCAATTCTGGGTCTGGCCGCGCAGGATAAAGATTCCCGTCTCGTCCTCGTGGTAGACACAGCCACGATTACAGGGAATGGACGCCGTGAAGATCGCGGGCTGATTCAGTGCAATCAGCTGTTCCGCATTGGCGAGATATTCTGCCATGCCAGCCCCTCCTTACATCTGCCCGCCGCAGCCGCAGCCAACGGGCTGACCGCCGCAGGTGAAGATGGGCGTCCGGCCATAGACCGGGGTAGTGGGAACCGGGCAGGAGTTCAGACGGTTGTACAGAGCGTCAACCTCGTTGGCAAAGCCCTGCTGGATGAAGGCGTTCTGCGCCGTCTGAGAAGCCTGCATAGCAGCCATGTTCAGCTGGTTCTGCAGACCAACGTTCTCACGCTGCGCCTGCGCGAGCTGGCCCTTCACGCCGTCGAGCTCCAGCGCGCACAGCTTGTCCAAGATGGCCTGCGTGCCGCGAGTCTGGGCGTCGATGATGTCGCGAGTGTTCTGCGCGGAAGCCGTGCGAGTCGCGCAAGCCTCGGTCGCCTCCGTGTACCGGAGGTCAGCGATCCCGGCATTCACGCCGGTGAAGCCCTGTGCGGTCGCAGTCTGAGCCGCGAAACTCCGCTCGAGGTCGCTGATCTGGTTGGTGTACAGCTGCTGCGCAATGGCATTCTGAGCGCCGTTCACGGTGGCATTCACGCCAGCGAATCCGGCGCACAAGCTGTTCTGGACATCGCCGAAGCCGGCGGTCACGCTGTTCTGCAGACCGCTGATCTGGGAGCCGAGCATCTGGTCACGGAAGCCGCCGTTGATCTGGTTGCTCTGATTCATCCAGGGATACAGATCGTTACCGCCGCAGAAACCGCCGCCGAAGCCGTTGTTCCAGCCGCCGAGCAAGATGAACAGAATCAGAATCCACCATCCGTTGCCGCCGAATCCGAAGCCATCCCCGCCGCCGTTGCCGTACATCGGGGCCACAGGCATCACCATGCCGGTGCCGTTGTTCTCGTCTGTGAGAGCCATATCAAGTCTCCTTCGTAGTGTATTCTCACCGCCAGTGCACTTGACGGATTGAGTCGAAAGCGATATACTGCAGATGCGAAGCCTTAACACCTCGCTTCCGCAATCGCCTGCCAGGCATCATGTCAGGCAGGCCTTTTATTTGCTGCCCATCATCCGCTGCAGCTGCTGCGCCATCTGGCATGCCTGCTGATACTGCTGCTGCGTCACTTTCCCGGAGTTCAGGAGCTGCTGCACCTGCTGCTGTGGGTTCCCGGTAAACGTGCGCTGGAACTGCTGGAAGCGTTGCAGGATGTTCTGCATGCCGTTCTGCGGCATCGTACTGCCGAGCGAATCAAAGAAGCTCATGCCTCAACCGTCTCCTCTCTCTTAGTCTTGCGCAGAGACAGAGCGGCAAGACGCTGCTCCAACTCCTCGCGCGTGACATAGGCCGTCAGGTCAACCGGCTTTTCCGCCGGAGCCGGAGGACGTTTGACGAACACATCCAGCGTGCTCTGCCCGTTCGGATACGCCGTCTTGACGAAGATCGCGCTGTCGTCCTTCGCGACCATCATCTGCGATGCGCCAGCCGCTACGGGGAACGCCGCAGCTTCGGCCTCGCTGGACACCTGTACGATATCTGCATGGACAGTGGGCGGAGTCATGCCCTGCTGCTGTACCGGCTGCTGCTGCATGGCCTGCATCGGCTGGTATGTCGGATACTGCGGGAACAGCTGCGGATACGTGACCGGGAAGCCATTGTTGTACGCCATCACTCATCCTCCTCAGACCAGTAGTAGATTGGTGTCTCGCTTCGGCTATCCCAGCTGTCCCAGACAACTCCATCGGCCAAAGTGACCACGTGGTTGCCCGTACCGACCACGTATACGCCATGCGGATGCTCGTCCGCGAATTGTCCGACCGTGTAACAGTCTGGGCAGGTGTTCGGGATGATGTGCCGGTAGAAGCCGCGCCTGCGGAGAACCGCGCCCCAGACCGTATTGCTGGACGGCATATCGTTCATCTGGTAGCCAGCCATGGAGATCATGACATACGCCGTCTCCCAGTCCACGCCAAGCGCCTTCGCCACCGCACGGACAGCGCAGTCGCCAACGTTGCGGCCCGCCGGGTTCGGGTTCCATTGCTTCCAGTCAGCCATGCCGTTCCCTCCTTCTGCCTGTATTATCGCACGCAAAAAGCCCGCTGGCGAGGATGCCAACGGGCGATTTTCCGACAGTTTTACGGCGAGTTCCTGCGCCGCTCCATGTCCTCTCGGACGATGCGCTTGATATACGGCGAGATGCCCTCCGGCTGCGCAGCGATCCAGTCGAGCAGTTCTTGGTCTTCGGCCTTGCCCTTCGTGAAGTTGACCCTCTTGTAGATCACCTTCTCGGTGATGTACTCCCTCATGTACGCCGCCGCATCGAAGCCCTCGGTGGTCTTGTTCGGCATCCGCATCACCTCCCTTTATGCTGATTGTAGCACCAGCCGTGTGCCGTGTCAATCTGGCTTCCGGTTGCCGCACTCGTCGAACAGCTCGTGCCACGGGATGTCGCTCAAGACCGGCGCACCGACAATCCGCTCTTTCGCCACCAGATGGATGC
>Ga0310694_10007286_pt1 | contig 10401 bp, 12 predicted proteins | sample 174DNAGHGhighgp2_FD_203884 | JGI IMG/M metagenome (GOLD analysis project Ga0310694, IMG submission 203884) | Sheep rumen microbial communities from Palmerston North, Manawatu-Wanganui, New Zealand - 1742 DNA GHGhigh gp2 (v2) (version 2) | ecosystem: Host-associated > Mammals > Digestive system... | reverse complement strand
CCTATTTCAAAGCAAAGCTTTGCCGCATGTTCATCGTCCCAGGATACACTTTTGATAATGTAAAAGGACAATTCCCTATTGGCTTTAAAATTTGGGACAGTGATATAGAGGAGTTTTTTCGCGAAATACAAACTGATGTTTATGATGCAAAAGGCAATGCTTTGTCTTCTAAATACATTTATCATGTACCAAAAAATGGTTTTATAAGTAATTGGGTAGCCACGTTTAAAATAAAAACTAATGATGGTATTGGTTTTTTGTGTGGTACAAATGGTAATGATTTTCAGCATAACAATATAGTATATATCCTTAATAAAAAGGAACAAATGGCTAATCCGCGTGGAGTGTGGATTAAAGAGCAAAATCTAATAGAGTGTGCTGTATATTTTGCGGTGAGAAAAGTTATAGATGCAGATTGGAAAAACGATAGAGATCAATTCCTTTATCCTCGTCGAGCATGGAGATTAGATCGTGAATTTCAAACAGATTGCCTTGCGTACACTCTCTTTAATTCAAATATCCAATCGCAGTATGGTAAAAACCATTGGATTCCATTTACCGAGAAAGAGGTCTCGGCTCCTATGCTTTTTGAATCTCATACAATGTCTGATTTTATAGCAGGGAAATTATCACCAAGAACACTTTTTGGGGATATACCGTCATTAATACCTTCTGAACAAATAGAATTCTCTCTTGAGGCGAAAGCAGTGATGGATGCTGGGCGGGAATTATGGTGTTATTATATGAAAAAAGATGGTATCGATGTTAATGCATCCTACTACGATATTCGCCGATATTTCCAAGGGGAAAAGAATGGTAAAATGAATCCAGAAAGTGATGACAAGAAATATATGCGTCTTTGGGAAAATGTAAAAGAGGCTCTAAAAGTGCTTGCCGACAAGATAGTTCCGAAGGTGTATCTGTACGGATTCCTGTTAGACGAAACAACCCTGCCGGAAGACGAACCGACCGAAGTGCCCGAACATGTAGTAAAGTCGGTAAAAACGGTTAAACCCAAAGCACCTCGTAAATCCGACAAAACGGTAGTTCACTACCATATAAACGCAAATAATGTCAATCTCCAAACCGATGGAACGATTAACATCGGAGAGATAAACGAAAAATAATACATATACTGCATAGCAGTTGAGCATCCCCTTGCCTTTCAAATTAGCCTAGGAAACTATTAAGACACAGAGCTAAGAGGATGTCCCATCGTAGAACAACTACGGCGTGGGGCGTCTGTTCTTTCTGTTTTGTGTCGCTTCCTAGGCAGCATTTGAAAAATAGGAAAACAGCACCCCGCGCTTTTATTTTGAAAAGCCATGAGTGTCATTCTAAACAGCCCAAACGTAGTTATCGGACATATGTCCGGCGGTACGATTAATATCAATAATGGTACCGCCACACAAGAAACAACAAGTACTAAACAAGCCCACCGTCAAGTCGAGGACATCACTCCGGTCGAACCGACTCCCGCTCCCCCTAAATTCTTCTGTGTCTCGGAGAAATTCCCGGAAGAAGATATTCGTGCAAGACTGGCTGCCGAGTTAAATCAATCATCCTCTAAAATCGAATACTGCCGAGCCTTATATCGCTTACAACACATGGGCTGTATCAACATCAGTCAGTACTCCTCAGATGAAAAACGAGCCAAAGTATTCAATGAATACCAATCTACATTCAAACTTTCTGCCGATGATTTCTATCGAGCAAGATTAATTAAGTAACGCGGAGACACGCGGAATATCTGCGGAGAATCTGCGGAATATTCGCGGAATCTGCGGAATTTTCGCGGAATACGCGGAGTATTTGCACCTCTCTTTAGGGGTGCTTTTTTTATACCTACCTTTGCACTCGGATTTGAGCTGTAGCAACGTCGCTGCACTAAAGATCCGAGCACTATGATTCCTATTCAAACAAAACCAACACGCCTTTGGTTCCTCGATCAAGGCTGTCACCAAGTGCCACTTAAGCACTCGAAGAACATCGTCCGCTGGGCGCACCCCGACGGCTATTTCCTTAATGGCTTTGGAAAACTTGCTAAACACACATTTGCTCCCTCGCAGATTAACAACAAACGCGGTTCTTCCTATCCGGGTATGCGCGAGTGTCTTCCGAGACCTTGCCATGTCATCATGGCTATCGCTTTCTATGGTGAGCGACCGACATTTATCGATGAGAAAACGGGGAAACCTTATGGTGCCAACTGTCACCATCTCATTCCGGACAAACTGAACTATCGTCCTGCCAACCTCCTCTGCTGGCTCACCCGCGAGCAACATCGCATCGCCGACCGCCGCCAAAAAGCCCTCAAGACCGTCGTCCCCGATGGAGACCTCCATCTCTTCTCTTATGAGCGACTACGCGAGCTCCAAGATCCCCGCGTCACATCCGACGAACAGTTCCAACGCGAACTCGACCTCCTCCGCAAAGATGGTTTTCACCGCGATCCCTCCTTCGATCAGATGGAGTACGACATGACCCATCGCATGGAGATCTGACTTCTCAAGCTTGTTCCTTTTTTGACTGACTTGTTCCTTTTCGTGCATAAAAAGGAACAACCCATACGATAAATCATTTAAAATTAAATCATTATGAACGAACAATTATTAGAATTATTAGAATTTGGCGCCATCCGCCAACAAGAGAAAGCACTTGCTGCACGTAAAGCCGAGATCCAAGATGAGGCGCTCAAACAAGCCCTCTCGGAACTCGCGAAAACCAACCGCACCTCCGGCGAAATATCCGTCGGACAGTACGTCTTCGAGGTCTCCGTCACCGACAACTATGCCGAAATCATCGAGGAATCCTCCAAGTACCCGCAGGAAGAGTGCGTGGACTACCGCTATCAGGCCAAAATGCGTGACCGTAACCAAGCAGCCGCCAAAGCCTGCACCGCCAAGATGGAAGCCGATCTGAAGGCCTACAAACTCAATCACCCCTTCTGGGCTCCCAATGCCGATAAATACCCGCCTAAAGTTATCCTCAAATTCAAAGGTCTCCTTGATTAAATAATGGGGCCCCCGGAGAATCTGTAATTCTCTGGGGAGAGCGGAGCTGCTCCGAGTACTCCCTACTAAAACAGAGTTTTGGTACATGTACGAGGAGTTTGCCCGCGACAAAAGACAAAGAGAAAAGAAGCAAAAGAGAAAAAAGAAAAAGTTCCTCCTCCTTTACACGAGGAAGAGGAAGAAGAGGAGGAAGACCTTTTATGAATTTTGAAGAAAATTTTTGGCGTTTAGTGAAGGACCGCGGTCGAGTAGCGAACTTCTACAGGAACGAATGCGAGGCGCTTTGGAAGAACTATTCGCCCGAACAGCAACAGGCGATTTGTGAATCCATAGAGAAGAAACTGCAGTCGGGCCGATTTGTCAGTTATCGACCGAACGAAGCTTTGCTCGACAATGTGCCAAGGGCTCCGCAAACACAAGTCCTCTCCTACGATGAGCATTATCGGCGCTATCACACCGATCTGCCTCAGGATGGCTTCAAAAAGATCTTCCTTCCCGATCAACACAAAACCATCTATGTAAAACAAAATTAATCTCCAATCATCTTTGTCGCATCGTTGCGACAACCCTATGTTCTACCTACGCAAACTCCCAAACGGGACGCATGTCCTCAACAATCGAGGACTCCAATTACTCAACCCGCCTAAACAACACGGCTGGAGAAATATTAACAAATCAAAATTTTTATCACTATGGCAAGCAAAAAAACCATCCTACTTATTGAAGTCAACTCAAAAGAGTGGCACATCAAGTATTCCGGAAAGTTTGGATCCGATTGGTCTGATCTATCCAAATCCGAACAACGAGAACAACTCCGGCACGACGGACGTTTAGTGAACGCGCTCCTCTCTATGCCGGACGAGATCTATCAACGCCTCGCGTTCCTCTTTCGCACCGCCGAGCGCATCAAACGGCGTGAAGCACGTCGAGCCGCGCAGAACCCCGAACCGCAGACACCCGATAAGGTAGTCTAAAGGTACTTAAACCCTATGTTTAACCTATGTTTAACGTGTTTAGAATTATGAAAGTCATCTTATCAACAATGTGTACTTCCCTTGTCGGGATGCTCGAAAGAGACCTCGGTTATCATCTGGAGCACCGCAAAAACGGTTTCTTCTCCAAGCGTAACCAGCGCGGCTCCGTCCCCCCTGACGGTCATTGGCGTTTCATCGTCCTCTGTGCCGAACTCGCCCAAAATGGTCTCTACATCTCCGACATCAATGTCTCCCGCAAAGAACTCAAAGCAGCCTTGCGAGAAGCGCATCATTTTGTGGCAGCGTCCCATCTCGAACTCAGCGAGTACTCCGCCCGCGACATCCTCAACCTCAAAACCACATTCGGCCTATGATCTCAAAACAGTTATTAGCAAAGCGCCTTTCTGTAGCAATCGGCAAAAAACTCTCGCAATCGGAGTTTGCTCATTTTTTCGCTTACTTTTGCGAGCACGAGAAAAGACCTGATCTTAGGACGTCGAAAAATCTCGATGAAAAGGACGTTGTGGTCTTTAGCTGGTTTTGCGGTTATGACCTCAGATTCCCGATTCCATTACCCCTTTGGAAGAAACTTTAAGAATTTCCCCGGCTAAAATTAAAGTAGTCGGGGATTTTCTTGCATATATCATACAATACCTCTATCTTTGCATCGGATTTGAAAACCAACACAACTATGAACAGGAAGCAGCTTATCAAAATCATCGTCTCGGTGCTCATTGCAGCACTCACGGCACTCGGAGCGGCGCTCGGCCTCAACTCCTGCAACGTCGTCAGGACGATCACCAACAAATCGGAGTTCTATCAACGTGGGGATACCTCCGTGATGATTCAGACCAAAACAACTGAGTCATATGACGCCACGAAAAAGCTCTAAAATTCAAGATGAAAATTTATTTAGGTTTATCGCCTTCGGTGGCAGTTACCTCCTCTGGAGGTGCGGTGTAGCCGCAAGGGCTACCGTCAAATTTATTTGTAAGTGTAGTCATTGGGGATACATTGCAGACGCTGTATAGGCGTAGTGCCGCCGAAGGAATTTATCTTTGTTTATTTTCATTATTTTTGAATTATTTTTATTATTTTTGTTTAACTTAAAAACCTTTAACTATGGGAAAAGTATCTTATTCGCCGGGTATTGAGTTCGTACAGGGCTCCCTGGCAAAACCGAAGAAAGTAGATGGTCACAGTCACGGCGATTACCTGATCGGTACGCACCGCACCGCTCCGACCGAGAACCCGAACTGCACGCGTCTCTACGTCCGCAAGGGTAACACCTACGGCCAGAACGTCAGCAAGTCGCAGGAGAGCATCGCCGCTCGTTTGCGTTTCAGTGCCGTCTCGACTGCGGTTAACACCCGCTCCAAAGACCTCACGAAGATCGCAGCTGACCGCGCAGCGTTCCTCGAGCAGAAGGATCAGCCGGGTGGCAAAAAAACCATGAAAGCATGGTACTGGAAAGTAGAGGGTCAAGCCTACGACCAGCAGCACGGTTAATCCGTCTTCGGGCAAAATGGAAGGGTCTCGCTAATACGCGGGGCTCTTTTTTGTATCCCTAATTCCCTAATCCCTAATCTCTAATCGAAAATTCGTTGAATTTTCTTGCGTATGTCATTTTTTTATTGTTCCTTTGCAGCGCAAAAGTGTGTGACCATGACAGAACAAGAGATCGAGGCTCGGGCACAACGGGCGGTGGAGTTATTCAAAAACGGTTTTAACTGCGCGCAGGCGGTATTTGCCTCATGCGCGGATATATATGGAATAAAGGACGAACAATTAGCGCTGCGTCTGTCTGCTTCGTTCGGCGGTGGCATGGGACGTATGCGGTTGGTATGCGGTGCGGCCTCGGGTATGTTCATGCTCGCGGGACTGCAGAACGGTTCCTGTACACCGCATGATAACGAGGGCAAGATGGCGAATTACGCCTATGTGCAACAGCTCGCCGGAGAGTTCAAGGGCAAGTACGGAAGCCTGATTTGTGCGGAGTTGTTAGGGTTGGCGCCCAAAGGCGCGGTTACGGGTTACGGGTTACAGGTTACGGGGGATGATCCCCGTCCGGCAGAGCGGACGCAGCAGTATTATGAGAAACGTCCCTGCCCGGAAATGATCGCGGAATCAGTAAGAATATTTTTACGATCCATATGAGATATTTTTTAGCAATCATAGGCGGAGGCCCTGCGGGGTATACCGCGGCAGAGAAGGCTTCCAAAGCCGGTAAGGATGTGGTGCTCTTTGAGCAAAACGCCGTAGGCGGTACGTGCCTTAATGTAGGGTGTATTCCGACGAAATCGCTCTTGTACGGTGCGAAGCAGTATTATAACGCAACGCATGCGCAGAAATACGGTGTGACGGCAGAGAATGTGACGTTTGACTTTGCCGCGATGCAGAAACGCAAGACCATCGTGGTGCGCAAACTCGTAGCCGGCATCAAACAGCGCCTTAATAACGAACATTGTACGCTCGTGACGGGCTTTGCGAAGGTGGAGAGCCGCACGGACGAACTCGTGACGATCGAATGCAACGGCGAGACGTACGAGGCAGAGAACCTGATGATTTGTACGGGTTCGACGAACTTCGTTCCGCCTATCCCGGGCATTAAGGAAAACCCCGCTGTATGGGACAGCACGGACGCGCTGGCTGCGACCGAACTGCCGAAGTCGATCATCATCGTTGGCGGCGGCGTCATCGGTATGGAGTTCGCTACGCTCTATCATGAACTCGGCATCCCCGTGACGGTCATCGAAGCCCTGCCGACCATCTTGCCAAATCTCGATCCGGAGGTGGTTTCTGTCCTTTCCGACAAATACAAAAAAGCAGGCATTAACATCTTGACGGAAACCCGCGTAGAGTCCATCGATGGCGGTACAGTAAATGTCAAATCACAAATTACCAATGACCAATTACAAATATCCGCGGAGCGGATCTTGGTTTCCGTTGGGCGCCGGGCGAACCTGAACGGCCTCGAAGCGCTCAACGATATCGAACTGAACCGCGGGGCGATTGTGGTCGATGATTTCTGCAAGACCAACCTGCCGAACGTCTATGCCTGCGGTGACGTGACGGGAAAGATCATGCTCGCGCATGTGGCAGCTCGTCAAGCCGAGGTAGCGGTGGGGCGTATGCTCAAGCAGATCCCGCTCCAGCGCATCGCCTACAACGCCATTCCGTCGGTCGTTTATACGAATCCCGAGATAGCCTCTGTCGGCATCACGGAAGCCCAAGCGGCAGAACTGAATATCGAGACCGAAGTGCGCAAACTCCCGATGACCTTCTCAGGTCGCTTCATGGCGGAGAACGAAGGCGAGACGGGGCTCTGCAAGATGATCATCGATGCAAAAAAGCAGAGCGTTTTAGGCGTACATATGATCGGTAATCCCTGCTCAGAGTTCGTGGCGGCAGCCTCGTTTGCCGTGCGGATGGGATACACCACCGCCGAGTTCGAGCAAGTAGTCTTCCCGCACCCGACTGTCAGCGAGATTTTACACGAGATATTATAAATAGCAAAAAATACCATGAAAAAAATAATCTTTTGTCTTATATTTTTGAGCGTAGCGGTTCTTTGTCCGTTACAGGCTAACGTGGTCGAAGGTGTAGCCGCCATTCCGGACGGGTACTATGATGATGTAGATGGTAAGGCAACTCCGGCTTCCATCCTTACGGCCTTGCAGACCTGTATATCGCGCAACTACAACGAGATCTCCTATAAAGGTCTCGAACCCCATTATCTCAATACCGACTTCTATGCCGATACGCTCTGGGATGTGTACTCGACTTGTCATTTCACCTATGAGATGGCGAATATTCCGCAGAGTAATGTGTGCGACGGTTGGAACAAAGAGCACGTCTGCTGTCAATCCTGGCTTGGTGGCGGTCCTATGGTCTCGGATATGTTCAACGTCTATCCCACGGATGCACGCATCAATAATCTGCGCTCGAACTACCCCTATGGCGTGGTCAGCTCCTTCTCCGGGTTCAGCAAAGACCCGGATCATCACGGACTCGGCAAACTCGGTTCCTCGGTTACTTCCGGCGTAGGTACGGTCTATGAACCGGATGACCGCTACAAAGGCGATTTAGCTCGCACGTTCTTTTATATGGTAGCCCGCTATCGTAATAATGTGCTCAACTCCGGTAATGGTTCGAAGATGTTCACTTCTAATCCCACCGATCTCACGGCTTATAGTCTCAATTTTCTCCTTGCTTGGCATCGCAATGACCCTGTATCGCAAAAGGAGATAGACCGCAATCAGGGTGTTTACGGGGAACAAAATAACCGAAATCCGTTCATTGACTATCCCGATTTGGTGGAGTATATTTGGGGCAACAAAATAGGTCAGACGGTGGATCTGTCTACGATGACGCCTACCTGCGAGAACCAGACCGTGCCCTCCAATACGAAGTACGGTGTCTCGTGGTCGATAAACGGCGCTGTTCAGACGGTGGACTCTGTGCTGGAGACCAAGAAGATCCGGACGCTGCCGGACGCACCCGAGTCGTGCTCTGCGACGAGCAATACCTTCGTAGGCTGGAGTAGTACTCCTGTCGCTACCCCTACCGACCTTGAGCCGGTACTCTTTACCGCCGCTTCGCAGTTCCCTGCCGTCACGTCGGATGTGACGTATTATGCCGTCTTTGCGCATGCGGAACAACAGCAAGGACAAGGAGCTGTTACGGCTTCTACGAACTTCAGTTCGTATAGCCGAGGCAATGCCGTCACATCCGAGCGGATAGGGAATATAACCGTTACGTTCAATAAGGCAGCAGCCGGTACCGCGACTACGTATTACTCCGAGGTGCGCTGCTATAAAGGTTCAACACTTACCTTCACCGGCGCGCAGATGAGTCGGATAGAGTTCACATCGGGTTCTAACGATAAAGGCAATGCGCTCACGCCTAACACCGGCACGATGGCGTCCGGCAATGTGTGGACAGGCGATGCTTCGTCGGTTACCTTCACGGTAGGCGGAGATAAGGGTTACAGAGGTATAGGTGCCATCAGCGTGACCTATGAAGATAATACGGTCATCACCACCTATTCCGATTACCTCACGCATTGCGGAGCAACGGGTATAGAAAATCAGCAATCGGACACCGCAAACCGCAAGTTGCTGATCGATGGTCGGTTGTATATCCTTGTGGGCGAAACGCTGTATGATATAACCGGTCAACGGGTGCAATAACGCCAATATTCCGAAAAAAAGAACTTTTTTTTGCTTTTTCTTTAGAAAAATTTGCTCAATTCAAAAAAAAGCAGTACCTTTGCAGTTCGAAATAAAATTTTGTGAGGTACAAAGATGAATGGAATTACCCAAAAAGGTATGTTTTTTGCGTGTGCACGTATGGGACGTGCCGCGCTTGTTTTGATGTGTTTATGGATGTCGGTTTGCGCCTATGCGGTAGGTTGGACACCGACGGATGCAGGTTTGGTGGTGAATCTGGAACAAGGTGAACGGTTCCTGTTGTCGGTATGGGTTGATATCAATAACAACAAAGCGGAGGATCCCGGCGAGGAGTTCTTCGTTAGTAACTATACCCGCTACACGCGCGGTTATTACAATTATGAGTCGGGAACGTATATGAAACTGCTCCATGCCACGGAAGTAACCGAGATGAACGAATGGTCGGTGGGTGCGCCGTTGGATCGTGGTAACAAAGCGTTGGGCGGTATCGTTTATACGATTTGGAACGACGGTAAGACACTGAAAACGAAAGAGAAATTTAAGTTCCTGGGTGAACTGACGAGTAGTTACACCGACGGTGATGCCTGTGATGTTGTGTTCGTCATTCCCACCGAACGCGGTGTGCCTACAGTAGCAGGTCGTGCCGGTCTCTCTTCTTTTGACCCGGAGGGTACGTTGGGGCGAAGCAAGGCTCCTTTTAACGGAAGGATGGGAACGGGTTTCTTGGGGATGACCTATCGCGAGGTCTATATGTTCGAAATCCCGAAAGCCAATAGCCCGCAATCCTATACCAATGCAGGCTTGGTGACCTTTAATACAACGCTATCCACGTGGAACTTAAGTTCAGGTGCAGGTAATATAGCAAAAGGTAGAGCGGCTTATGCCTATGCGGATAGCAAGCACGACAAGACCCCTCGTACGATCTTCCGTCTCTATCTCTTGGACAAGCCGATTAACAGTTGCAGCAGCTATTTCTTCGCAACCGACGAGCAGGATGTCAAGAGATATCGTATGAATGAAAACAACCCGCAGAAATCGTCCGATAGTACTGCCGCCAAGAAGATCTACACGATAGACCGTATGATGTGTATGAGTCGTATAGGCGACACGAAGTATTACCAGACGGATATGATGCGTGTGCCGGAGCCGGACAGCACGTATTACTATGTAGGTTATAACAACGCCTATAAAGACGACAAAGGAGAGTCGATGGGTACGAGT
>Ga0310694_10007284_pt1 | contig 10402 bp, 17 predicted proteins | sample 174DNAGHGhighgp2_FD_203884 | JGI IMG/M metagenome (GOLD analysis project Ga0310694, IMG submission 203884) | Sheep rumen microbial communities from Palmerston North, Manawatu-Wanganui, New Zealand - 1742 DNA GHGhigh gp2 (v2) (version 2) | ecosystem: Host-associated > Mammals > Digestive system... | reverse complement strand
GGAATAGAAGAAAGGAGGAATAGTTATGGATATGGGTTTGATTGTAGAAAAGACATGTGGCAACTGCAAGTTTGCTACCAAATGGGCAGGTAGGAACTATCTCCCGGATAGTATTGTATGTGGCGCAACCGGAAGGTATCAGATTGTTCAATCTCACTTCAAATGCTCTTGCGGTAAGTTTGAGCAGAAGGCAAATAAAGAACAGCTATGAAACAATTATTATACATAGACTTATTTTGTGGCGCTGGCGGCACAAGTACCGGAGTTGAACGTGCACGGATTGGCGGAAAGAAATGCGCAAGGGTTATCGCCTGCGTCAATCACGATCCGAACGCTATCAAGTCGCACGCCGCCAACCACCCGAATACCAAACACTTCACCGAGGACATCCGCACGCTCGACATGAAGCCGTTGCAGACCATCACGGATAAAGAACGCGCCAAGAACCCCGGCGCAAAGGTGGTGCTTTGGGCATCGCTGGAATGTACCAACTTCTCCAAGGCAAAAGGCGGTCAGCCTCGCGATGCGGACAGCCGCACCCTGGCAGAACATCTGTTCCGGTACATCGACGCGCTACAGCCTGACTACATCTACATTGAGAACGTGGAAGAATTTATGTGTTGGGGCGACCTTGACGCGGATGGCAAACCAATCAGCCGCGACGAGGGCAGGCTGTACCTCAAATGGGTTAGCAACGTGGAGAAGCGCGGATATAAGTTCGACCATCGTCTGCTCAACGCAGCGGACTACGGTGCACGGACAAGCCGCACGCGCTTCTTCGGCATCTTCTCGCGGCTGGACTTGCCGGTCGTATGGCCGGAGCCGACACACTGCAAAGGCGGTCGCGCAGCTGACATGTTCCATGCGGCACTCAAGCCGTGGGAGCCGGTGCGTGACGTACTGGAACTCGACAATGAGGGACAGTCGATCTTCACTCGCAAGAAACCTCTCACGGAACGGACATTGGAACGTATCTACGCAGGTCTGATGAAGTTCGTAGCCAAAGGCAAGGAAAATTTCATGGTTAAATATAATTCATGGAGTAAGGACGGAAAATATGTGGCGCCTGGTCTTGACGAGCCGTGTCCTGTCGTTGCCACGCAGAACCGCCTGGGCGTTGCAAAGGTGCAGTTCCTCTCCAAGCAGTTCAGCGGAGAACCTGAAAGCAAGAACGTGAGCATTGATGAACCGAGCGGCGCCATCACGTGCAAAGACCATCATGCCATTGTCGGTGCAAGTTTTCTTTCCGAATACTATGGTGGTGCAGAACATAACCATTCATTAGATGTTCCGGCATCAACAGTCACCACTCGCGGCAGGCACACTTTAGTCAATGCAAGTTTCATGGATGCTTACTATGGCAACGGTTTCCAACGATCTCTTGACGAGCCTGCTCCTACACTCAAAACACACGACAATATCTCACTCGTCACAAGTCGCTTCTTTGCCAATGAGTATAGCGGCGGTGGTCAGTTAGCAAGTATTGACAATCCGTCGCCCGCCGTAACAACCGTCCCCAAGATGAAACTGGTGTCGGTGGAGAGTTGGCAGTTCCTCATGAACCCTGCCTATAAATCAAAGGGTGGTAGCATAGATGATCCAAGTTTCACACTCGTTGCCCGGATGGATAAGACTCCTCCGTATCTCATCAGCACGAAGCAAGGTGACTACGCTATCGTTACATACAAGGATGATAGCCCGGCAATGCAGCGTATCAAGGAGTTCATGGCTATCTTCGGCATCGTGGATATTAAGATGCGTATGCTCAATGTCCAGGAACTCAAACGCATCATGGGCTTCGGCACGGACTACACGCTGGTCGGCACGCAGACCGAGCAGAAGAAATTCATCGGCAACGCCGTTGAGTGCCACATGAGCCAAGCACTCTGCGAAGCATTAGCAAACGAATTAAACAGATAAGATTATGGAATTTGTAAAAGACAGTTTGATGAAATGTAGCATCAACGAAGCGTGCCAGATTGTAACTGATCTGGCAAAGGAATACGCCAAGAATGAGGTGGGCTTGTTCTGCAAGATAATGGAATGGTCCAAAGAGGATGTATATTTCGTTGCGGATGATCCGCATGGAGTGGTGTCGCTCGGCGATTACTTCTTCAACATGTCGGACATTCACGAGGTGGTATCCAACTACGAGAAGCACATAGAGCGTTTTGGCTCCAACGAGGAGTTGTCGAACGCTATCATCCGTTGGTACGATTGGACTACCGATTGGCATAGTAATCACATGCCGATGGACTTTATAAAGGTATGTTACCACAATAACCTAACCGGCAAAGACGAGAAAAATATGCCGGAAGAAGGTAAGACATTCATTGGATGGTTCGGAGGTGTGTACAAGGTATGCCAAATGATCCTTGGTTCAATGCACGAATGTGATGGCTTCTACGTAGGGTCAAATAGCGGTGGAGATGTGTGGACAAGCAGAACGCTGTTGGCAGAAGATGTTGCCAACGAACTGGAGAGTTATGCCTATCTAAAAGTGCCTGACTACTCGCACAACATAAACCTGCACTCGTGGCTCATGGGAGCATGTGACCTCGTTAAAAGTTAAACTCAATAAATTCTAAATGGTATGAATACTAAAATTATTTGTCTTGTATTACTGCTGACATTTGCATTGTTAAATGTATTACTTGCAGGACTAAAACATGGAGACTACATGAAAGTAAATTTCTGGTCGCAATTATTTGCTTTCATAGTAAAAGTATTGTTATATGCAGGTATAGGAGCATTTAGTTTATGAAACAAGAACCACGTCTTATGATAACCTATTTCATCGTGCGGTGGATAACGACCTACCGCTTTAACAAATGGCTCAGCCAAGCCCGTAATTGGCATGTGGAATAATGGAAGAACGTCCGAACACAATGAAGTTCGCTGGACTGGTGACGGAGATCATGCCACCACGGCAGATTGTCTCGAAAGGCAGGGTGCATTTGGTGCGCATAATCATCGTCGAGGAAGAACCGCACAAAGGCTTCACGCAAGGTAGTGTGGCACTCCAGCTGCCGGACTGCTTCTACGTGAGTATGATTGAGCCGTTGCGCGACTACCACGTGCGGACCGAGTTCACGTTCTATAGTAAGGCGGTGTGGAAAGGCGACAGTTGTTTCTCGGTACTCAACTGCACCGCCATCCGTCCGCTCAACCAAACCAATTACAAACAGTACAACCAAGTCTTGCAACCACGCAAGAGAAGGCGAAGCAAACCCCTGCCGCCAATCGTTGACGCACAGGGCTATAAATATCCTTATAATTATTAACAATTAAAAACAAAAAACAATGAAAAAGTTCTTTTATTTGTTCGCTGCTTTAGTTGCAGCAATGACATTCACTTCCTGTAATCCGGTAATCGTAGATGCTGATGAGGAAGCAGTACTAATCATGCAGCCGTGGATTTTTGGTCACGGTGGCGTTGAAGACGATCCTGTGACAACAGGCATGACGCTTTGTGCAGTCACTACGCGAAGCGAAACTTTCAAGATTGTGCCTGTCCGTTATGATGAGGAGTTTGATGACATCTTCTCGAACGACAACACACCTCTTGATTTCAAGACGTATATCGTTATTCAAATAGAGGCCGGTAAGACTCCTATCCTGCTTAAAAACTACGGAAAGGATTGGTATAATAACAATATCGCAGTTCCTTATAGAAACAAGACAAGGGAATATGTATCTACCTATTCGCCATTCGACCTCATCTCTAATCGCGAGGTTATTTCCGAGATAGACGAGAAAGTACTGAGTTATATGAGAGATTTTGTGACTGAGAAGTCTAAGGAAAGGGAATTGCCTATTAAGATTATCTCCGTAACGACAGGTGCCGCGAAACCCAATGAGGATCAGCTCAATGAGATGAATCTAACTGCTGCAGCCATCCAACGAACGAAAACGCAAGAGCGTCTGAAAGAGATGGAAACCGTTCGAGAGGAGGCAGAGAAACAACGCGCCAAAGCAGACAAGGCTTATATGCGAGAAATGAACCTGACTGCAGATCAATACATTCAGCTTCGTGCATGGTCCATTATCGAGAGCAAGGAGGGAGCTAACATTGATGTGTTATTCGACGGCTCTTCTTCTCATATGTGGAATATCAGACGATAACTTCAATATGGAACAAAAGAAATTAGTGACGCGCTTTGACGAAGTTCGCTGGCGCATCGAAGACCCAAAACAGATGGTCGGGAAAATGACTGCCGAAACAGTCAAACGCAAATGGAAAGAGGACTTTGTGGACAAAGACACCGGTGAGATTGCGACTGTTGAACGAAACGAGTTCCTTATCTCCAACCACCACGTCCTCACCAAAGAAGACGTAGCCAAGATTCAGTTCCACCAGCAGGCCGGAGAGATCGAGGATGTGCTTGTCACCAACCAAGACCGTCCGTTCGCCTATATCAAGAGCGGTTATATGTTCGAGGTGGTTCTTAAACTGCTGCACGGCGGCAAGAAACGGCTCCTGATCCAGTCGAAAGGTCTGAACATGGCACTTGCTATTGCATCGGACTGGGGAGAGCAGGTTGCAGGCGATGATTTCTATATCACCAGCGTTAAGGTCGCAGACGATTACCGCATTGTCAATATGATGCCGTCCGAGGGCGACGAAAACGAACTCGGCTACCATGTTGTCACTGTCGAGTATTGGAACGAGATAGACGAGCAGAACGACAATGTTGTGTTCCTGACGCTCGGCAAAGATGCAGACCAAGCCATCGACATCGTTCGCGCAGTCATATCGCAAGACGAGCACCTGCAAGATGTGCTTGGTGAGTACAAGATTGCAGTCGCCAAACAATCCCCCATCACGGATATTGTTCCGTCGGAAATGAGCAAAGCATATGCCAAATATGCCGATACGCATGAATGGATGATGGACGGTTGCCGTGTCGGCCAGGAAGCAGGTTCACTCTGATGATTTCGGTAGAGAAGGCCTCCGGAATATACGCCAAGTTATGTGCCGGTGAGCGCATCACGGCGGACGAACGGGAGGAGTTGGAGGAGTATGCCAAACGCTTCTCCAACCCCAACCGGTTTAACCAATAAAAAAAGCTATTATGGCAAAGTTTATTAAATTCACAAATGTGCAGCCGAAAGATTTGTTCGGCAATAACAAATCTACGATTGAAGAGATGATTGTCTCGACGGACCGAATATCGTCAATTAGCAAAACAGGCAATCAGTTCATGCTATGCATAAAAAGTGTAATCGTAGAGAGGGTGAACGAAGGAGGGTATAAGATAACACCTGATTCGCAGTCTGCCCTCATCTCAAAAGAGGACTACGAAAACGCCAAGAAAATACTATTGGAGGTATGAGTAAGCAACTGACAGAGCGGCTGGCGATGATGGATATGAAACACCGCAAGCCTGCGGCATCCAGTAAAACGCTGTTTGTTTACTACGGATGGACGAAGATAAACAAAGTCATGAAGAAGGAGTCCATTATGGTTATCTTCATGAATGAGAATCCTGGTCCTCGCGTCAACAAAGACGGATGCGACGGTGTAACGAGGTTTATGAATGTAGCCTACAAGCGCAAGCAGACCGATAAAGAAACGGAGGACGCGCAGTATAGTAACAAAATTTATACGTGTTACGAAATCTACATGAATGATCCGCATATCCAAGGTAGTCTGGATGCAGCACTCAAAGAGAACTCGGATGCAGACCTGAATAATGTCAGCCAGTCGGAGCGCGATGCTATCAGCAAGGCATTGAGGCTGATGTATCTCACATCCCATCCCGGATATAAAGAACCGACACGACAATTAAAATTATTTTAATTATGAAACCAGTCTGCATAAACTGCCACTATTACTGCCTTGATGTGTTTCATATAACGGGCAAAGACTACGACTACAGCAGATCGTTCTGCGGGCTGCATGGCTGTACGGAAATAATAAATCCGTACGAAGTGCAAACGGTTGACCTTCTGAACGGTGGCAGAAACAGACGATACCCAGAATGCAGATGTGGCTTCTATCCCAAGAAAGACAACAAACCAATCCAATTAGCATTGGAATTATAAATCTAAAAAACAAATCGTATTATGGACGACAAATTGATTATTCCGGCTTCGCGCTGGATTCCGGTGGAGCAAGAGCCTCCGAAACCCGGACAACTCATCCTCACAGACGGCACTATCACAGTCTTCGAGGATAACAAGGAAGTGTACAAACAAAACTTCGAGACTCCGCTCATGGAGAAGTACAACCCCGAAATCGGCTACTGCGGCAACAACACCACGGACGATGGTACTGGCTACACCACAGTCAGCCAAGTAACGCACTGGACACCATGTCCTACATTAAGAAAGGACTAACTATGGCAGAAGAAGAAAATCGTCCGCAGTTTACCAAAGATGACCTGCGACCGTATATCCGCAATGTCGGAAAGGAGATAGACAAGATGCTTGCCGACGCACGCAAAGAGTACGGTGCTCGTTATAACAAGAAGAACCAGTACGAGGAACTGTACCGCCGTTTTGGCGATCCGCAGATAAACCCGGACAAGTTCTATGACGAGTACAAGTTAATACTCAACAAGCAATCGACATTGCCTGCAGCTGTTCGCAATGTAGTGGACTCAATCGGCAACCGTGCATGTTATGCGTACTGGGCCGACTACTACCGAAAGAAAGCCAAAGAGAATTTGGAAAAGGAAGAAAAGGAGGAATAATTATGGCAAGAGAAATTAAGTTCCGGGCGAAAGTTAAGTACCCCGAAGGTTACCATGGCAAACGAGACATTGCCGAAGGTGAATGGATTAGCGGAGATTTGCATTTGCGTTGCCGTTTCCCGCATATCCATACGGACATCTTCAACAGTTATCCTATCGACGTTGAGACCATCGGCCAGTTCGTCGGAATGATTTACCCTGACGGCACTCCCGTTTATGAGGGTGACATCGTAACCGGCAAGAACGAAGAAGACACAGAGGACATCGTATTGGTAGTTGGATTTGGTGTTATTGAGAGAATCTTGCCTCGCCACAAAGAAAACATGGTACGTATCCCGTGCTTCTACTTCAAGGAGATCAAGACGGGCGAAAGACTGTTCCCTATCGTCGAAGAAGGACGTGAAGAAATGTTCCCGTTGGCAGGTAATATCTATGACAACCCCGAATTGTTGAATTAGTCATGGATACAGAGCTGACAGTTGAGAGAATCATGCGGCTCATCATCGGTCATTATGGTGGACCTCGTGTGAATATCTTCATACCAAACGTGTCATGGGGATATTTCAAAACACACGAGGCCGACCTGCTGATGATTAGCAAGCAAGGCTACATGACCGAGTTTGAAATCAAACGGTCGTACTCTGACTTCCTCGCCGACTTCAAGAAGGCAGGCACGCACTTCGAGGGCAAGGTGGCGCATCTGTACTACGTGGTGCCGGAGTCCATTAAGGACAAATGCTGGGCGTACCTCGTGGAGCATGAGTTCCCGGAGCCTTACACGCAGAGCCGCTTCTCCAAAGGCAGACCGCCCGTAGGTCTGATGTACTATACCGACTACGGTAGTGTATATGAATCCCATAGGGCGCCACACCTCGCTCGGTACACGCACAGCAATGACAATGATTATAAGTTGTTTCTTGAGGAGCAGATCGCAATCATGCGCCTTGGTTGCTTGCGGATATGGAATAAACCAATCAAAGAACCAACACTAAATATGGAATAATATGGAAAAACTAAAGATTTATGCACGCACTGTCGAAGACGAGGCGGTGCAGCAGATTAACGCTATGAACGAGAGCGAGGCCTACAAAGACTGCCTCGTCCGCATCATGCCTGACTGTCATGCAGGTGCCGGTTGCACGATTGGCACAGTAGTAGCCATCAAAGACCGGATCGTGCCGAACACAGTCGGCGTGGATATAGGTTGCGGAATGTACGTTGTACGATGGACCAACAAAGACATCGACCTCAAGAAACTCGATGAAGTTATCCGGTCGTTCGTTCCGTCCGGCTTCAACATCCACGAGAATCCAGTCATGGATTTCGACTACAGCGGATTTCGCTGCCAAGAGATTATCGACGAGAAAATGGCGAACTGCTCCATCGGTTCGCTTGGCGGTGGTAATCACTTCATCGAAGTTGACGTTGATAGTCAAGGCTTCAAGTACCTAATCATCCACTCCGGTAGCCGCAACCTCGGTCTGCGCGTCTGCAAGTACTACCAAGACAAAGCAATCAAGTATTGCAAGTCGAAGGCACTTGACGAGAAGGCGTTGATTGAGAAACTGAAAGCGGAAGGCCGTGAGAAAGAGATAGCCGCAGAGATAGCGAAAGCAAAAGCGGAGTACAAGCCTATTGACCCGCAGCTCGCCTACCTTGAAGGTAAGGATATGGAAGACTACATGCACGATATGGCTCTGTGTCAAAAGTACGCAAAACGCAACCGTATCTGCATAGCAATGACCATTGCAAAGCAGATGGAGGATGACGAACTGATGACCAACATCGTGCGGCCAGGCGGTGCGTTCCACACGATTCACAACTACATCGACATCGAGCATCGTATCTTGCGCAAAGGCGCAGTAAGAGCGCTATACAATGAGTTGCTGATTATCCCGATGAACATGCGTGACGGTTCTCTCGTCTGCATAGGAAAAGGTAACATCGACTGGTTGTACTCCGCACCTCACGGCGCCGGACGATTGATGTCGCGCAAGAAAGCGAAAGAGGTCATTGCATTGGCTGACTATGAACAGTCGATGGATGGCATCTTCACTTCCTCGGTATGCGCAGAGACGCTTGATGAGGCACCGATGGTGTACAAACCGATACAGGAGATTATCGACTGCGTTGGCGATACCGTTGATGTAAAGGACGTCATCAAGCCAATCTATAACTTCAAAGCAAAGGAATAGTTAATCCGGCTTTTGAATAGCGTTATACTGTTTACTCGGCTCGTGGTGCTGCTTGGTATAAAAACTCCAATCAAACAGTGCCATGAGTTTTTCATTTGCTTCCCATAGGTGTGAGTAATCACGGCGCAGATAAACGTCCGTGGTTCTCATATCCTGTGGAGTGGCATGGTTCAGCATCTCATGGACCGTCAGCTTGTCTATATGGCACACGTTCCTTGCAAAAGTAGCCATTGAGTGCCTGGCAGTATAGAACACATACTTGCCTCTATAATGTCCCGTCCGGGATAGATAATTTCCCTCCGGCTCCAAGCCTGCGTTCTGCAGCACGCCGTGAATATACCGACCTACCCTTATACTTCTTTCGTGGCGACCGTAATCAATCAGCCACACGGGATCAGCCGAATACTTATCAATGATAATGCGCCCGACTTCCGGGACTTTTATCTTCATCTCGGCTCCCTGACCTAACCTTCTCGATACCTTATGGCGCCTGTAAGTGATGATTCCGTCCTTATAGTCCGTCTTCTTCAACCTCACTATATCAGCGAGGTTTATCCCGAAACAAACGAACGACAACACGAACATATCTTTCGCGAAGTCGAACAACCAGGAACCCGTGTATGGCGTATCTATCAACGCCTGCATATCCTCCACTTTCTCAAACGCAAGTTCTGTTGCCGCTTCTTCTTTCGGCACCTCAATCAAATCAAACACACCATGCCTAACGATGATATTACCTGTATCGTCATTGTTCAGTTCTTTTTGAGCACGGTTGTACATTGTCTTAATGGCCGTGATATACGATATCTTCGTGTTTGCCTTTAGGTGCGATATGGATTCCCAGTACTTGTACATATACTGCTTCGTGATGTCGGAGAAGTAGAGTGGGCGGTTATTGTTATACCGTTTTAGCGACCGGACTGCCACCATATACGTAGCCGCCGATCTTCCTCTGTTTTCTTTCTCCAGCCGCTTGCAGTAGCTCTCCATAAATGCGACAAAGTCTATACTGTCAGCTCTGCTCTGCAATACCTCGACGAGTTGGTCTATCTCCATTCTTTCTGCAAGGAAACCTAACTTGTCTGCATTCTTACGCAATTCTCCGATTCGCTCATTCAATTTGTCGTTGATGCGCATGTCCTTAATCTTGAAACCGCGCGTCATCTGACCGGCAGTCACGTAAAACGGAGTCGATAGATACCTCGACTTCCTGTTATGCGTCACCCTTATCTTGACATTGTACGTTCCGTCCTGTCTTCGGTGCGCCGGTATGACAACCGCCTTGAATGTAGCCATAGTCTATTTTTGAAAAACAATAGTAAAACAATTGTAAAACATTTCGTCTAAATTGACCTAATTTTCTTCATCCAATTTCGCCACCTTTTCCCCTCTTTTCTCCGTCCACTCCTCACTTCCTCCGATTTTTCCTACCATGCCCTATTTTTTATTGCAAATATCGCTACAATATTTGCCATAGTTTATTGATTTGTAAATTGTTACTTGTAATTT
>Ga0310694_10007283_pt1 | contig 10402 bp, 7 predicted proteins | sample 174DNAGHGhighgp2_FD_203884 | JGI IMG/M metagenome (GOLD analysis project Ga0310694, IMG submission 203884) | Sheep rumen microbial communities from Palmerston North, Manawatu-Wanganui, New Zealand - 1742 DNA GHGhigh gp2 (v2) (version 2) | ecosystem: Host-associated > Mammals > Digestive system >... | reverse complement strand
CGGGGAGAAGGCGGATGATGTTGTCGAGGTTTTTCTTGGGCGCGTTGAGGAGTATGTACTTGTTGCTCTTGGCGGCATTGATTGCGTGTATGCGGAATAGGAGTTTGTCGAGAATCTGCTGTTTTTCGGCGTTGAGGTTGTCATTCTTGATGAGCACAGCTTCGGAGTTCACCATTTTTTCCTTCTCAACAAGACCGTTGCTGAGGAGGGTGCTGCCAGTGCTAACGATGTCGAAAATAGCGTCGGCGAGTCCTATTGCGGGGCAAATCTCCACAGAGCCACTTATGACGTGGATGTCGGCTTGGATGTTGTTGTCGTTGAGAACCTTGCGGAGGATTACGGGATAGGTGGTGGCAATCTTCCTGCCGTTGAACCATTGGAGACCAGTGTATTCGGGGGTGTCGCGTGGAATGGCGAGCGAGAGGCGGCATTTGCCGAAGCCGAGTTTTTCCACGGTTTCTACCTGCTTGCCCGATTCCCAGATGACGTTTTCGCCCACGATGCCCGCGTCTGCCACGCCGTCAGCCACGCACTGCGGGATGTCGTCGTCGCGAAGGTAGAGGATGTCGATAGGGAAGTCGGATGCTGATGCGAGCAGCAGTCGACTGCTGTTGTTGGACGCGCTGATGCCGGCTTTCTCAAAGAGTTCCACCGACTTGTCGCTCAGGCGGCCAGATTTTTGGATTGCGATTTTTAATCTTTCCATTTTTGATGTATGTTGTTTATTATGTTTATGCATTAATTCTTGATTGTCGTTGTTGTTGTATTAGCAACAAAAAAGCCGAATCCCTTCTCTGCGACCCGGCCTTTGTTTATTTTGTCCAAATATGAAACTGCACCCGTTGTTTTGTCATTTTGCCAACGTCCCAAGTCCCATTGTCAGGATAGCCTGCCGCACGAAGTATTGCCACCGTCATGGTGATGATGGTGGTGATGATGGTGCGCAACGAGGTGTTCAAGGGGCATTTTCATATTGTAAAGCGTACTATATATTAAATTTGATGCAAAAATAGTAATTTTTTTTGATTTTATGCAAAAATAATGTGAATTTTTTTATAGATTTGCATTTAAATCAAAAATTAGGCACACATGAGAAAAACAAAACTTATATATATATTCGGTGGCGTCCTCGCAGTGGCACTTACTGCGATGCTGTTGCTCATCCTCCGGCTTGGGGCAGGCATGGAGCGCATGTTGCTATGCGTGTGCTGGGTGGTGGCGTTGCTGGTGTTTTTGTGGCTTGTAGTGTGGGCGCACCGTCTCAGCAGGGATTATGCTTTTTGGATTCAACGATATGAGGAGGATATGGCGGCAAATTCCGACGAACTTGCCAACAAGGTATCCGAGATAGCCTCCTATAAGGCTAAGATAGAGAATATGACGCACGAGATTGACCGCCTCAGCAGACTCAATGCCAATTACGAGAGTGTAGTATCGCATCTGCGGCAGGAGACGGGCAGCGCACAAGACAAACTCGACGAATGTTGCAAGCTGCTTGCCGATGTGCGTGAGCGTGCCGAGCAGAGCGACAAGATGAAGGCGTCGTTTCTTGCCAATGTTACCCACGAATTGCGCACGCCACTCAATTCGGTGCTTGGCTATGGTGCCATCATCAACAATCCTTCCATATCCGAGGAGCGCAGGCGACATTTTATGCAGGTGTTGCAAAAGTCTTGCGACCGTTTTCTCGACACCCTCAACGACATGCTTTATTATTCGCAGTTGCAGTCGGGCGACATCAATATCACCACCAATATATTTGAGGTGGACGTAATGTTGAGCAGCCTGAGGGCGATGGCGCAGAATAAGATTAAGGACAGCGGCAAGAATATTACTCTTGTATTTGACAACGACTTTTCCGGCAAAAACTTTATTTGTGGTTTTGAGGTGGGGTATTACAAGATACTCAGCATATTGCTCGACAATGCAGTAAAATTTACCAACGAAGGGCATATCACCGTCCACTATGACTATGTGGAGAATAGGATACGCTTTGATGTGTCTGATACGGGCATTGGGTTCGACCAGAGCAAAAAAGACCTCATATTTGGCAGTTTCAATCAAAGCGAGGCGACGCTTTCTCGCCAATATGAGGGTGTCGGGCTTGGATTGAGCATTTGCAAAAGCCTTGCGAGCCTTATGAACGGCACTATGGATGCGGAAGGTCATCCCGGGGTGGGCAGCAAGTTTGGCTTTGAGGTGCCGTTGCTCAACACGCCCCCAAATGATGTGGATATGTATCAGAAGGTAGAGAAGATGCTCGAACAGTATAACGACAGCGGTGCGATAATGGTGATGTCGCCATACGTGGAGGATTATGATTTTGTGAACATCTTTTTCGGGTCGTATGGCATCGACGTTGTGTGCTGCCGCTCTGTGGAGGAGGTGGAGGTGCTTGCCGACGCCAAACGTGGGTTCAGCATCGCCATCATAGACCTGTCGTCGTCGCCCGCCGCCGGATTTGCCGCCGCCGGAGCCGTGTTCCACACCAATCCAAAGGTGCGTTTTGCCTTTGTGAGCGGCGCAGAATTGGACGAAAACTCCAAATCGAAGACCAGACTATATACCGACTTGGTAATCCAACGTCCACTGAGCCGCAAGTCGCTATGCAAATTGCTTAGCGTTGCGTAATAGTCAATAAAAAAATGCATAATTCATTAGGATATGATGAATTATGCATTTTATAATTATGCATTATGAATTAATTATGCATTATGCATTATTATTTAGCCTTTGTTGTGTCAGTAGTGCTGGCTGCGGGAGCTGACGAAGAGTTGCCACGGTATCTGTCGTTGAGACCATTGAGCACGGGCTTTGTAATGTCGAGGGCGGGGTCGGCGTAGAGCAATGTAGAATAGCCCTGCGAAGTAATAATTAACTTGAACCTCTTGTCGGCGTTGAAAATGTTGATGTAATTCTTGATGGAATCAGCCACGCGGCTCATTATCTGTGCCTGGTCGTCGGCGAGCTCCATGCTCTGCTGCTCCTGAGTCTGCATGAGCTTCTGCTGCTCTGCGGCGAGCTGCTGCTGTATTTCCTGAGCGCGGGTAGGCGTTATAAGGCGTTTTTCGTAGTTTTGCTGGAGCTCCATGGCGCGGCGTTCGAGCGACTTGCCCTTGCTCTGAAGGTCTTGCTCATACTTGTTTTGCTTCGCCATGAATTTGGTCATCTCGTCGTTGTAGAGGTCGTAGCCGTTGATGAGGCTGTCAAGATAGACACATGCTATGCCGTCAGTGGATACCGATGCGCCACCGCTTACGGCAACAGTATTGCCGCCGTTATTGTTGGCGCAGGATGTCGCCATTGTGATTGCAATTGCACACGCAGCTGCCTTGAAAATCGATATGAAACTTTTTTTCATCGTTATTTTATCAGTTTTCTGTTTGTGTTAAATAAAAAAAATGAATGATTGTGTGGTCTTGTTTCTGAAAACCGCTGCAAAGATACACTATAAAATCCATTGAATTAAATTTTTTGGCGTATTTTTGCATTTGTGTTGCAAAAAAAATCACGAATTGTTTTCCAAAAAAACATAAAGATTGTAACTTTGCAGCCGCAATAAAATTGAACAAACAAAAATACAGGAAAAAATGAGTTTAAAAGGAATATTGTCGATAGCGACCTACCCGGGCCTCTACAAGCATGTTGCACAGGCCAAGAACGGGCTTATCGTTGAATCTATTGTAGATGGCAAGCGCACAATGGCATACGCCACATCGAGGATAAGCGCACTTGAAGACATCTCGATATACACCACCGACGGCGACACCAAGCTCTCGGATGTGTACAGAAACATCTACAATGTGCTCGAAGGCAAACCCACGCCCTTCGCGCCCAAGAAGGCTAAGGACGCCGAGTTGATAGAGCTCTTTGCCAAGGCGTTGCCTAACTGGGATACCGACCGTGTATATGTATCGGACATCAAGCGTGCATTCTCATGGTACAACATCCTTGTTGAGAAGGGCTACGTGGACGGCAAGGACGACGAGGAGGCACAGAAGGAAGGCGAAGCACCGGCAGCCGAGGGCGAAGCAGCTCAGGAAGGCGGCGTGAAGACCCGCAAGCGCACCCGCAAGAAGGCCGCCGACACAGACGCCGAGGCAGACGCCGAGGCAGATGCCGAGGCTCCTAAGGCAGAATAATCTGGAGTCTGATACGCTCTCAGCGTTGATGATATGGCAAAAAGTCGTCGGGGGCAACTCTCGACGACTTTTTTTTGAAGTTTTTAAAAAAAATGTTAATTATTTGAATCTTTGCACTTTAAAAATTATTTTTGTAGAAAATTGTAAAATATCAGACGCAAAAAACAAGGAACGTGCGGTGCTGGCTGCAATTTGTGGAACGCTGTTTGCTTAATACTTGTATGGAAACAGTATTCAGAGAGCCAACCTGACTTTACCAACAGAAAAGTGAAATATGAAAATCAGATTTGTCACGGTGGGGAAGACCGTCGAGAATTATCTCGTGGAGGCATGCTCCGAATACGAGAAGCGTATCAAAAAATACGTTCAGTATGAGCAGATAGTCTTGCGCGACATCAAGAACGCCGCCAGCCTTGGCTTCGACCAGGTGAAGGAGCAGGAGGCGCGGATGCTGGAGCCTTACATGGCGCCAAGCTCATACCGAATAGTGCTCGACGAACATGGCACGGAATACACTTCGGTAAAGTTCGCCGAATTTTTGTCCAAGAAAATGGTATCCCCCGGCAAAGACATAACATTCGTAATCGGTGGACCTTACGGTCTTCATCCGAGGATATTGGCAATGGCTGATTGCAGCCTGTCGCTATCCAAGATGACTTTTTCGCATCAGATGGTAAGACTCGTATTCATAGAGCAGCTCTACAGGGCGTTTACCATCATGCGGGGCGAGCCGTACCATCATGAATGAGAGGAGAGATTGAAGAAAAGGAAAAACTACTCAATGAGGAAAACGTAAGAAATTTGAAGAAGACAACAAGATTTTAAGAATTTCGTAAAACAGGGAACGACAAAGTGAAAGAGAAGTTTCTAAAAATACAGTTTTTGGTCTATGCGGTGTTGCTCTTTGGAGCTGCATTTATGCTTGATAGCGGCTTGTTTGGCTCTGGCACCAAGCGAGTGGATCAGGAGAGGGTGCAGCAGGTCTTGATAGACAAAGAGCTTGCCGTTGACAAAATCATCGCCCAGATGCGCTCCGACGTGGAGGCGGGCGAGGGTTTTGTGAAGGACAATGATGTCTGGATGTATGAGCGCAACATCGACCATATAAAGGACGAAGGGTTTGCCGTGTTCATATACGAGGACGACACGCTCCGCTATTGGACCGACAATTCCATTACACTACACCGCCTGTATTCCCGCTCTGGAATCAACAATACCGTGATGCATCTCAACAACGGATGGTACGAGATACGCACCGTAACTGCCCACAATATAATATACCTCGGCTTCATTCTCATCAAGAGCCAGTACAACTACAACAACCAGTACCTCCGCAATCATTTTGAGAAAGGCTTCGCCCTCGATACGTCGCTCAACGTGTCGCTTACCCCGATAATGTATGGCGTCGATTTTAAGGACAGCAACAACGACTACATATTCTCCCTCATCCCCACCAACACTGTGGACACACATCGAGCCAAGTCCAACATGGAGGGCGTGATTTCGCTTCTTGGGCTTGTGATGATTCTGATGTTTGTGAGGACAGTTGTGGTCTATCTGACTGAAACGCCCGGCAATACGGTGAAGATAATCTCCATCATCGCCCTTGTGCTGGCTGTACGCGTAGTGCTGTGGCTGTTGGAGCGTCCGCAATTTGTATATCACATCGATTTTTTTGACAAGGCGTATTTTTTCGATGCAAGCATGTTTTCCACGATTGGCGATTTTATTGCCAATATGGTGGTGTTGGTGTTTGTATTGCATTATACGTGGATACTTGCCGACTATGCGCACGTCAAGGAATGGATGGCGTCGCAATCGGCAGGCGGCAAGTTGACATGGTGGGGCGTGATGCTCGCGGCGTTTTTCCTGTTGTTTGGCTACATTTATACAGTAACGCGCCGTCTTGTGGGCGAGAGCAAGATTTCGTTCCAACTTACCAACGTAATGACGCTCGATATTTTCAGCTGTTCATGCTTTTTGATTGTGTTGCTGCTCACGGCGAGCGTCATATATTCCGCTATAATGATAGCGCGCTGTTTCGATTACAGCATCATAGTCAACTTCAAACGTAGCGTCTTGATATATCTTGCATGTGCGCTTGCAGCATCGCTGTTGGTGTGGTGCATTGTGGATATGCTCGCCGGGCTTGGCGTATTGTATGCGTTTCTCCTGATAGGCGCGGCGATGTACTTGTATTGCCGCAATTTTGATACGAGCACATACACCTATATATTTATGCTATTATTGAGCGCAACATTTTTCTGCCTCTTGATTACCATCACCACAGAGCAGAAATCCGACAGGCACTGCGCCGAACTCGTATCGAGCCCGTCAGACTACAGCGACCCCGTGGCAGATTTGTTGTTGGAGAATGTCTCAATCAAGATGCAAAACGATGGCATTGTGCCCGAATTTTTGCGAATGTCGGAGAATATGGCACCGTTTGAGAGGCTTCACGACTATTTGCTGCATCAGTATTTCAGCGGATATTGGACGCGATACGATTTCAAAGTAAAGATATTGGAATCGCCAAATGGCAACTTCTCCGACATTTCGGATCCGTATGTGAAGGCGTTTTCCACACGAGGCGTGCCTCTCGCCAAAACTGTTTTTTCGTTGGTGACCAATCCCGACGGCACAATCAGCTACTATGCACCCTTCAAGTACCGCATTGGAGACCGTACTCGCTATGTCTGCATCGCCCTCGACCGCAAGGCTGTGCCGCAAGAAATTGGCTATCCGAGCCTCCTCATCGACAGCAGGGTGAAGGAGTCGGCATTGGATGGCGTAGATTATGTGCGATACCACAACGGTCAGAAAATATCGCAGACAGGCAGTTACAATTATGATATAAGCGACCGCGCTTTTATGAAGGAGTTTGAAGGCGTGGGCGATACTATCCGCACTATGAACACCGACGGGTACATACACACTATTTACCACAAGGACGGCAATACGGTGGTGGTGTCGCGCAAGGAAGTTACATTTGTGGATTTTGTGATACAATTGGCATACCTGTATATGATATACATATTCGTGGTGGGTATATGTTTGCTTATCAGGCTTTTGACAACCCGCGACAGCAATTACCGTCACAAAATCAAGACCAGGCTCATTCTATCCATTACGTCGTTGATGCTGTTTTCGTTTGTATGTATATGTGTTGGCACAGTCAACAACAACATCAAGAAATTCCGCGCCCAAAACAGTCAGGAAATGGATGAGAAGGTTGCGAGTGTCAATGTGCAGTTTAGGCAGCAGTGCGGCAATATCGAGGCGTTTGATACGAGGTGGAGCCCTACTGAGGTGAGCGAGATGGATGAAATGGTTACCAAAATGTCGCACGCCTTCTTCACCGACATCAATATTTATGGACCGGAAGGCGAAATGGTGGCATGTTCGAGACCGGAGATTTTCAAGGCGGGACTTACAGGCACACGAATCGACAGGACTGCGCTCCAAAGTTTTGTGGTAGATCGCAAGTCGGCATATAGCCACGAGGAACAAATCGGCGATATGACTTTTGCGTCGGCGTATATTCCTTTTTATAACAACAACGAAAAACTCATCGGCTACATCAACCTCCCATATTTCACCAAGCCGGAGGAATTGGAGAGGGAGCTAAGCACGATTATTGTGTCGATACTCAATCTGTATGTGGTGCTTATGATGATTAGCGTGGTATTGGGAGTGGTGATTTCCGACCGTTTTGTACAGCCTATCAAACTCATACAGAGCAAGATAGAAACCATCGAACTCGGCAAAAATTACGAAAAGATAGATTACAACCGCAAGGACGAACTCGGTCAGCTCGTTGCCGAGTACAACAAGATGGTCGATAAACTCGACGAATCAGCCAAACTGCTTGCAAAGGGCGAGCGTGAGAGTGCATGGCGCGAGATGGCTAAGCAAATCGCCCACGAAATCAAAAATCCGCTCACGCCTATGAAGCTCAGCATACAATTCTTGACGCGCTCATGGGATGCCAAGAATCCTGATTTTGAGGGAGTTCTTAACAAGGTTTCGAGCACGTTGATTCAACAAATTGATACGTTGTCGTCCATTGCAACGGGCTTCTCCAATTTTGCAAAGTTGCCGCAGCCCGATGCCAAGCCGCTCAATATGGTGGAGGTCATCGACAATGTGGTGCAACTGTTCCACACCGTTGAGAATTGCGACATTACGTCCGATATGGGCGGCAAGAGCGAAGTAATTGTTATGGCGGACAAAGAACAGATGACCCGCGTATTCGTCAACATCATCAAGAATGCTACACAAGCCATTCCCGAAGGTGTGCGCGGCAAAATCCACGTATCGCTCGAAGTGCCTGGCGACAAGCTCATTGTGCGCATCGCCGACAATGGTTGCGGCATTCCCGATGAAATCCGTGAAAAACTCTTCACGCCCAATTTCACAACCAAGAGCAGCGGTTCCGGTCTTGGTCTTGCTATGGTAAAGAATATGGTAATCAACGCCAAGGGCGACATCACCTTTGAATCGGAAGTCGGCAAGGGCACCACGTTTATTATTACGCTGCCGGTGGGACAGAGAGTGGGGTAGGTGGTATTATTGCGGGTTGAATCTGCGCCAATAATTATTCCCCGCTGCGGATTGGTTTTTCCAAAAAAATATTTACCTTTGCCAATGGAAAATATATAACACCTTAGATTATGGGCATTTATCTCAATCCGGACAACAAGGGCTTCAAAAAAGTTTTGGCAGCCGATATTTATGTTGATAAATCGATGCTAATCAGCGAATTAAATAAATTTATCGACAAGGGCAATCAGTATGTCTGCGTATCGCGTCCGCGACGGTTTGGCAAGACCATCGCGACGAAAATGCTGTGCGCATATTATTCTAAGGGGTGCGATTCGCGTGAAATATTCAGCGGCTTGAAAATTTCAAAGGCTGACAATTACGAAAAATACCTTAATAAGCTGAATTTCATTAAGATAGATGTTGCAAGTGAGTATCAGAACGCCAATGAAAAGGAAAATATGTTGACAGAATTGACAGATTTTGTCCGTTCGGAGTTCGTTGCGCAATTTCCACAAATCAACTTTGAGCCGAAGGATACCATCGCCAAATGTATATTGCGAGTCTATGCCGCTACAAGTGAGACTTTTGTCATCATACTCGACGAATACGATTGCCTTGTGCGCGATCAGTTTGGCACGCATTTGTTTGCAGATTATTTGGAATTTTTGAATGGGTTGTTCAAAAGCGAACCATTGAGCAATGCCATTTCGCTTGCATACATCACTGGAATCCTGCCCGTAGTGAGGGACAGGGTGCAGAGCAAACTCAACAATTTTGAAGAATATACAATTCTCAACGCTTACAACCTTGCCGAATTTGTCGGTTTTACAGAGGAAGAAGTTAAGCCGCTGTGTCAAGAATATAATGTTGACTTTGCGCGTTGCAAAAGTGAATACGATGGCTACTCCCAGAAAGGTTATGAAATCTACAATCCTGAATCTGTTGTCAGATGCTTGCAGAAAGGCGAATTTGGCAATTTTTGGGGCAAGACATCCACTTACAAAGTAATCACCGATCGCCTGAAACACAATTACAAAGGTATGAAGAACGATGTAATTAGGCTGATTGCGGGCGAGGAGGTCAAAGTGAACGTTACAAGTTATATGAACACAATGACCGATTTTGTAAGCAAGGACGATGTTTTTACGTATCTGATACACCTCGGATATTTGGCGTACAACAATGTTGCTGGCACTTGCCGCATCCCTAATTTTGAAGTGCGCAAGGAATGGTACAACGCGATGGCGGCGATGTCGGATTACGAAAAGACCGACGAAATCATAAAGGCGTCCGAGGAACTTATGGAGCAAACTCTCCTCAAAAATTCTGACGCCGTAGCCCAGGCACTCAATGAGAGCCATATCCACGTTACCTCCAACCGCAATTACAACAACGAGAATGCACTTGCAGCGGCGGTATATATAGCCTACGTCTATGCCCTCAACCACTATACAATTTTCAAGGAATTGACCACGGGCAAAGGGTTTGCCGATTTGGTTTTCGTGCCAATCCACTTGGACGGCGAGCACCCGCCTATTATCATCGAACTCAAACACAACACATCCACCGGCAATGCGTTGAAGCAAATACAAAGCAAAGAATATTTTCACGCCTTCGATTCGTACAAAGGCAAAGTGCTTTTCGTCGGAATTAATTATGACGACGACAAGAAGCACGAGTGCGAGATTACGGAATGGGAGAAGTAGAGGGGAAAT
>Ga0310694_10007281_pt1 | contig 10403 bp, 5 predicted proteins | sample 174DNAGHGhighgp2_FD_203884 | JGI IMG/M metagenome (GOLD analysis project Ga0310694, IMG submission 203884) | Sheep rumen microbial communities from Palmerston North, Manawatu-Wanganui, New Zealand - 1742 DNA GHGhigh gp2 (v2) (version 2) | ecosystem: Host-associated > Mammals > Digestive system >... | reverse complement strand
CGCCACGCAACGTCCCTGCAGGTCATACACACGGTTATCATACACCCTTCTGTTCTCCTCCTTGATACCAAACAGCTCAGGCTCATTCTCCTCATCATCAAACACCACCGGCACGAACTCCACCCCGCGAGTATTCTGTCGGGCACCTCCGCCACCTCCGCCAGTTGCACGATAGTAAATCTTATTATGCAGCACGTAGCGGTTGTTACGGGTCCAAAGAGAGCGTGATGGATTTGCCTCCTTATTGGGGTTGGCATTGATATGGAAACCAACTCCTGTGGTCTCTTTCTGCATGTTAGCCACACCAGAAAGGGTTCCATCAGCTGCGGGACCAGTAAGCCCCGTGATGGGTAGACCAAAGGTATAAACCGTTTGCCCATCTCCCAACATTTTTTCCAGATATTCTCCTGTGAAGACACAACTTGTTGGCGATGCAGCTGCCGTGCCAGGCAATGTTAACACAACATCTCCGCTTGCTGAACTACGTATAATAACTGGTGTGCCAGCAGGCACGAACTTACCTTCTTCATAATCACCACTGGCAGGCAACTTCATCGGATGAATTATCTGTGTGTCCCATGCAGTACAAATATAAGCCTCAGCATTGGCATTAGTAATTACCACATCATATGGTGCATAGAAGGTGGTATAATAGTGTTCATCACCACCATTATTCATCATCACCTTCAGCGCACTTTCTTCAGCTGGCTCCATACACCACTTGGTATGGTCTGCCAATTCACCTGTTCCATACTTCAAATCGTAAATCATCGAAGACTGATTATAGTTCAGATAGTTGGCTGTATTGCGTTCTGCACCATTGCGAATGGTCACCACAGCACCGCCAATATCCTCTACCGTAAAGGTTGTACCGCTACTAGTTGTCATCTTATTTTGGCTGACATTCAAGTCCTGTGTGGTGATTGTGTTGTCAGACTTGAAGTATAAGATACTGGCAGGATCGTACTCTACGGCAGAAACTGGTATCTCGCCTCGTGTAGAATTTGTAGAAGTGAACCCAGAGACAAGTGTAATATAGGTAACGTCGCTTGTTCCCTTACTTTCATAGAAGTGCATGGGGATGCCCCCATTAACCGTTTTCTCTATGTCATGGGTATAGCCACTCACATAACGATTAGTACTGATACCCGATGAGCTAGGCATGTTGTGAAGACGATAGTAGCCTGATGAGTAACTAACAAAGTTACTGGCCTCATTACCATAAACCAAGGTTTGTTTCTCTATCAGATTTTTATTCTTGTTGGCCTCAGCAACCTCCTTAGTCAAAGCTCCCACATAGCCTGCTCGGTCGAAATATGGATTAACCATCTCTTCTCTCAGTCCAAATGTCCATTGAGAAGCAATACCATCGCTGCTGAGTTTCATAGCACCCGTATTATCAACATTGACATATAGCGAAGCACTCTTTAGCGGACGAACACGGAAGTAACCATCAGCCACCGCAGGCAACAATTCATAGACATCATTGCCATCGTTAACAGCAACGAAAACTGCTCTATCACAGCGTGCCGTGTGATGGGGAAGAAGTAGCCGTGGGGCAGGCACCAGGGTCACTGTAGCTGTCACATACCCAAGCACCTGTCCCAGCGACTATTCCAAGGGTTTTGCCATTATCCGTTCTAAAGCAACAAGTTTGTCAGTTTGTCACTTTGTCACTTTTGACATTTAGGTTTTTTGAAATTGGATGATGTGATGAAGAGTGGCTTATGATTGGTTAAGGTAAGATTATTAATCTGTATTATAATATTATATATACTATATATTATATAAATATAATATATAGTATAAAATTTCTGTTTGAAGATTATTCAAAATGCAGATGTCAAAAGTGACAAAGTGACAAACTGACAAAGTAGTGGTCTTTACACCTACGAAATGCCATATAGATTAATAGAGAGGAGTGGCGGCTCTCTCTGGTTGAAATTACTGCTGGCGCGCGGCGAGCCAAAATTTCCAGGTGTCAGAAATGGCAGTTCTCAAAAATGAAAGAAATTTGCAGATTTTCCGAAAAAAGTTGCTGAAAAATTTGGTAGTTTCGCATGCACAACGTTCCTGACCCCTCTATGTTCCAGTCACTCGGTAAAATGAAATACGTCTATCACTTTGTAAAGCTATCCAGAATGACAGAGATGGAATTGCAAGAAACACGTCAACGCTATAACAAAGATCTCTCAAACTGGAAATAGACAAGTTTGGATCTTTTTATCAAATAAATAAGCGGGCGATTAAACACCCGCTTTATTTATCTAACAATTTTCTTTCCTCCGATGATATAAATTCCTTTATTAAGAGAATTCATGTCCTTTCCTTGGTTGCGACCTTGAAGATCAAAAATGTAAGGATTTACTGTATCATTAGGTTTGATGGTTACAGACGATATACCTGTTGTTGTAGATGTCCATCTATCATCTCTACTTTCAGTCCATGTCACATCGGTACCATTTTTAACGACAGTATAACTACTGATTTCACCTTCCTTTGGACGCACTAGCTGCCATCTTGTATCTTCTGCTGTTTTGGAGCCAACAAAAAGTCGATATGTTCCATCAGGAATTGATGATAGGTTATTGCTCAGCAAAGAAAAATTTGTATTATACCACATGCCTCCCGTAATAGCCTGAAGTGTCAAATCCTCTTGTTTCTTAAGTACTATGGTGTTTTCGCTGTTCTCGAGGACACAGGCAATAGTACCAACAAATTTCTCAGCACCAGCATTGTGAATAACACCGCTTATTGTAACTCTCTTTGTATTCGTCCCGGAGAAAATAAATCCTAATTCAGTTGCTACAACCTGAGACTCATAGGGTATGTCTACATCAGGCTTACACATTCCAAGTATCATACCCTGAGCTTTAGAATAACTGCTTCCTGGTGGATTAAGCAATGCGATATCAAAGAATCCATTGGAATTTCCGCCCCATCCCCAATTTACATGAACAAAGCCGTCTTTATCATATCCATCAATGATAAAAGCATGACCACCACCTCCTTCACTCACGCCATCATAATATATTGGGCGCTTGAGATTCAGTTCTTTGAAAATCATCTCCATCCACAATTCTGCGGTATAATAGTCTCGAGTATAAAGACGAGCATTCTTGTTGTAACCGAAGAATTTCTTTATACCAAGACAGGCTTCCTGACCATATGCTCCACTTCCTGAAGCAGTATACCCCATTTCTACAGCTACTCCGCAATGTAGCATTAATGTAGCAACAGCGTTTGCTTGTTCGTCTGTATAACCTTTCGAATAGTCATCCAACATGTTTGCCCAATCATAATGGGTCTCACCAAAATTTGCAGAGATGATTCTTCCTACGCCAGATTCTGGTTTGAAGGAATACTGATGTTCTCCAATACCGACCTCAGGGTATTTGTGGTAATACATTATCTGTGATAATGCTGTTGCTACGCAACCTGTAGGATAAAGTCTTGTAGAAGAGCCATTACCTCCAGGACATAATATATTATAAGGTTTGCCTTGATCCCATGTTGACTTCAGAAATGGTTCAACAGACTCAGGGAATTCCGATGATGGTGGTATAGGTGCGTACAAAACACCTAATTTGGCCATTTCCTGCATATTATTATCTACAGTATTCATGAACCATTCCATTGAAGGAGGCATAGAAGAAAATCTTTCATTAGAATATCCGATTACTTCTGGGAAGTTAACATCATTAGCGACAATAACGAAACCATTATCCTCTCTGCCAACAATAGTCAGCATATCTTTTTCAACAAAGATCTTTAAGTCTGAAGATCCTGCACGTGTATTAGCAGCAAAGATGCGCTGTCCTGCAATCTTAATAATTTCCGCAGAAGACCTTTTTGTAGCTGAAGAACTTAAGGTTATAAGAAATAATGCAAATATAAAAGTTGCTTTCAGTTTCATAAAAAAGCTAAGGTGATATTTAATGGAAAAAGCCGTGCCGATGAAATTATGTCGGCACGACCTATATTCATAATGTTTCCTTATTCAGGAAGTTCAAGAGAGTCATACTTTGCACCGAATGAACCGGCTGCAACAGTATACTTCATTGGCAAGTAAATAACGTTATCCTCACGCTTGATGTCATCAGCTCCACCTTCTACAGAAACCATTCCGTAGCTAGAATGAACATATCCTGTCTCCTGCTTAGCAATTGCCTTTGCAAGGTGCTGATCGTCATCTGTAAGTTCAAACTCAATATCATATCCTTCTGCAATGCAGTCGGGGAGTTTATAGAGGTGTGTACCCTCACCGCGGTATACGGGCTGTGGCCAACTTTCACCGAACAACCAACATGTATAAACTCCATCACCCAGATACTCCCAAACAAAGTCACGCGTGATTGTGAATTTCATTTCACCTACACCATAAACAGTTGCACTCTGAGGAGCTACTGCAATTGTTACTTCTTCTGTTGTACCGCCAAGGATGCTGAATGGAACAGAAACCTCCTTCTTAGCCTCTCCAGCAGCAAAACTTACAGTTGCAGGAACCTGGAACTTGCTATTGCTACATGTAAGAGCAATATCCTCAGCTGTTTCTGGGTTTGTACGCTGAAGAGTAAATTTCAGAATCTGAGCATCTTCTGCAGTATACTTAATCTGTGTGGCCTCAGCAGAGATGAAAGCACCTGGATCTGCCTCACCAACACCATCATATTCATATTTGTCTGTGCAGGAAGTCAATGATATTGCCATCATACCTGCCAGAGCAATGTATGCATATTTGAATATTTTCTTCATATTGCTTAACTTTTTAGATGTTATTACTTACCTGTCCATACTTTGTAAACATCTGAAGGATCAGGATTGTTCCAACCGTCTACAGCTGGGTTGTTGTTCTTCTCAGTACGAACCATCACAAGATTCATCCATGCTGGACGGGTAGTGGTGTTGAAACGGGCTGTTGCAATAAAGTTTGTTCCTTCATAGCCACGCTTCACAGGATAGTTCAGGCGCTTTATGTCGAAGAATGACTGACCCTCACCAACCAGTTCAACGCGCTTCTGGAATACGATCTCCTCAACAAGCTCATTGCCAGAAAGGGTTGTGTTGTAGTTAGGATCACGATACTTTGTCATAAACTCGTTAATGAGTTGCTGCCCCTGAGCCGCATTCTGATGAGCTGCAGCCTCTGCTTCAATAAAGTACATCTCTTCAACTCGCATAATGGGATAAGCAACTGCCGAACCAGTCATATAGTCATCAGCATCACCATTTCCAGGACGGAACTTAAGCATGGTATAGTCGTCCATATCGGCAGCATATACTTTATTCACATACGAAACCTTGTCAGCAATAGGAGAGCCCTCTGGAGCCTTGAATTCCAGCTTGCGGAAGTCAGTATTGCTAATACGGTTGTAGAAGTTAACGTCAGCAACGTTATAAAGTCCTGTTGACGGACCGCAGTATCCGAATGTGCTCTCATCGCTAACGTGTGAAACCCAGTTAATGATACCTGTCTGAACGACATCGTCCTCAGTGGTCATCTTAGCGCCCCACATCCATGGGTCGGTAACATTAAAACCGGTAGTAGTGTTCAGACATTCCTCCTGAGACATAGGGCCTACCTTGGCTGCATTGATAGCCTTACGTGCAAACTCCTGCGCCTTGGCATAATCCTCAACCCACATATACAGACGAGCCTTCAGACCATAGACACATGCCAGGTCAGGAAGAGTCTTTCCGTTTGTATCTTCGAGGTTACCAATATACTTCTCTGCATTGTCGAGGTCTTCCTCAATGAAACTCTTCATCTCCTCACGAGTAGCACGAGGGTTGTTGCGCGCCTCGTCCTGAGTCATCTCTGCCTTTACGATAGGAACAGTGAGACCTGTGACATCGTTACCATTGGCATTGATATTTGATGTTCCGTCGTTTGGAAGGAACTCATACATACGTGCCATATCCAGGTAGAGCATTGCACGGAAAGCGTAACCTGTACCTAGGTAACCCAGCTGCTCTGTTGTTGCAGACTCAGCATTTATATTGCCGATAACATTGTTAGCAGCAAGGACGAATCCATAATAGTAGTTCCAGATGAACTGTCCGAAGATGTAGGCATCACCCTGATACTGGTTGCACAGCCAGTAGCGCCACTGGTTGTAGCTCGTAGTATTCTTTGTGATATCACTTGCCATAATGTCACGAACGTGCATCATTGCACCATACCCGAATGAATAGTGCCTATCTTCATCCCAGAGAAGGTTGAAGTAAGCAGGCTGCGCCATAAGCAGAGCTTCAGTTGCAGATGCAGACTCTCCAATCTGCTTTGTCGTAGCAACCGACGTTGGCTCTGTCTCCTCAATACAACTGTTCAGCGAGGTAAGGCTGACAGTTGATGCTACGATGGCAAATATTGTTTGATTCAGTCTTTTCATATTCTTATATTATTATTATTACTACTTTTACAAATTACTTTAGAAAGTAACGGATATACCACCAGAAATGGTGCGAATAGCACTATAATACTGAGCACCAGATCCACCAGTGATGCTACGGCGCGGATCAAGACCCTGACGTTTTGACCATAGCCATACATTGTCAGCAACACCGTAGATGCGGATTTTCTGCAGACCAACCTTCGTAGACCATGATTTAGGCAGAGTGTAGCCCAGGGTGATGTTCTGGAGTGAGAGGTAAGATGCGCTTATAATGAAACGATCTGAAGTACCGTTTGTATATGTATCCTGTGACTGATAACGTGGAACGTCTGTAACCTGATTAGTAGGTGTCCAAGAGTTAAGAATATCAACGTGCATACCAAAACCACGCGTATTACCCATAAGGCTTGAATACTCACTGTCATAGACTTTGCCACCCAGTTGATACTGGAAGTCAACAGACAGGTCGAAGCCTTTCCAGGACAGACTTGTTCCGAAACCTCCATAAACGTCAGGCATCATGTCGCCAATGATGTAGTCGTCAGACTCACTATATGTTGTGGTTTTCTCCTCACCTACTTTCTTACGGCGCTTCTCACCAACGTAGCTGTCGGGATTGTCAATCTTGTTCCAGTTGGTGTCATAGTAGATTTCCTTACCGTTTGCATCTTTCTCGTAAACATTCTTCCACCACATTGACATACCGCCCTTTGTAGCATCATATTCTTTGTCACCTGTCTCCCCAAAATTAGACTCATTGTAAACACCTGCATAGCGTCGTGTATAGTAAGAATAGCGTGATTCACCCTCCATGTAGAAGTATGAACCAGAAGAGTATCCCTTACCCTGAAGGTTGTCCTGCCAGGTCTTACGAGCCTCTGCAAGCTCAGTAACCTCATTATGGTTAGATGTCAAGTTGGCATAAAGAGACCATGTGAAATCGTTATTACGGATAATATCGGCATGAAGATCAATCTCAAGGCCTCTGTTAATCATGTTACCTACGTTGGCATAGTAACCTGTATAACCGAATGATGCAGGGAGAGGATACCATGAAAGCATGTCGTTAGTCTTGTTTGAGTAATACTCAATGCTACCAGATAGGCGACCTTTTAGCATAGTAAAGTCGAAGCCAATGTTGAACTTACCTGCTTTCTCCCAAGAGATGTCCTCATTACCAAGTGCAGAAGGAACCAGCGATACAGCATTGTTTGAGTTGTTGATGCTGTAGTAGTTGATGTAGCGGTATGAACCAATCTGGTCGTTACCATTCTCACCGTAAGATGCCTTAAACTTCAATTCATCAATCCACTTTACCTTGAAGAACTTCTCCTTGGAGATCAACCATGCAGCACCTAGTGACCAGAAATTTCCCCAACGGTTCTCAGGAGCGAAGTGTGAGGAAGCCTCATGTGTGAATGATCCATGCAGATAGTACTTATCGTCGAAGCTATACTGTGCACGGCCTACCCAACGCTCATCGTTATACTCTCCTTTGGTAGAAGAAGAACTACCCATGATAACAGCTCCGGCAAGTTCGTTGTTGAATACAGAGAACATATTCTGCTTGCCAGCCCAAAGATCATAATCGTAGTCACGTGTGTACTCATGTGCAACCATTGCATCAATTCCATGCTTGCCATAGTCACCACGCCAGTTCAGACGCTGCTGATAGTTATAGTTCCACCAGCGAAGATGTTCTTTTGTAACGATACCGTTAGAAGATGCGTACTGACCGAAGAATGGGTTTGTAGTATTAGTATAGCGATATTCACGCATGTATGCCGTATTGATTGACGTGAAGGTAAAGCCATAAGGCAGACGAACCTCAATGGTACCTGTAGCATTTACCGTGTTACCTTCACGCTGACGGGTGTTAAGAGCATTTGCGGAAATCGGGTTTGACTGGCTCAGATATGGGCGGTACTGACCGTTGATAGCACGATCACCGTAGTCGTAGAATATTTGGCGTGACTTCTCGTCATAAATAAAGTTTCCATTAGCATCGCGAATATAAACAGGATAGATAGGAGCAATGTTGATCAGTGAGAATGCGTTACCAGAGTTGCCGCTATTACCGTCATCGCCAAGATAATTCTGCTCGAAGTGAGAGTAACTGGCATTAGCACCTACCTTCAACCATGATTTCAGCTGGAAGTCAGCTTTCAGACGACCAGTGAAACGAGAATAATCAGACCCTGTTGTAATACCCTCATTATTCAGGTAATTGGCTGATACATAGAAGTTTGAGCGCTCTGTTGCACCATTGGCGCTAACTGTGTACTCCTGACGGAGACCTTTGTGATAAACCTCATCCTCCCAAGTGTCAGGAGTAAGCATGTAGCTTTTACCATTATAATCAACTATACGACCTAATGTTGCATTAGGATTCATCTTTCCATTCTGACCGATAAGCAGCTGACCCTCAGGAATGTTATAAACATTATATCCAAGTGTGAAGTCGCCACTGTTTGCAAGCATTGCTGCGTTTGCCCACTGCCAAGCCTCATTAGCATTATAGCCCAGCTTGTCTTGTGCATAGAGGTTCAGTCCACTGTAGTACTTCTCATAGTACTTTGCCGGGCTGCTGATTACCTCGTAGTTAGGTGTTGCCTGCATGTTAGAACCCCACTTTGCGTCAAAAGTGATAGTAGCATCCTTACCGCGCTTACCGCTCTTTGTAGTGATCAGGATAACACCGTTACCACCACGCGCACCATAAAGTGAAGTAGAAGCAGCATCCTTCAGCACTGTCATGGACTCAACGTCGCTTGGGTTGATGTCATTCAAGCTTCCATCATAAGGAGCACCGTCTACTACGAGCAGAGGATCGCTATCAGCGTTGATTGAGTTCACACCACGAATACGGATTGTTGGTGTTGTACCAGGCTGACCTGTAGCACTATAAATCTGCACACCAGCTGCCTTACCCTTAAGAGCGTCAACAGCGTTGGTAACCTGTACTTTACCAATTTCCTCTGATCCAACTACAGAAGCAGAACCTGTGAATGAAGACTTCTTCTGTGTACCATAAGCAACAACGATAACCTCGTCAACAACTTTGGCATCAGTCTTCAAGAACACGCGCATACCGTTCTTTGCCTTTACAGTCTGAGTCTCATAGCCCAGATAAGTAATCTCCAGCTGATCTTTACCAGCAGGAAGAGAAACGGTAAACTGACCGTTTACGTTAGTGAGAATACCAGTGCTAGTACCCACAACCTTAACGGCAGCACCAATGATTGGCTGGCCATCTTCCTGTGAGTAGACAGTACCGGAAACTTTTGTCTGTGCGAGCGCACTTCCCAGGAAGAGGAAGAGGCTACACATCAACATCGTTAGTCTTTTTTCCATAAATCTCTCTCTTTTTTGTTAATTATTAAATGATTATACTTGTTTTTTTTATCGTATTCTCACAAACGTTAGTTAATTAATAATAGTATGTACACGTACATTATTATATAATAACAAGAATGCCATTGCGGACATAAGTAATGATACAATTTTGCCTCATTCTGACACTTCTAGCTTGCAAAAATAATGCATAAGTTTCTAAAAAACGAATAATTTTATAAAAAAGTCACATTTCTGCACTATTTTTTAACAGTTCTACACACTCAATTGATTTAAATCAACCCATAAGCTTAATAATTGTTTATTTGACACAATGACCATTTATGCATAAAATAAGGAGCAAACCGCAACTTTTTACGGCCTGCCCCTTACATATTGATTTCAATGACGTCTGCGGCTTACTTCACAAGGATAACCAGATACTTGCTGGTGCTCCAGAAGAGCTGTGGATCGGTGATGCGGAGAACATACTGCTTGTTGACATCACGCTCAAGAGTATATGCGCTTGATGGGTGAGAAGTCAGCATCTTGGCAGACTTGCTGTAAAGCTTGATCTCCTTGTCGATACGGATATCGATCTTTGTGAAATACTCTTTGTTGAAGTTCATAACATTGGGTCAGGCACGATGTGTGTGGACAATATCCAAGGTTCAT
>Ga0310694_10007278_pt1 | contig 10406 bp, 5 predicted proteins | sample 174DNAGHGhighgp2_FD_203884 | JGI IMG/M metagenome (GOLD analysis project Ga0310694, IMG submission 203884) | Sheep rumen microbial communities from Palmerston North, Manawatu-Wanganui, New Zealand - 1742 DNA GHGhigh gp2 (v2) (version 2) | ecosystem: Host-associated > Mammals > Digestive system >... | reverse complement strand
TACAGATAGACAACATAGGAGGCTCCATAGCAAGGCTTTCCTTCACCGTTTGCGCTGCTTGCTCGGCGGTTTTCTTGACCTTGCCTGCAGTTGCCTTAAAAAATTCTTTGGCCTTATTAAACGTTTCTTCTACTGGCATGGCAGACATAAATATTAGTTACACGAAGCTTTCTCTAAGGCACAGTTCATTGACATCGGCACAAAGCTGGTTCCATTTGCCGAAAGCGAGATTCTTTTCCTCGATGTTGTCGAAATCCTCCTTCCAAATGGCATAACGGTTGTCGCGATAAAACTCACGGAGGTCTTTCTTGACTTTCTCATTTTGAGTTAACCAGAAATGGAATTTCTGGATGCGAGTGGCGAAAGATTGACTTGGCATCTTTGCAAAATCCGAGACATTTTTACGCAACTCTTGTTGTAGAAACGCGATACGGTTGAATAGCTCCTGATATATGGCATCCCTGCGCTCTTCTACAGAACCAGCCTCACTGCCGGTATACGGAACAAATTTCAGTCCGTCATCCTCTTCATCACCATCAGTTTTGACATCAAGAGGATCTATCATGCTGATGCTTTTGGCAACTTCATACTCAACTGCATCTTTGACATTGAATTGATACGTTCTGATGTAGTCAATAACCGAGTATAGTTCAGGATAGCGTTCACAGGTCACTTTTTCCTGAAGCAGACAATCGAGCCACTTCATCGAGGGTCCGTCACCAATGGAATAATTCGCCAAACGGACACGTCCCATCCTTCCCGCTTTGAACAAGCACGTCGCCATCTCCAGTTTCACGGCTTCACGCAAAGGTGTGATCACATCGTCGGTAACGGCTTCAAACTGGTCGAAAATGTTGCTGCGAAGCTTGTGGCAGGCGTCTTCATAGATGCCTCGTGAAGTATATCTATATTGTTGCAACGCTTTTTTGATTTCGCTCTTGTCGGGCAGCGAATCATAAAGGCCTTCTATAATGAAATTAAGCCTTTCGTTAACCTCCGGTCTTGGCACCTTTCTCAAGCGACGGTATTTCTCGTCATCAAGCAGTCCAAGCGCATGATATAAACCGTCATCTTCATTCTCAAGCAAGGATTTAACCTTTTCATCAAACAAAGCTCCTTCGCTAGCGTTTCTCATCACCGCTCCCGAAATGACATGCTCCATATTCTCACGGAGCTTGAAGAACTGCGCAAAGATTTCCTCACCTTGCATCTTGGCATCTTCCATCAGGTTGTCATCAAGGTCGCTAAGATTATGTACAATTAATTCAAGTAGAGGTACGATAAGATTCTGTTGCACATCTTCGACATTTCTGCCATCAATTATCTTTGCCCATGCAGCGGGTTTGCTTTCTTCACTCATGTCCTTAACCATATCAAGATACTGATTAAGAATGGCTTCGACAATTGAAGTATTACAGCCAACCCCCGACTGGATCTTATTGATGATATAGACGATCCACTTCGACGGAAAGCGTCCCGAAAGCTCGTTTTGAATCTTTTTCAGCAAGTCGACTTGTTGTTTGTTCAGGCTGGCACCCGTACCTTCAGGTTTGAAAAGGTTGACCGCCGCATCGCAATCCTCCCGCAAAACACGAAACATCTCCTTCTCTATCTTTGACGCATCAGACGAGTCACCCAAGCCGACGGTATCAACCAGTTCAATCCGACGGGATTCGACATTGTTGAACTGCTTGTAAATGTCGACACTCTTAACGGCAAGATAACGGTAGAAATTTTTCTGATATATCACCGCAGGATCGCCATCGGTAGACATTTCGACATAGCCTTCGTGCGGAGTGTCGTAACGGTCGTATTGGGCGACATACTTCACCACCTCTTCTTCGTCGGTAAGGACTATTTTATCCTTGCCAAGCAAGTAGCAATATTCATCAACATGCTCACAATAAGAGGATTTAAATGCTTTGAACTCGCGATTCAAAGCAAGATCTTCGCTGCTGAAACCAGAAAGGTCGATGTGTTTCAGATCGTGGACATCACTGATAAAAAATTTCCTTCCTGGAAAAAACTTGGCGAGTTTTTCTGTCACAATTTCGAGGAATTCCGCAAGGCCGTAAGGCTCTATTTCGACACGGAAACTACCCGAAATGTTATGGATAACAGATACCGCACCCGTGCAACTCAGTCCCGCATAAGCAGGAATGACCTTATCGCTATGAAGTCCGGAAAGGGCTTGCAAGAACGTGCTCTTGCCTTGTCTTTCATATCCAATCATAGCGATTCGGATGGTGTTGCGTCCAAAGCGTTTTTGCAGGATATCCAATTTATCCATCTGTTCCTTGATGTATTTCCGCAGCTGTTCAGTGGAGAGTTTCGACAGCGTCTTCTCAATTTCGGGGTTATCTGCCAAAAGCGAATAATAAGGTCCCTGTTTGACTTTTTGCTCATGGTCAATCACGGCCATCAAGTCATCAATTTCATCGAGTTTCTTGTTCACTTTTTCCAAGTGTGCCACCTGGGCCTGGATCTTGGGTAATCTCTGAGCACGTACTTGAACAATTTCTTCGATTAATTCTGTGATTGTTTTCATTGTGTTGGTGTTTTATGATTGTTTATCCTAATTATTTCCATGTACATCAACATGTTAAGATTCCCAGCCGAAACACAAGCCATCAGCTTGTGATAAGGCGATAGATTTCACTTAATCGGGTTGGCAAATGTAATGATTTTTTTCTACAAAAAAACGAGGTTTCAAAAAAAAGTTTTTACTCTGTCTTTTCCTGTTTTATTTGGTTGTCTCTTATGGATGTTTCTTTACCATAGAGAGCTTATCCCAATGATTTTCTATAGTCACATCTTTGAGATTTTCTCTCGCATTAAAAAAATTCCTTGAGGGCCAACTCTATGCTGCCCGTCCTTTTATAAGTATCCCAAGCTTTTTTCTTATAATACGGCAATTGCCTTCCAGCCTGCATTGAAAGTCGAAAGGCGGCACCGCGATCAATAAGTCCAGCTGCAATAGCCGCAGACTTAATGGCTAGAACAGTTACAGAAGGACCACCATAAATCAACACCCACGCTAATTTGTCTTTCAACTCTTGCTCGCTGATTTCTTTTCCAAAGAGTTCCATTATTATTTGCATTTTAGATTACGCGTTGGTAATTAAACCATCGCACATTTCATTTGACCAACTAATCTCCTTTCCTTACTTATACAATCACATTCACCCACCCCATCAAGAATCCCAATCCAGCCCCCAGCCACACAATGGCTCTCAGTTCCTTTTTCATCACCTGAAGGATGAGTTTTTCGGTTTCGGCCACGTCCATTTCGTTGATGCGGTCGGTCACAATCTTTGAGATATCTAGAGTCTCCAATATGCGGGGAAGATGCTCTGAAATCACCGTGCGGTAGAGTTCCTCTACTTTGTTGGTCACTTTGGCTAACTGCTCGTCTTTCCCAGACAGCAGCTTCTTTACTGGCGTGTCCAAGAAGGTGTTCAACTCCGTTCCAATCAAATTGGATACGATTTCCTCTCCATTGTTTTTCAGCATCTCGTTGATATTGCGGCTCAACATCCTCTCGGCAGGGCCTTGAAGCATGGTCAAGATTGTGCTAAGTATTCCTCTGCCGATAGCTCTCGGAAAACCAATAATCTGGTCCAACAATTCTTCTGACTCCTTACCCGAAAGGTTGTTGAGAACATGCTCCATAGCCAGGTGAGCCACTTTGTCGCCTACGGCACTATCTGTCAGCTTGCTTTTTATCTGTCCGCTCAGATTGGCATTGATATTGGTCGCCATTCCGTTGATTTCTTCTTCCGACAGATAATGGCCAATGAATTGCCTCAGCGTTTCCTCATTGCCTTTTTGTGTCTCAATGAATCCATCAACACCAGAGCGGAGCTTGCCAATCATAGCATCAGAAAGCAGATACTGTCCCAACACCTCTTGATTCATCAGGTTCTCGCTAATCACCTGACCAATGGCCTTGGCAATCCTCCCTTTCTCCTTGGGAATGATGCCAGGGGTGAAAGGCACATGAACCCCAAACACATATTTTGCCGTGTACGGACGGAACAACATCCTGATAGCCAAATCATTGGTAATATATCCAATAACACTTCCAACAAGGGGTGCTATGATGTATGATGCCGAAAATGCCATGACTTTTTCTGTTTAAGACCATACTGAAATTTAACGGCACAAAGTTAATGAATAATTGATTTGTTTCTACAAAATGAATTTTATTTTTCTAAAGTTTTCTTTGCTGAAGTACCTGTATGACGATGCAAAAATACACAATGATTATCCATATATGCAAGTATGCCATCATCTTAGGACTGTTTATCAGCGTTTAAGCAATAAAGAAATCTTTGCACAGATGCACGGTTTGCTTGGCTCGGGTGATGGCCGTGTAGAACCACTGGTATTTGTTCTTCGTCGGCTTGAGGGTGATGTTGCGCGGCATCTGGATAAACACCGACTCCCACTCCCCTCCTTGTGCTTTGTGGCAAGTGACGGCATAGCCATAGTTGCAGCGAAGTGCATTGAGGTACGGGTCTTCCCGCATGGCCTTTTCGAAATCCTTCGGCTTCCGCTTGGGGTCTATCCCTCTACGTTTCATCCGCAAGATGAAATCAAGGAACAAGCCCGACTGCTGGCGCGAATCCAGGTTGACCTGCTTCATTTCGAGCGGGTTCTCCAATAGCATGGTGGAATAGACCTTTTGCGTGAACAATTCCTTCACCTTGATTTCACGGAACATTAACGTGGTATGGTAGCCATCGGGGGTCTTCACATCACGAAAGACTCGCTCCGTTTCCGACCTTATCTCCGCCACTTCCACCATGTCGCCGTTCATCAGCCCGGTCGTCATTTGGTTTTGGACCACCATCAGCAAATCTCCCTGTTTCGCGCTTCCGCCAAAGCCCAGGGCCTTACGGATGCGCTCCGACATCTCCGAGCACTTTGAATTGCTGTTGCAGATAAAGATGGAGTGGTTGTAGCCATGTTGCCTGATGCAATCCAAATACAGTTCTTCCATCTCTGCAAGGTCGGCATGGATTTCAAAGTCCTTGTATTGCGACATCCGAAGCGGAGCGCCCCAATAGTTGCCCCGAGGATAGGCCGACTCGAATTCCGGGGCGTTGGCCCACAGCTTGCGGATATAGGTTCCGGCAGCAATAATGGAATTGTCCTGGCGCATGATTTCCGTCAACACGCCTTGCTGGGCATGAAGCCCAAAACGGCTCTCAAAATAATCGGTCGAGAGGGCTGGCGAAAGAGTGCCCAAGACAGGCGGCAGCTGGCACGGGTCGCCCACAAAGATGAATTTCGACTTGTCGAGGGTGTCGTAAGCGAGCAGTTCGGTGAGCACCTTGCCGCTGCCGAACTGGGCTTGCACGATATCCTTTTGCTCGAAGTCGGACACCATGGAGGCCTCGTCGATGATGTAGACCATGGCGTCGCGGTCGTCGTTGGAGAGGACGGAAGGCTCAAACACCAAAAACAACTGCCCTGTGGTTTCGATGGAGGCCGTCTTGGGGTCGAGGTCCGACACATCCTTGTTGAAGTCCGAGAACTTGTAGATCATGCTATGGATGGTGGAGGCATGGCAGTCGGTGTGGTTCGACAAGATTTTGGCGGCGCGGCCTGTTGTGGAAAGCAGGGTGAAGCCCTGTTTGCGGTTTTTGAGTTCCTCTATCAGAAAGCGCATAAGGGTGGTTTTACCTGTTCCCGCATAGCCTTTGAGGATGAAGACGCGGTCAGTGGAGCCAAACACGAAGTCCGTCATCTGCTTGAGGACTCGTTTCTGGCTGTCGATCAGGTCTATTTTAGGCTGTTGTTCCATTCCGCAAAAATAGTAAAAATGCCTAAAACACAAAAAGCCGCCAGCATTGCCTTGCTGACGGCTTTTGTGCATCCTTGTTTTAGTGGAAGAAAGAGGTAAATGGTTTTTTTCCTGAAGAATAACAAAAAAACGCACCAAAATTTGATGCGTTTTTCTGATTTCAAGAGATAATAAGCCAGCGATTATGCCTGCGCCGTAGGCGTTCCCATCGGGAAGGGAGCCACATTGCCACCCACGTCTTGGATGGTGCCGAACTGCTGCTCGTATTTGGCAATGTTGTCGGCCAGAGCCTTAAACAAACGCTTGGCGTTCAAGGGGTTCAAAATCACTCTTGAGCGAACCTTGGCCTTAGGCGTGCCAGGCATCATCTGGGCAAAGTCGACAATGAACTCATTGGGCGAGTGGGTGATGATGGCGAGGTTGCTGTATTTACCCTCGGCCACTTCGTCGCTGATTTCGATATTCAGTTGGTTTTTCGGATTGTTTTCCATGGTATTTAGCATTAAAAACGGGGACAACCCTTAGGCCATCCCCGTTACAGTTATTAACGAATTAGTTGTTCTCAGCCTTGGCCTGCAGTTCCTCGAACTCCTCGCGCGAGCCGACAATCAAGTCTTCATACTCACGCAAGCCTGTACCGGCAGGAATCTTGTGGCCAACGATGACGTTCTCCTTCATGCCGAGCAGGTAGTCGGTCTTGGCGGCGATGGCGGCGTTGGTCAACACCTTGGTGGTCTCCTGGAAGGAGGCAGCCGAGATGAAGCTGTCGGTAGCCAAAGCAGCGCGGGTGATACCTTGCAGCACTTGGGTAGCGGTAGCAGGTTGAGCCTGACGCACTTCGGGCAACTTCAGGTCCTTACGTTTCAGGGCCGACTCTTCCTCGCGCAGTTTCATGGCCGAGACAATCTCGCCTTTCTGCAGCTTGTCGGAATCGCCATTGTCGATGACGTAGAACTTGCCGTAGATGTCGTCATTCTCTTCTTGGAAGGTCAGTTTGTTGACCAGCTCGCCTTGCAGGAAACGGGTGTCGCCCGGGTCGATGATTTCGACCTTACGCATCATCTGACGCACGATAACCTCAAAGTGCTTGTCGTTGATGACCACACCTTGCTGACGGTAAACGCTCTGGGCCTCGTTGACGATGTATTCCTGCACCTTAGCAGGACCGCTGATGGCCAGGATGCTGGCAGGCGTGATGACGCCTTCCGACAGCGGCTGACCAGCCTTCACGAAGTCGTTCTCCTGAGCTAGAATCTGCTTCGACGTCGGGATGAGATAACGCTTCTCCTCGCCCGTCTTGGCAGTGACCACCACCTCACGGTTGTTACGCTTGAGCTTCTTCTCAAGGTGAACGATACCGTCGATTTCGGATACGATGGCAGGGTCGATGGAGTTACGGGCCTCAAACAGTTCTTGCACACGCGGCAAACCGCCAGTGATATCACCGCCACCAGAAACGTTACGCGGTATACGCACCAACTGGTCGCCAGCGGCAATCATCTCATCGTCGTTCACGATGACGTGGGCATCAACAGGCAAGTCGTAGGAAACGATGACCTCACCGTTTTCGTCGACGATTTCGACGAGCGGGTTGCGCGCACCAGCACCACGACGACCTTCAACGATGACGCGCTCGATGAAGCCCGTCTCAGCGATGGTCTCGTTACGATAGGTGACACCTTCAATCATATTCTGGAAGTGCACCTTACCGCTATGCTCGGAGATAATGGTGGCGTTGTAGGGGTCCCATTCGCAAATCTTGTCGCCCTTCTTCACCTGGTCGCCCGACTTGAAGTAAAGCTTGGCGCCATAGTTGATGTTGGTCGTCATCAGCACCACATTGGTGTTGTTGTCGTGGAGCTTCAGTTCGGCCGAACGACCGATGACGATTTGGTAGGTACCGTCTTCCTTCTCGACTTCGACAGAACGCAATTCGTCGATTTCGAGGTAGCCGTCATACTTCGCTTCGATGCTGTTGGCCACCAAGCCCTTCGAAGCCTTACCACCAGAGTGGAAGGTACGCAGGGTCAGCTGGGTACCAGGTTCACCGATGGACTGAGCGGCGATGACGCCCACAGCCTCACCCTTCTGCACCAGCTTGGCCGACGACAGGTTGCGACCGTAGCAGTTGGCGCAAACGCCACGCTTCGACTCGCAGGTCAGCACGGAACGGATTTCGACGCTCTCAAGCGGCGACTCGTCGATGGCCTCGGCCAAAGTCTCGTTGATTTCCTCGCCACTAGCCACAATCAGTGCGCCAGTCTGGGGATGGAACACATCGTGCAAAGCCACACGGCCCAAGATGCGGTCGTAGAGCAACGAGTGTTTGCCGGGTTCCTTGCGTTCTTCGCCACGGCTGATGGTCATACCACGCAACGTGCCGCAGTCCTTCTCGGTGATGATGACATCGTGGGCCACATCGACGAGACGACGGGTCAAGTAACCAGCGTCAGCAGTCTTCAGAGCGGTATCGGCCAAACCCTTACGGGCACCGTGGGTGGAGATGAAGTACTCCAACACTGACAGACCTTCTTGGAAGTTCGACAGAATCGGGTTCTCGATGATTTCGGAGCCGCCTGAGCCAGCCTTCATAGGCTTGGCCATCAGACCTCTCATGCCGCACAACTGCGACACCTGAGCCTCGGAACCACGAGCACCGGAGTGAAGCATCATATACACAGGGTTGAAGCCTTGGTCATCGCTCGACAACACCTTCATCACCTCAGCGGTCAATCTGGCGTTGACATCGGTCCAAAGGTCAACGATTTGGTTGTAACGCTCGTTGGGACCCATGAAGCCCATACGCTCGTATTCACGGATTTCGGAAGCCTTCGCGTTGGCCTCGGTGATGAGGTCGCTCTTCTTCTCAGGAACGAGCACGTTACCCAAGTTGAACGACAAGCCACCTTTATAAGCTTGGTAGTAACCCATGTTCTTGATGTCGTCGAGGAACTTGGTCGTCACGGCGGTACCTTCCATACGCACCATGTCGCCAACGATGCTACGGAGCGACTTCTTGGTCAGCAGCTCGTTGATGAAGCCGAAGTCGTCGGGAACCACTTGGTTGAAGATAACACGGCCAACGGTAGTTTCAACGAGTTTCTTCACCAGCTTGTCGCCTTCGCGGACATTCACGCGCACCTTGATGACAGCGTGCATATCGGCACGGCCTTCATTGTGGGCGATGATGACCTCTTCAGGCGAATAGAACGACATACCCTGGCCCTTCACGGGGTGATCGGGAGTGCTCTTACGTGGCTTGGTGATGTAGTACAAGCCAAGAACCATATCTTGCGAAGGCAGCGTGATAGGCGCGCCATTCGAAGGATTCAAGATGTTGTGCGAAGCCAGCATCAAAATCTGAGCCTCAAGCACAGCGGCGTTGCCCAACGGGACGTGGACAGCCATCTGGTCGCCATCGAAGTCAGCATTGAAAGCCGTACACACCAAGGGATGCAGACGGATGGCTTTACCTTCGATGAGCTTCGGCTGGAAGGCCTGAATACCCAAACGGTGCAGCGTAGGAGCACGGTTGAGCAGAATCGGGTGGCCCTTCAGGATGTTCTCAAGGATGTCGTAAACGACAGGATCCTTGCGGTCGACGATCTTCTTGGCCGACTTCACCGTCTTGACGATGCCGCGCTCGATGAGCTTACGGATCACAAACGGCTTGAACAGCTCGGCAGCCATGTCCTTAGGCAGACCGCATTCGTTCATGTTCAAGTCGGGACCGACCACGATAACGGAACGACCTGAGTAGTCGACACGTTTACCGAGCAGGTTCTGACGGAAACGGCCTTGCTTACCTTTCAAGCTGTCGCTCAACGACTTCAACGGGCGGTTCGAGTCGGTCTTCACCGCGCTCGACTTGCGCGAGTTGTCGAACAGCGAGTCAACGGCCTCCTGCAACATACGCTTCTCGTTACGCATGATGACGTCGGGGGCGTTGATTTCGATGAGGCGCTTCAGACGGTTGTTACGGATGATGACGCGACGATAGAGGTCGTTCAGGTCGGAAGTGGCGAAACGGCCACCATCCAACGGGACCAGCGGACGCAGGTCGGGCGGGGTGACGGGCACCACCTTCACAATCATCCATTCGGGGCGGTTCTCCATGTGGCGGTTGGCCTCACGGAAAGCCTCAAACACCTGCAGACGCTTCAGCAGCTCTTGTTTCTTCTGCTGGGCTTTCACGTCGTTGGCTTCGGCGCGGAGGCGGTTGGCCTCTTCGTCGATATTGAGGGTCTTCAGTAGGTCGTAAATGGCCTCAGCACCCATCTTGGCGATGAACTTGTTCGGGTCGTCTTCGGGAAGGTACTGGTTCTCAATCGGCACCATCTCCATCAGTTCGAGGTATTCCTCCTCGGTCAAGAACTCGTTTTTCGTCACCTTGCGGCCTTCGTTGTCGCCAGGAATCTCCTTGCCTTCGAGGATACCACCTTGGATGACGATATAGCGTTCATAGTAGATGATGGCATCGAGCTTACGGGTCGGAATGCCAAGCAAGGCACCGATCTTGTTGGGCAGCGAGCGGAAGTACCAAATGTGAGCCACGGGCACCACCAATGAGATGTGTCCCATACGCTCGCGTCTG
>Ga0310694_10007277_pt1 | contig 10407 bp, 4 predicted proteins | sample 174DNAGHGhighgp2_FD_203884 | JGI IMG/M metagenome (GOLD analysis project Ga0310694, IMG submission 203884) | Sheep rumen microbial communities from Palmerston North, Manawatu-Wanganui, New Zealand - 1742 DNA GHGhigh gp2 (v2) (version 2) | ecosystem: Host-associated > Mammals > Digestive system >... | reverse complement strand
GCACTTTTTCCTCAACCTTTTTCTCCTTCTCGTTGTAGGTGTACTGCATGTTTTCCCAGATTTCGGGAAGGACTTCCAACTCTTCTCCGCTCTCCAGTGTTACATAAGCCTCACCCTCACGCAGCAGTGTCACTTTTCCGATTGTGCCATTATACCAGCGGCCCTCCTTATCGTTACGGATAAAGATGACCTGGGCCCCTTCCTTGAGCGACAGCCGCAATGCCGTCGGCAGACTGTTGTCGGGGAAATCACCTTCAATTTTACCAAAAAACGTATACTCTGGTGTCTTCAGTGCCTGCATGTGCTCGTCATTGATGGAATCCACCGTATCACGGCGAGTGGCAAGCGTGACTGCGAAATTGTCGCTGATCTCTTGATAATCAGGGTTACAACGCTGGTTCAAGCGTGCTATGTCAGCACTTGTCGCCCGATTGATGCGTATGCGATCTAGCAGAGAAATGAAATCATTATCACTCTGACGATAGATTTTTCGCAGTTCAATCGGTACCAGATTGATCTGACTGAATGCCCTTGCATTGAAGAAAAAGAAATTCTGATAATACCGTCTGAGGATATCGCGCATGTCGTGGGTGACCACGGGCTCTAACTGAAAGATGTCACCCACCAGCAACAATTGCTTTCCGCCGAAAGGCTCACGCATGTTGCCTGAATAGACACGAAGTACCCTGTCTACAAAATCAATGATATCGGCTCTGACCATCGAAATCTCATCGATGATGATGAGATCCAATTGCCGGATGAGTTTGACTTTCTCCTTGGTGTAACGCAGCATTTTGCGCAACCTGGTGATATTGGAGATGTCCGGATCATCGGGCAACAATGGCTTGAAAGGTATCTTGAAGAACGAGTGCATCGTTTGGCCGCCCACATTGACAGCGGCTATGCCTGTGGGTGCCAGCACCACATATTTCTTCTTGGTGTTGGCACAGATGTATTTCAGGAATGTACTCTTACCAGTACCGGCTTTTCCCGTAAGGAAGACCGAACGGTTGGTCTTTCTGATGACACTCCATGCGTCCTGAAACTCAGGGTTGTCAAGATCCATATTCGACAGATCGTCAGCCACAACGGCAATCGAAATCAGATTACGGAATCAATCAAGTTTCAGCACGGCAAGGAAGGCTTTCTGCGGCACTTGCACAGTACCGATCTGCTTCATGCGTTTCTTTCCTGCCTTCTGTTTCTCGAGCAGTTTGCGCTTGCGGCTTACGTCACCACCATAGCACTTGGCAGTCACATCCTTACGCACCTGTTTCACCGTCTCGCGGGCCACAATTTTGGCACCGATGGCGGCCTGAATGGCGATATCATACTGCTGACGCGGAATCAATTCCTTGAGTTTCTCGCACATGCGGCGTCCGAGCGTCACGGCATTATCCACGTGGGTGAGCGTGCTCAGGGCATCCACTGGCTGGCCGTTGAGCAGGATATCCAGCTTGATGAGTTTAGACTCACGGTAGCCGTTGATGTAGTAGTCAAATGAAGCATATCCCTTACTGATGCTCTTGAGCTTGTCGTAGAAGTCAATCACGATCTCTCCCAGGGGGATATCGAAGGTCAGTTCCAAGCGGTTTCCTGAAATATACTCCTGCTTGGCCAACTCGCCGCGCTTGGAGAGGCACAAAGTGATGATGGGACCCATGAACTCGCTCTGGGTAATGATAGAGGCGCGAATGTAGGGCTCCTCAATATGCTCGATGATAGCAATATCGGGCAATCCGGCCGGGTTGTGAACCTCGGTCATGTTACCCTTCTTGTCATACACCTTATAGGATACGTTGGGCACCGTGGTAATTACCTCCATATTGAACTCACGGCTCAAGCGTTCTTGCACGATTTCCATGTGCAATAATCCCAAAAAGCCGCATCGGAAACCGAATCCCAACGCTACCGAGGACTCTGGGGTAAATGTCAAAGCGGCATCATTCAACTGGAGTTTTTCCAATGAGGCACGCAGGTTTTCAAAATCCTCCGGGTCAATAGGATATACACCGGCAAACACCATGGGTTTCACCTCTTGGAATCCCTCAATGGCTTTATCACATGGGCGCTGTACATGGGTAATGGTATCACCCACTCGCACCTCGGTAGAATTCTTGATACCCGAGATGATGTAACCCACGTTGCCTGTCATGAGGCGGTCGCACGGCTGCTGCCGCAACTTGAGTACGCCCAACTCATCAATATTGTACTCCTTCTGGGTGTTGACAAACTTCACGAAGTCCCCTTTGGCAATCGAACCGTTCAGAATCTTGAAGTACACGATAATGCCACGGAAAGAATTGAATACCGAGTCAAAAATCAGTGCCTGAAGCGGTGCCTCAGGGTCACCCTCGGGAGCAGGGATACGGTCCACGATGGCATCGAGAATAGCCGGTACACCCTCACCGGTGCGGGCACTGCACCTGATGATGTCACCAGGATCACAGCCCAGCAGTTCAACAATCTCGTCCTCCACCTCATCAGGGTGAGCGCTATCCATATCAATCTTGTTGATGACAGGGATGATTTCCAATCCGTTATCAATCGCCATGTAAAGGTTGGAGATCGTCTGTGCCTGCACTCCCTGGGTGGCATCAACCACCAGCAGTGCTCCCTCGCATGCTGCGATGGATCGTGACACCTCGTAGGAGAAGTCCACATGGCCCGGAGTGTCAATCAGGTTGAGAGTATATTTCGTGCCGTCTTTCATGTAGTCCATCTGGATAGCGTGGCTCTTGATGGTAATGCCACGCTCCCTCTCCAGGTCCATGTCATCAAGCACCTGGGCTTGCATATCCTTGCCGGCAACAGTATTGGTGTATTCAAGCAAGCGGTCGGCAAGGGTACTCTTACCGTGGTCGATGTGCGCTACAATGCAGAAGTTGCGTATTGTCTTCATTTGTTGAGATCTCTTGTTTTCTATTCTGGAGTGCAAAGGTAGTGATTTTTTTCGATACTTGGCTGTTTTGGGATTTAGTTTTGGCATTAAGTGCTTTGCATCTGAAAACTTTGTGTTAACTTTGTGGTTTAAAAATATAAGAGAATGATGAAAAAGATATTTATACTATTGACTTTAGTGGTTGCGTTTGCTACCAGTATAGCAGATGCGGCGACGATTGAGGAGTTAAGGTCACCTGATGTCACGGGGCTGGATGTCAGTGCTCAGGAGATGGAAGCCTTGCGCTTTCTGTATGCTTATATGCCATTGGCCGATGTGACGGATTATTCCGTTCAGTTTCATTTGGAAAACATCCGTGCGACCTTCGAGGCCCGTGAGCAGATGCCCTGGGGCAAAAAAGTGCCTGAACTATTGTTCAATCACTTCGTACTTCCCCTGCGCGTCAACAATGAGGCACTCGACATGTCACGTCCTGTGTTCTTCAAGGAACTGAAGGAGCGCGTACGCGGCATGAGCATGGAAGAGGCTATCCTGGAGGTCAACCACTGGTGTCATGAACACGTTACCTATCAGCCCAGTGATGCCCGCACCCTCTCACCCCTGGCTTGCATGAACACCGCAATCGGGCGTTGCGGTGAGGAATCAACATTCACTGTTGCCGCCTTGCGCTCCGTCGGCATTCCCGCCCGTCAGGTGTATACGCCCCGCTGGGCTCATACCGATGACAACCATGCTTGGGTAGAAGCCTGGGCTGACGGCAAGTGGCATTTCCTGGGAGCCTGTGAACCCGAGGCCGTGTTAGATCTCGGCTGGTTCAATGCCCCGGCTTCCCGTGCACTGCTGATGCACACCCGAGCTTTTGGTGATTATAATGGTCCTGAGGAGGTCATGCTGCGCACCCGCAATTTTACCGAGATCAACCTCATCGGCAACTATGCTGCGACAGCGGCAGCCCAAGTGCAGGTGCTTGACCGAAGTGGCAATCCCGTCAAGGGCGCACGAGTGGAGTTCCGTATCTATAACTATGGTGAGTTCTACCCTGCTGCTACCAAGTATACTGACGGCAAGGGGAAAACGTCACTCACTGCTGGCCGAGGCGATATGCTGGTATGGGCCAGCAAGGATGGCTGGTATGGCTATCGCAAAGTGTCTTTCGGCAAGGAAAAGAATGTGGATATCACGCTCAACAAGAGCAACAGCCTCAAAAGCGGACCAACCTATGAGACCTTTGACATTGTTCCCCCTGCTGAGAAAGCCGTCATGCCCAAGGTGAGCCCCGAGATGGCTGCGGCCAATAAGGTGCGTTTCGCTCAAGAGGATTCCATCCGCAAGGCATACGTGGCAACCTTTGCCGATGCCGAGAAAGCCAAGACCTTATGTCCTGCAGCTGCCGACTACCTGGTCAAAGCCCGCGGCAACTGGCGCACCATTTTGGACTTTGCCAATAAGCATCAAGAGAATATGGAGCGCGTTCTGGGTGTTCTCAAGGGACTTAATGACAAGGACATGCGCGACGTGTCAATGGCCATACTGGAGGATGCTTATAATGCTCGCAGCAACCAGTTGGGCCAACGCGTGGAATATGAAATGATTACCTCGCCCTTCAAATGCGAGTTGCAGGATGCCTTTGATGCCGGTGAAGCTGCGCAGTTTAAGGCTGATCCTTCAAGGCTCGTAACCTGGGTGCGCGATAACATCGCCATTCATCCCGAGGAGAACGCCTTGCATATTGCCCAAACGCCGATGGGCGTGTGGCGCTCACGTGCTGCCGACGCTCGTGGCCGCGACATCTTCTTCGTTGATCTGGCCCGTTCTCTTGACATAGAGTCCCGCATGGATCCTGTCACTGGCAAGGTTCAGTATAGCAAGGGCGGTGAATGGCAAGACGTTAATTTTGAGGCTGTCGAGCAGAAGAATGCCCAAACGGGCACCCTGAAGCTGCGTTACACCCCCACCCCATTGCTTGACGATCCCAAATACTATCACCACTTCTCACTGTCGCGTATTCTTGATGATGGCACGACACAGTTGTTGAACTATGACGAGGGAGATTCAGGTCTTGAAGAAGGCTCATCATGGAGTAACACCTTCAAGAACGGCACGACACTGGATGCCGGCACCTACATGCTTACCAGTGGCACTCGCGCTGCCAGCGGCAAGGTGCTTGTGGCCAATCGCATTTTCAAGGTAAAACCAGACGAAACAACGACTATCAACCTGACGATGCGCCAGAGTGATGAGATTGTGGCAGTCATTGGCAACTTTAACTCTGAGTCCAAGTTCCAATTGCTTGACAGTGAGCTGAAGCCTATGCCTGGAGATGCCGTTACAATTCTGTCTCAGACCGGTCGCGGCTATTTCATTGTAGGCGTCTTGGGCGTTGGTCAGGAGCCCACCAACCATGCCATGCGTGATATTGCCAAGATGAACGGCGAACTCAACAAGTGGGGGCGCCCGATGGTGCTGCTGTTTGAGGACGAGGCCGAGGCTCAGAAGTATCGCCAGGAGAACTTCGGCACACTGCCCAAAAATATCATCTATGGTATTGATCTTGATGGCAGCATCCGCAAGCAGATTGCCCATGAGATGAAGCTCCAGAGCGAGGAGCAGATGCCGATGTTTATCCTTGCCGACACATTTAATCGCGTCTTATTCTGCTCACAGGGTTATACGATTGGCTTGGGCGAGCAGTTCACCAAGGTCATCAATCATCTGGACAAGTAATGAGGAGCCTGGTAGACACGCTGAGAGATCATCATGAGTTGGCGCCAGATCAATACATGGCGTTGCTCACAATGCATGATTCTCAAGATGTGGAATACCTGATTGAACAAGCCCGCGAAGTTGCCCAGCAGCAATTCGGTCGTGGTATCTATCTGCGGGGACTCATTGAGTTATCTAACGTATGCAGGAATGATTGCCTGTACTGCGGCATCCGTCGCAGTAACAGGCATGTGGCGCGCTACACACTGACGCGTGAACAGGCGCTTGCCAGTTGTGAGCAGGGATATCATATCGGATTTCGCACCTTTGTGCTGCAGGGTGGCGAATGGGGCGAGGAACGCTCGCAGTGGATTGCTGAATTGATTAGTGACATCAGGCAGAATTGGCCCGATTGTGCCATTACCCTGTCACTGGGCGAGCATCCTCGTGAAACTTATGCCCTGTGGCGAGCAGCAGGTGCCGACCGTTACCTGCTGCGCCATGAAACGCACAACGCACGGTTGTACTCCCTGCTCCATCCCCGTGAGTTGACGATTCAACACCGCCTGCAATGCCTTGAATGGCTCAAGGAGTTGGGCTATCAGGTTGGCGCAGGCATCATGGTGGGCGCACCGTTTCAGAGTCTCAAAGCCATTGTTGAGGATATTCAATATCTGGTTGATTTCAAGCCACACATGATTGGCATCGGGCCTTTTATTCCCCAAAGTGATACACCGCTTGGGCGTTTTCCCGCAGGCAGTGTAGATCTGACAGCCCGCTTGTATGCCATCATGCGCCTGGCCATCCCCCATGCTCTCATACCCAGCACTACCGCCATGGCAACCATGGCTTCAGACGGACGGTGTCGCGGTATCCTGGCCGGAGCCAATGTCGTGATGCCCAACCTGTCACCAATGGACTATCGTAGCCAATACGCTCTATATGACAACAAAGCGTCCCTAGGTGCCGAGTCAGCCCAAGGCATCAAGTTGCTTGAGGAAGAACTGATGACAATCGGTTATCATATCGATTGGTCCCGCGGCGATGCCTTGACCAGATAGTCATCCCGATGCAATGAAATAGAGGGGGCAGGCTCCGTCATGAAGAGAGCCTGCCCCCGAACTTATTACTCTTTAATAATTTTTACAACAGGGCGTCAATCTTTGCTACCAGGGCGTCATGTGTAATGGTGCCCACATGCTTGTCTACCATATTTCCCTGCTTGTCAAAGAAGAGCAGCGTGGGGATGTTGCGGATGCCGTATTCCACACCCAGATCAGTATCCTCATCAACATTGTACTTGCCGATGATAGCCTTGCCCTCATAGTCAGTTGCCACTCCTTCGATGATCGGAGCGATGCTGCGACAAGGACCGCACCAGGGAGCCCAAAAGTCAATCACCACGGGCATACCCGATTCCAGTAATTCCTTGTAGTTAGCGTCTGTAATTTCTTTTGCCATTTTGGATTCTTTTTTAGTTGGTTGATAATTCAAATTATTATGATTGTATGTTTTGCAATTATAATGCCAAACGCAATGATGCTAAATTCGAGCATTGATTTTGTACTTGACATCAGCCTCCTTCATGGCTTCCATCAAGCGTTTATCGACGGCAACAGGCTTCTTGGACCGCAGCATGACATAATTGCCGCTCGCCTGTTCCTTCATGCGGAAATACAGATCACACCTGTTGTCACCCTGTGCTCCGACGTAAGGTTTCAGGAAATCGACTTTATTCAGGTCTTCATCCTTGAGAGTGATGACAAGGTTTTTTACCATCTTTCCCTTCATGTTCTCGAGCAGGTCTATCGTGTGTACATTGAATCTCACGCTGTCGCCATAGCCGCGCTCATAGGCGCCACGCACGACGATAGCCAGGCCCAGGACACCAAATTTCTGGTAGTCCACAAACTTGTTGCCGAACAGCATGAATTCAAATGAGCCCGTATAGTCCTCAATCTTGAGGATGCCGAACTGGTTGCCTTTTTTACCCATGCGGATCTGGAAATCGACCACAAGTCCGGCCATAGTGAGTTCCTTGTCTAGTTTGCCGGTCTTATTCTTGACTTCGGCCAGTGGCGTGTCGCAGCCGTAGGTGACTTCCATAAAATACGGGTCAAGAGGATGGGCCGACAGGTACATGCCCACCAGTTCTCTCTCTCGGTTCAGGCGTTCAAGTTGCGACCACGGCTCGGCGTTAGGGATAGGCGGCGTAGCCACCTCAATGGCTCCGAAAGCACCGAACAAGGAATTCTGCATCTCCTGCTGGCTGACCTGGTAACGCTGGCCGAAGCGCATCAGCGTTTCGCTATAGGCCTCCCCGCGCGGATTGACTTCAAAGAAGTCTTCGCGCTTGATCTCCTTGAAATCGTCAAAGGCACCCGCCAGTGCCATCGATTCCAGCGCCTTGCGGTTACAAGCACCCTGGTTGATGCGTTGCACAAAGTCAAAGATGTCCTTGTAGTTGCCGTTCTTGTTACGTTCCTCGACAATGGCATCAACGCAGCCAGCGCCTACACCCTTGATTCCTGCAAGGCCGAAGCGGATGCGTCCGTCCTTGGTGGCGCTGAAGCTCTTGTAACTCTCGTTGATATTGGGTCCCAGCACCTCTATGCCCATCGAGCGGCACTCGTCCATATACTTGGACAGCGTTGTGATGTCATTCAGGTTGCTGCTCAGGACGGCAGCCATGTACTCACTGGGATAGTTGGCCTTGAGATAGGCCGTCTGATAGGCCACCCAACTGTAACAGGTGGCATGAGACTTATTGAAGGCATAGGAAGCAAATTTCTTCCAGTCCTCCCAGATTTTGTTGAGCACTTTCTTGTCATAGCCATTCTTCTCGCCACCCTCATAGAACAGTGCTTCAAGCTCATTCATCTTGTCAATCTGCTTCTTACCCATCGCCTTGCGCAGCGTGTCGCTCTGGCCACGAGTGAAGCCTGCCAGCTGGCGCGAGAGCAGCATGACCTGCTCCTGATAGACGGTAATGCCGTAAGTCTCCTTGAGGTATTTCTCCATGCAGGGGATGTCATACTGGATGGGCTCCCTGCCATGTTTGCGATTGATGAACGAGGGGATATAATCCATGGGGCCCGGACGATAGAGGGCGTTCATGGCAATCAGGTCCTCAAAGCATGTGGGATGCAGCTCACGCAGGCACTTCTGCATGCCGGCCGACTCAAACTGGAATGTGGCCGATGTCTGACCTTTACAGTACAACTCATAGGTCTTGGGGTCGTCAATCGGAATCTTCTCGATATCGATATCAATGCCGTAATTTAATTTGATATTAGCCAGCGCCTCCTTGATAATCGACAGGTTCTTCAGTCCCAGGAAGTCCATCTTGATCAATCCTGTGCTCTCGATCACTCCACCCTCATATTGCGTAACGATGATGCGTTCGCCATCGCTGTCGGTGGCCGTACTCACAGGAACCCAGTCAGTAATGTCATCACGACCGATGATGACACCGCAGGCATGCACACCGGTGCTGCGCACACTGCCTTCCAGCTTCTCGGCAAAGCGTATAGTCTCCCCTACTCTAGGGTCATTATTGTCCAACTCGGCACGGAACTGGTCAAAACATTCCAAGCAGTTCTTGACAGTGATCTTATATTTCTTACCTGGCTTTTCCTCAGGCATTTCATTAGGCGTGGAGGGGATGAACTTGGCCAGGCGGTTACTCTCGTCAAGCGACAGGTCCTCGACTCGTGCAACATCCTTGATGGCGCTCTTGGCAGCCATCGTGCCATAGGTCACAATGTGTGCCACCTTCTCGGCTCCGTATTTACCGGTCACATAGTTGAGCACAGCCGCACGGCCGTCATCGTCAAAGTCGGTATCGATATCAGGCAATGAGATACGGTCAGGATTCAGGAAACGCTCAAACAGCAGGTCATATTTCATCGGGTCAATCTTTGTGATACCCAAGCAATAAGCCACTGCCGATCCTGCAGCCGAACCGCGGCCGGGGCCAACGGTGCAGCCCAGTTTGGGCGCCATCCTGATGTAGTCCTGCACGATAAGGAAGTAACCCGGGAAACCCATGTTCTTGATGGTTTCCAACTCAAAGTCCAGGCGTTCACGGTGCTCGTCATCAAGGTCGGGCCAGCGCTCCTTGGCGCCCTCATAGACGAGGTGGCGCAGGTACTCGTCCTCGTTGTCAAAGCCTTCGGGCAAGGGGAAATCGGGCAAGATGGGCGCATGGTCAATGCTATAGACTTCAACCTTATCCAGTATCTCGTTGGTATTCTGCAATGCTTCAGGGATGTCACCAAACACGCCGTTCATCTCTTCCTGTGTCTTGAACCACTCCTGCTTGCTGTACAGCATCACGTTATCGTCGGTGAGCTTTTTGCCTGTCGAGAGACAGATGAGACGTTCATGGGCATCAGCATCCTCCTCGTTGACGAAGTGGGAGTCGTTAGTGCAGATGAGCTTGATGTCCAGTTCACGTGCAAACTGTATCAAAGCATCATTGACAAGACACTGTTTCTCGTAGGTCTCATGATTAGCACGGGCAACAGTAGCCTTGTGGCGCTGCAGTTCCAAATAGTAATCGTCACCGAAGACGCTCTTGAACCACAATATGGTCTCGCGGGCTTGATTCATCTGACCGCTCATGATGAGTTGCGGAACCTCACCGCCAAGACAGGCAGAGCAGCAGATGATGCCCTCGTGGTACTTCTCTAGCTCACTGTGGTCGGTACGGGGATGATAATACATGCCCTCGGTCCATGCGTGGGAAACGATTTTTATCAGATTCTTGTAGCCTTTCAGATTCTTGGCCAGCAGGATCA
>Ga0310694_10007269_pt1 | contig 10414 bp, 8 predicted proteins | sample 174DNAGHGhighgp2_FD_203884 | JGI IMG/M metagenome (GOLD analysis project Ga0310694, IMG submission 203884) | Sheep rumen microbial communities from Palmerston North, Manawatu-Wanganui, New Zealand - 1742 DNA GHGhigh gp2 (v2) (version 2) | ecosystem: Host-associated > Mammals > Digestive system >... | reverse complement strand
GCCGAGCGGGGTGGGACCCGTGACGGCATCAGCGAAGAAGCCTTTTTCGAAGATAGGCTGGGCTTGCGGCCAGGTGGTCATGGCGGTCGGGAACGACACGAGCATGAACACACGGCCTACCAAGGCGGGATTGAAGGGGTTCTTGCCCAAGCCGCCAAAGGCCATCTTGCCAACGCCGATGGCGATGATGCTGCCCACGATGACCATCCAAATGGGAAGGTTGGCGGGCACGTTGAAGGCAAGGAGCAGACCTGTCAGGGCGGCCGAGCCGTCGTTGATGGTCAAAGGCCCCTTGATGAGGAATTTCTGAATGAGCCATTCGGTCAGCATACAGGCGGCCACCGAAACGATGGTGAGCCTCAGCGCATACCAGCCGAAGTAGTAAATGGCCACAAGCAAGGCCGGAACCAACGCCAAAATCACACGATACATGATTTTCTGCGTGTTTTCCGTCGAATGTACATGCGGCGAACCTGATATTGTGTATTTGTTCATTGTTGAATTGTTGATTGTTGAATTGTTGAATTGTTGGTTGTAGGGCTGTCGTACCACGGCAGCCGTTGTGGTGAGGCTGCCACAATGTGACAGCCCTACAAACATCATTTTTGGTTACGGGCACGGATGATTGCGCCGGTTTTGGCCTTGCCATAACGGATGTAATCCAGCAGCGGGATGTTGGCGGGACAGGTGAATTCGCATGAGCCACATTCGATGCAGTCCATGATGTGGTTCTTCTCGGTCTCGTCGAAATCGTTGTGCTTGGCCACCTTGTGGAGCAGGAAAGGCTGCAAGCCCATGGGGCAGGCGATGGCGCAGCGACCGCAGCGGATGCAGTTGGTCTGGTGACGGTCCTGAGCCTCATTCAAGGTCATCAGCAGGATGCCTGAAGTGCCTTTCATCACGGGGAAATCGGTGACCGACACCGACTTGCCCATCATCGGGCCGCCGTTGATGACATCGGTGATGTTGTCGGGCAGACCGCCAGCCGCTTCGATGAGCAGGTTGGCCGGTGTGCCGAAACGCACGCGCAGGTTGCAGGGGGTCTTGACCGACTTGCCCGTGACGGTGACGACGCGCTCAATCAAAGGCTTGTTCTTCTGGACGGCCTCATAGATGGCGTAGGTCGAGGCCACGTTGACCACGACGCATCCCGTTTCGATGGGCAACTTGCCCGAAGGCACCTCGCGACCCGTTACGGCTTTGATCAGTTGCTTCTCGCCGCCTTGTGGGTACTTGGTCTTCAGTGGTTGCACCTCGATGCCTTTGTAGAGGTCTTGGTGTTCATTGATGGTTTTGTCGAGCAGCTCGATGGCTTCTTGCTTGTTGGTTTCGATGCCGATGATGCCTTTGTCGGTGTTGACGGCTTTCATCAGGATTTTCACGCCCATGAGGAACTCTTGCGTTTTCTCAAGGAGGAGGCGGAAGTCGCAGGTAAGGTAAGGCTCGCACTCGGCGGCGTTGATGATGATGTATTCGGCTTTCTTGCCTTCGGGAACCATCAGTTTGACGTGGGTGGGGAAGGTGGCGCCGCCCATACCGACGATGCCACATTCTTTCACCTTGTCGATGATTTGTTTTGCGTCTAACTTGATGTCGGTGAGCAATTTGTCGGTCTCGATGATGCCTTCAGCCCATTCGTCATTCTCTTCTCTATCGATGAAGACAGCGGGTTTGTAGTAGCCTGTGTGGTCCATCACCACGTCGACTTTGGCGACGGTGCCTGTGGCGGGCGAGTGGACGTTGGCCGAGACGAAGCCTTTGGCCGTGCCGATGAGTTGTCCCGTCAGCACGCGGTCGCCTTTCTTGACGATGCATTCGGCCGGTGCGCCAAGGCATTGTCCCAAGGGGACGATGATTTGCTTGGGCATCGGGAAGTCTTGTATGGGCTTGTGTGCCGAGAGTTTATTCTCTTCGGGATGCACGCCGCCCTTGGTAAAAGTCTTTATCGGGTTCATGCTTTGACGGTGTTTTCGGGTTTGACTTCAGTTTTGGCCTCCACGGGTTGTGCCTCAGGTTTAGGTTGAGGCTTCACTGCGGGTTCGGCACCTTGCAGGGTGGGAGTCTCCGGCTTGGGGGCCGGGAAGTTGATGGCGTGGATGGAGCCGCGCGGGCATACCTTCGCGCACTTGCCGCAGGCCTTGCACTTGGCCGGGTCGATGTAGGCCAGGTTGCCACGCATTTCGATGGCCTCGAAGGGACACTCTTTCAAGCACTTCTGACAGCCGATGCAGCCCACTGAGCAGTTCTTGACGACCAAGGCACCTTTGTCGGTGTTGGAGCAGCAGACGTAGACGCGGCGGTCTTTCTTGCCACGTGGACGCACTTCGATGATGCCACGCGGGCAGGTCTTGGCGCACACGCCACAGCCCACGCACTTGTCGGGGTCGACGACGGGCAGTCCCGTCTCCTTGTCGATGTGGAGCGCGTCGAAGTTGCATTTCTTCACGCAGTCGCCGAGGCCGAGGCAGCCTTTCGAGCAGCCGCCTTCGCCCGCATAGAGCGTGGAGGCGAAAGCGCAGATGTCGGCACCTTCGTAATGCACCTTCGAAGGTGAGTTCTGGCAGCTGCCGTTGCAGCGCACCACCGCAATCTTAGGCTCGAAGGCGGCGGCGGTCAGTCCGAGGACAGCGGCCACTTTGCCCATGTCGGTGCCAGGGCAGGCGAGGCCGTCGATGTTGCCTTTTTCGGCGGCTTGCTTCACGCAGGCTTCGGCCAAGGCACGGCAGCCCGCAAAGCCGCAGCCACCGCAGTTGGCGCCGGGCAGACAGGCTTCAGCCTCATCAATCAGAGGGTTCTCCTCGACCTTGAACTTCTGTGCCACGAAGTACAGAACCACGGCCAGCACACCGCCCAAGATTCCGAGAACCACTAAGGAAATAAGAAAAGTGTTACTCATTTAGTATGAAATTTTGAGTTTGTTTTCAATTGTTAGAACTTGCAAAAATACGGAATCTACTTTTTCGTTGATGCATTTTTTTCGTTTTTTTTGGGATACGTTATGACTATCCACCTAAGCGTTGTAGGTACATTCTGAAAACCACATCAGGAACGGAATATTTACCTTCATTTAGTGTGATGAGATCCATTTCGAGCAGTTTTCTGATGGTTGCTTGAACCGCACTTGCCGAGGCAAGGCTGTGGCGACGGATAAACTGCTGCCCCATTACTTTTTCCGCTTCTCCTTCAATGGCAATGGCGAAAAGGACCTCTTTGTGTCGATCGGGAAGGTACGACAACAACTGTCGGTATCCATCGCTTTGCTCTTCTATCAGGCCTTCGATGATAATGGGTAGAAGCTCTATGGAACATGATTCTCCCTTGTCAGTCTGCTCAAAAAGCTCATGTAACGTCTTCTGTACATAATAAGTGTTGCCCTCCATGATGCTGTAAGTTTGCTCGACCACGGAAGGCTCGATTTGTTTTGCATATTGCTCGAACCAATGCGTCGCGAAGGCGATGTATTCTTGCAAGTCGATGGGGCGAAGGACGAGTGTGGACGTGCTGTTGTAAAATGGATGGGCGTATGATTGGAACATTTCGGTGAGCAAATGTCGCGAACTGCCTGCAAAAATGAAGTTGGCGTTACCAAGGTGCTGAATATGGCCGCGTAACAAGGCTTCGATGTTTTTCTCTGGATAGTTGGCAATTTGCTGGAACTCGTCGAAACAAACGATGCAAGGCTTGTCGGCTTGCTCTAATGCCGTGAAGATTTCGTCCAAGGTGTATTCCGGATTGCGCACATCCCCGAGCGATAAACTGAATTTTGGCAAGTTGGTGACTGGGTCGAAACCCAAGTTGGCATTGACCGACCGTAAGGCTTGCGCAAACTTGAGCATCATCTTCTGACTTTTGGTTTTCAAAGTGTTAAACACTTGCTTGCCAAAAGTGTAGGTGAACTCACGCAGGCTCGTCGTGTGGTAGATGTCGATGTAAAAACAATAATAGTCCGAGCATAACGGCTCATGCGCATAACAGAATTGGATGAGTTTCGACTTGCCCATACGTCGTGGCGACATGAGGCATATATTCTCTCCGTTGGTGAGCATTTGGATGAGCTTTTGGCTCTCTTTCTTTCTGTCGCAAAAGTATTCTTTAGGAATATCGCCTATAATAATGAATGGATTCAAGATCATGGTGACCTGTTTTTGCGGCAAAGATACAGAAATTATACAAATCGCATTATAATTTTATATATTTTGTATTATACAAATTGTATAATTATTTCAAAAAGTAGTTTAATATATTGTTATTCAATGATATATGAAAATCTATTCTTTAATTTGTCGCGCCTCAGATATAGCACAATATAATAAGGTATCAGCGCGACGATGCTGATGAGTGCTGCAATGCCTTCGTTCAATCCTAATCCGAGGCAGACAAACAGCACGGCCAACAGCAAAAGGATAGGGATGAGGTAAGCCAGCACTGCTGCCTTGTTGCCCTGCCCAATGGCCATCTTGACGTTTACTTTTTGGTTGATGGCGAAATCTTTGCCTTTGGGCCTTGGCACGGTGAGGATTTTTTCGGCTTGCTCGCCCATGCCGCAAGCACTCTTGGCATGGCAAGCAGCGCAGGCACTCTGCGCCATTATCTTGATTTCCAGTTCGTCGTCAGTGATTTTGGTGACGATGCCTTCGTGGGAGATGGTCTCGTTTTCGTTCATGAAGCTTCTCATTTTTATGCGCAAAAATACAATTTTTTCCTATTCGGCAAAAAACCACTATTTTTGCAAGTTGAATTACTCTAAAAAGATGTCCGAAGAACAAAAGAAAGAAGGCAAGTTGAAGTCATGGGTGCAGAAAAGAATCCTGGCTTTGAAGGATTGGTACCGCAGGGACGATAACTTTCTGCGCTTGGTGCGTTTCCCTGGTACGAAATCGCCCCTTATGGACGTGTTGATTGATTTTTTCAAACTGTTCACCAAGGGCCGTACTGTCGACCGTGCCGCAGGCGTGGCCTTCAATTTCTTTGTGGCGCTGTTCCCACTGATTCTGTTCTTCTTTACCTTGGTCCCTTACATCCCTATTCCTCATCTTTATGAGCGTGTGATGATGGCTTTGGATGACTTTCTCGTCCCCTCTGGGACAATGGATTATGTGAAGGGAACCATCGATGTCATCATGAACCAATCTCATGACGGGTTGCTCTCCATCAGTATTATCATGTGCTTGGTTTTTGGATCCAACGGCGTCGTGGCGGTTTTCAACGGTTTTCGCAATGTTTATGCCAACTTTTTGACTGACAAGGGACTGGATTTGAAAGGTTGGCTTATGCAACGTCTTTTTGCCATCATCATGCTGATCGTTTTGGGTGCGCTGGTTGTCATTTCGGTGTTGCTGATTTCGTTGGGTGGCACGGTGTTGAAATATCTTGTTACAAACGAAATTTTGGAAGGCGGCTCTTTCACTTTCTTCCTGTTCAGTGTGCTACGATGGGTAATCGGCGTTTTCGCCTTGAGTTTCGGCATTGCATTGCTATATTATTTCGGCAACGTCAAGTTCATGGAACATTATCGTGTCGAGCGAAAACGGACAGGGCCGCACGGAGAGAAACTCTACCGCAATTTCGTTATCTTCAGTCCAGGTACCATTCTTGCCACCACCTTGTTTGTCTTGGGAACCGTAGGGTTCAACGTATACATCTCCAATTTCTCGCGTTACAATGTGCTCTATGGTTCCATCGGTACGCTCATCATCCTATTGCTTTGGATTTGGATTGTCGCTATCCTGATTTTGGCTGGCAACGACCTGAATTCGGGCATCCGCCGCAACGTCGACAGAACGAGCGATTCGGAGATTGCCAACCGTCGACGCGAAATCGTCATCGAAGACCTGAAGAAACATATCAAATCCTATCAGGAGGTTAATGAAGACTATCAGCAAAGAATCGAAGTGCTTAGAAATAAAATCGAAGAACAGAGTGTGCTGATTCGGGATATGGAGGTGGAAATTAAGAATAATAAGCTGATTATCAGAGCTTACGAGGAATATGTGGAGGCTGAGCGGAAACGCTCCGAAGCGGAATATTCGATTTCTGAATAATAATATCATGGGCATCGTAGCGAGGCAGAGCATCAAAGGAACTATCGCCACCTACATCGGGGTGGCAGTGGGCATTGTCACGACTTTCTTCATCCAGACGAAAGCTCTTCAGCCCGAGCAGATTGGCTTGGTCGACGTGTTGCTGCAATGTTCGCTGTTGTTCAGTGGCTTGGCTTTGTTGGGCACCACCTCGTCGGCGATGCGCTTCTATCCCTTTTTCAAGGACGACGCGAACCGCGACCATGGCTTTTTCGGCTGGACGTTGCTCGTGCCCTTGATAGGCTTTTTGCTTTTCCTTGGCGCGTTTTTTGCTTTTAAGACACCGATTGTCAACTATTTCTCGAAGGACTCAGAGATGTTTGGCGAGTATGTCAACTTCGTCATCCCGCTGGCGTTTTTCATGCTCTATATCAATGTCTTTGAGACGAATAGCAATCTGCTCCTTCGTATTGTAGTACCCAAGTTTGTCCGTGAAGTGGGTTTGCGGGTTGGCACTTTGGCTATTTACTTGCTGTACTACTACGAAGTCATTGACTTTGATGGCGTTATCGTTGCTTTTTGCGTGCTTTATGGCTTGGCTTTGCTCATCAATGTCGGCTATTTGTTCTCGCTGCAGCGGGTGTCGTTCAAGATTGATTGGGACTACCTGAAGCCAGAATTGAAGCGCGATTTCATGTTCTACACTTTGTTTATGCTTACTGCGGCCTTGGCGGGCAATGTGATACCCATGCTGAGCAAGTTTTTCGTGGCGGGCAATGCGGGTTTCCGCTTGGCGGGCGTGTTCACCATTGCGACCAATATCGCGGCGGTGGTCGAGATGCCTTACCGCTCGTTGGGGGCCATTTCGCGTCCGCATATCTCTGAGGCCATGGCAAAACAGGATGTCGAACAGGCCGATGCCTTGTGCAAAAGCGTGGCTTTGCATCAGTTCATCGCAGGCTCGCTGGTGTTTTTCCTCATTTGGATCAATATCGATTATCTCTTTGATTTGCTTCCCAATGGCGACATCTATCGCGTGGGCAAGTGGGCCGTCCTGATTCTTTCGATGAGCCGACTCATCTATTCCACTTTTGCTGTGACGACCACCGTGTTAAGCTATTCCAAATACTATTACTATTCGTTGATTTTCACTATTTTGCTTGCAGTAATGTCGTTTGGACTCAACGCCTGGTGGGTGCCGCTGTGGGACATCAATGGGGGTGCCTTGGCTCAAGTAGTGTCGTATCTCGTTTATTTCATCTTGCTCATGGTGTTCATCAAGTGGAAAATCGGGGTGGTGCCGCTGTCGAAAAAGCAATGGCCTGTTGCCACTATCATCGTCGTGTTGTTTGGCCTCAACTGGCTGTGGACATTGGTTTTGACGCCTCAATTGGCCAACGTCTTTGGCAAACCCATTTTCGGCCTAACCGTCGATGCTGTGCTGAAGTCGGTTCTCTTCCTCGTTTTTGGCTTGCTGGCCCTCTATAAAATGAGGGTTTCTCAATCAGTCAACGACTTGATTGACAAAGGATTGAAGATGGTGTCAAGGAGGTAATCTGGATTAGCGTGTTATGTTCAACTTGCGGACAATTCTACCTTGTTTGGTCAGTATTTCAATGACGTAAACGGCTGAATCAAAACTATTTATGTTGATTTCCATCGTGTCGTTGGCTTCGCTGTCTTTTTTGAGAAGACATTGCCCAAACAAGTCGAACAAACTGACACTTATCATCCCTTCGGCTTCGATGTGCACTTTGTCGTTGGCCGGATTGGGATACAGCTTAACAGGGAGTGTAAGGTTGTCATCAACGTCGTAGAATCCAGCCTGGATGAGGATTTCCTTTTCGGTGTATCCGCAGTCGTTCCATGCCTTGACTTTCAATGTCGCTAAGCCTGGTGAAGTGGCATTCAAGGTGCAATGTGTTCCTGAAGTTTCCAAAATCCAATCTGGGTTTTCGCAAGACCATTCATACTGAACTACAAATGGCACGGAATCAATGTAATAGCGATATTCTCTTTGCACGAGGTCGGTCGAAACGAAGATTTGCTGGAGCCCTATGATTTCGGAAATCGGTTCGGGATGCGGCATAATGGTGAGATTCAGGCTGAAAATGGAATCACAGCCGTTGCTGGCAACGAAAAATTGTTCGTAATGTCCTGATTGAGCGTATTCTTGCCCAAACCAAACGACGCTTTCGCAAGCAGTGGTGTCTGTTGCGAAGTCGTATGCATCGATGATATTAAGATGCAGGGTGACGATGCTGTCGCAATTGTTTGCGGAAAGAAAAGTTTGTTGATACACACCACTTTCCGTGTAGATTTGTCCATTCCAATTATATGCGCCACAGCAGGTATACGAAAACTGATGTTCAACACTATGATTGATATACAGGCTCATGGTCACGATGCTGTCGCAACCATGCTGATTGGTAAATGTTTGCGTGTAGGCGCCGCTTTCCGTGAGGGTCATATCGCCCCACTGATAGGTGTCGCAAGCAAAAACGGGGTAGGGAATGAAGTACTCGTCGGGCTGGCTGACGGTCAACTCTATAGTGGCGATGCTGTCGCAACCCCATTGGTTGACCAAGATGGCCTGATAAGTGCCCGACTCGTTGTAGATTTGACCGTTCCATTCGTATGGCTCGCAACTTGAAACCGAGGCGAAGCCTGAGTTGGTTTCGTGCACAGAGATGCGGACTGCATTACTGTAGGAGGTGCCTTCTTCGTTGGTGGCCCAAAGGCGTAAATACCAGCCGTTGTAGGTTACATCCAAATCTTGTCCAGTGTAAGCAATTGGGTTGGTAAATGCCATATTTTCAGCGATTTCCCATCCGTGACTATCGGCATTGTTGAGGTTGGGCAAAACCAATTCCAATGGACCTTCGTTGCATATTACTGCTGGATTAAAGAGATGACCTATTATGGGCAAGGGTGATAGTTCAAGGTCGCGAATGGGTCTGATGGCAAAATATCCACCGGAATTTGGACTTGTATTGGTTTTAGGGCAGACACCTATGTAGGCATTCCAAGCCCAAGCACTTTCGGGGTAAGGTGAGCCAAAATGGACAAACCAGGCCCTTTCGGTGTTTTCTTGGGTGCTTGACCAATAGGGATGAAGCCCAAGTTTTTCGCCAATGGTTTCCAGTGTGGGCTCGTAAAAAATGGCATTGACATACAACATCTTAAGTTGTCCCGCGGCAGGCAAATACCATCCATTCTCAATATCGACCATACTGGCAGCATATTCTCCAGTGTAGCCATTGGCTTGGTAATGATTGATGATTGACTGCGTGTTGGCAAAACCGTCAGTATCTGCGAAGGCACTGGTCAGGATATCGTTGCTCGTATTGATGACATGGTCGAGTCCTTCAATTTCGTCTTCCAATCCCCATGGGACTGACAATGCTACATCGTGCAAAGCCACCATCCAACCTGAGGAGCCGGTTTCGTCGACGTAGAACACCACGCCTTGGCTGCCGTCAGGATTGGTAATCACTTGTCCCAAATGATACGCTTGTGCGTGCAAGCCCAAGGCGGCAAATAGGATAATTGAAAGGACTAAAAATATGTTTTTCATGATGTTATACATTAAAAGTTCCTAATACTGCGTACGTCCATTGGGGCTTGGGGCATATCGGTTCTTGTCTTTACCACAGCACCCATTGCGCCGCTTGAAGCATAATACAAGGCGCAGTCGTTGTCGTATCCGAATGTGGATGACGACCAATAGACCCATGGCCCTTGAATGAGTAAACCTTCAATCAGTTTGAGTGAATTGTTGATGATGGGGATGCTACCGTAGAGGATGTTCAACTGGCCGAGTGAAGGCCAATACCAACCATGCTCATAGTCAACCGCCCATGCGCCTGGATAGGCTGAGTGGTCGTATTGTGATACGGAACGTATGAATCCAGTGTTGTCGTATCCATCGAGGTCGTAGATGGCATCACGTATGGACTGCCATCCCGTCAATCCCCAAGGGAGTTCGTTTCTGGTTGACCAATAGATTTGGTGGGCTTGGATTTGAGGGTGAATGGCCCATCCGTGTTGCCCTGTCTCATCGACGTAGAAAACCACCCCGATGCCACCTCCTGTATAGTTTTGAGGTTGAACGATGATGGTGTCAGAGCCTTGCACACAAAGGATGTCACCAACGCTGACTTGCCCGAAACCCACTAACGAGAGCAAGACAAAAACTGAAAGCAAAAGGTTGTTTTTCTTCATTTCGGTATTTATTTAAGGGGACTTCTAATTATACTTGATTGACTTGTTTTCGGGTTGTCAGGATGCCGAAGTCCCGTTTGGGCAATCCCTTCAACCCGCTGCAAAGGTATGCATTTGAGTTTTATATGACAAGCCTTTTGTTCATTTTCCCGTTCCAGCGAATTTGCAAT
>Ga0310694_10007266_pt1 | contig 10415 bp, 4 predicted proteins | sample 174DNAGHGhighgp2_FD_203884 | JGI IMG/M metagenome (GOLD analysis project Ga0310694, IMG submission 203884) | Sheep rumen microbial communities from Palmerston North, Manawatu-Wanganui, New Zealand - 1742 DNA GHGhigh gp2 (v2) (version 2) | ecosystem: Host-associated > Mammals > Digestive system >... | reverse complement strand
CCAGCCCGTGATCATGCCAGCGCCGAACTGCTCGCAGCGGAGCCAGCCCGGACGCGAGTTGACCGCCTTCCTGAGGTCGGCGTTCTGGCTGTGTACGCGGTCTTCGGTGTAATAGACCTTCGGCGTGGAACCGAGCCAGAAGTCGTAGTCGAGACACTGCGGCACCGGCATCTCCTTCGTGTTGCCGCCGCCGGGGTCGCCGGGAAGACCCACTTCGATGGCCTTGATCTTGCCGAGACGTCCCTCGCGCACGAACGCACACGCCTTCTGGAACTGGCTGGACGAACGCTGCTGCGATCCGAGCAGGAACTTGCGGTTCGCCTCCCTGACCGCGTCGGAGAAGAGACGCCCCTCGCGGATCGTGAGCGAGGCGGGCTTCTGCATATATACGTGCTTGCCGGCGAACGCGGCCTCGATCGCGATCTGCGCGTGCCAGTGGTCGGGCGTGGAGATCGAGACGATGTCGATGTCCGAACGAGAGATGAGGTCGTGGAAGTCGCGCACGCCGACGATGGAGTCGGCGGAAGTCTTGTAGTGGCGGGCCACGAGCTGCTGCATTCCCGCGAGGCGGCGGGAGTCGAGGTCGCATGCGGCGACGATCCGCGCACCCTTCGCACGCATAAACCCGGGCGCGTCCATCCCGCACCCGATGCGTCCGCAACCGATCTGCGCCACGTTGAGCGTGTTGCTCGGCGCGTTCGCGCCCAACACGGTAGCCGGGATTATAGTGGGGAATGCGATGGCCGCGCCAGTGGCGGTCGCGCTGCGGATGAAGTCACGTCTGCTGGATTTCATAGTCTTTCCATTTCTTTTTCTTGGCACACTGCCGTCCTGCGAACGGACGGAGGGACAATGCGCCATGTCGTGAAAACAAGTATATCAAATATTTCACCATCCCGTGCGACAAAAACATCTTGCCGCCCCGGACTCCCCGGCTCTGCGACGCCGAAGATTCAATCCTCAACGGTGAAGAGACACTTCATCGAGGGCTTTGACCATGAGGCGGCGGGCGTGTTCGTCGCGCATCTTCGACGTCTCGCTGCCTACGACGATTACGATCGCGCGGTGGCCGTCGCGCTTGCCGGTGAGGATGATGGAAGAGCCGCAGTATTCCGCGTAACCAGTCTTGAGTCCATCCACCTCGCTCTCGCCCTTGGCGTTGACGATCTTCTTCTTGTCCATGCGAAGAATGTTGTTGTGGTTGAGGAACTTGACTGGCTGGCCGGCCTTGTTCGTGATGGTCTTCATGGTGTACGTCTTGGCGCTCGTCCAGCGATAGACCTCGTTGTACTTGACGAGCGCGCGGGCGAGCTTCACGAGGTCGCGGGCGGTGGAGACGTCGTACGGCTTGCCGCTTCCATACGGCGGCGGGTATCCGTTCGGCGTGACGAACGTGGTGGATTTCATTCCAAGCGCCGCCGCCTTTTCGTTCATGCGCTTGACGAACGCCTGGAGGTCGCCGCCCTGTATCTCTCGACCCGCGTTGCGTGCGGTGGAGTTCTCGGCCAGCAGCACTGCGGCGTCGTTCGCGCTGTGTACGAGCATCGCGAAGAGAAGTTCGTCAACGCTCATCTTCATTCCGGGCTTCAGCCCGCAAACGCTCGGCTTCTCGCGCGTGCAGCGCACGGTTGCCGTCACCTCATCTACTGGCGAGTACTTCATCGCGTGCATGTCCTCCAAGACGAGCAGCAGCGTCATGAGCTTCGTCACGGACGCGGGGCAGCACTTCGCATCCGCCCGATCCTCGAAGATCACCCTCCCGCTCGCGGCATCCACGCTGATTGCGCCCTGGTACGGAGTGCGCCGCACGTCGCTCTTCACCTTCGCCCCGGCGGCGAACGCCGCAGCGCATGCGGCCATCGCCGCAAGTGCAATAATCTTTTTCATCTTCTATTTCCTCTCGTTGCCTTGTTCCTTAAGTTCGAGCACCATAGCCTTCTCCGGACACGTGAATGGGTTGGCGTACTTCGTGCAGTTTATGCATCCCGTGTAGAGCTTGTACATCACCTTGTCCTTGGACACCTCGTGGAACCCAAGCTGTCCGAAGAACTCAGGCGAGAACGTGAGCACCAGCGCGGCCGCCGGCTCAAACGCCTTCACGCGGCGCACAATCTCCAATACCAGTGCGCGCCCGATTCCCTTCCTGCGCCACGGCGCGCGCACGGCGACGGACTGAATCTCGACGGCGGTGTGTAGCGGTGCGCCGATTTCGGGGAAGATCGCGTAAGTCGCGCAGCCGACCATCTCGCCGTCAACTTCGGCCACCACGAAGCGGTCTATGTTCTCGACGATGTTGCCGAGCGAACGCGGCACCAGCCGGTCGCGGTGCAGGTGGATGAGCGCGAATATCCTCTCGGCGTCCACCAGCCGCGCCGTGCGAAGCGCACACGGCGCAAGCATGGCATTATGCTTCATTCAGTTCCTCGTTTCATTACGTTCGCCTTCGACATTGACCTGCCCTTCATCTTTTTCCTTTCTCAAAGTGGTTCGACGATCGGCATGTCGATGTTGCGTTTCTTGGGGTTGAAGTTGATTCCGATGAGCGTGACAGGGCGAGGACCGCCCGCCCACTTCGCCGCATAGTCCCGCTCGCGAATCTGCCGTATCGCCGCCTTCGCGCTTTTGCGGTACTTGAACTCGAACACGTAAACTGCGGACGGCATCTCGATTACGGCGTCTGCGTAGCCGAACATGGACGCGACCTCCGGCTGCGGGTTGGCCCCCGTCATGGACGCGAAAAGCAGGAAGTAGCGCTTCGCCTCCGCCTCGTTCTTGATTCGCCAGTCCGGCGGAATCGAGGCGTAGAGCCTGAAGAGAGATTCGCAGACGTAGCCTTTCCAGTCGCCGGAGGCAATCTGCCGCTTCGCCACATCGACGAGCGCGTTGAAGGTGCCCTCCCTCAACCCCATCACCTGCGAGAGGTAGCCGCGCTTCAGCGCCTCGCGCACCTCAAGGTTCGGCGGCGCGAGGACGTATGAGGCGCTTCCAATGATCTGTCCGTCAGAATCGCGAGGCGGCGGTATCACGTCCTTGATCGTCAGGTAGCCGCCCTGGTACAGCAGCGACTCCATCGGCAGCGTCTCCGCATCGCACACGTCAAGCGTCATCGCGTCGGCGGGAACGTTCTCAAGATCCACAGGCATCTTGCCGGCCCTCTTGATGCGGTCGATGATGAGCGACGCCTGGCCCGTAGCCTCCCAGTAGCCCTTGAGCTTGCCGTCCTTCAATGCGCTGCCAAGCGACACTGGATTGCACACGCGCTCCTTCGAATCGGGCGAAAACCTGTAACCGTCATACCAGGAGAGAATCGTCCTCTTTGCCTCGGCGAAGCTCATGCCGTTCTTCACGCCGAGCATTTCGACGTTCTCTCGCAACGAACCGTCCAGCTCCTTCGGCGTGTAGCCGAGGAGCGTCGCATACCGCTCAAACGACGAGATGTCCGTAAGATGGTTCAACCCGGAGAACACCGAGAGCTTCGTCAACTTCGTGACGCCCGTCATCAGCAGGAATCGGATGGATGTGGAGTTGGCTTTCAGCTTCTCGTAGAAGTCGTGCAGGTCCGAGCGCACCTTGTTCAGAGTCTTGACGTCGTCAAGAAACTTCGCAACCGGCTCGTCATACTCGTCGACGAGGACGACGATCTTCTTCGTCGGCGACTTTTTCGCGGCGGCGACGAGGAATCTGTCGAAATTGACAGATGCGTCCACTGTTTCGTTGTATTCAATCCCCGCCTCTTCGCACAGGCCGGACACGAGAAGTGCAAGCGCCGACTGGAACTTCCCGTATGTTCCGCCCACGGCCTTGGTCATCGTGAAACTGTACACGGGCGTCGGCGTCTTCCACCCTTCCCACGGCAGCTTGTCGATGGCGAGGCCCTTGAAGAGATCGCGCCGTCCCTCGAACATCGCCTTGAGCGTGGAGAGCATGAGCGACTTGCCGAACCGACGCGGACGCGAGATGAAGAACTGCGCGTCCGCCTTGTGACGCGCAAGTTCGTAGAGAAGCGCCGTCTTATCGACGTACTTTCCGCTTTCGCTCGTAATCAGCGTCTCAAAGTCAAACGTCCCCGTCGTCGGGATCTTTATGGGCTTGGTTCTGCGCATGGAGTTCATTGTACCATAAACTCCTATCAGCCGCAAGCCGTTACTGAACGATCAGCGTAAAGCCGCTGGCGCGAACGAGGCGGAGGCCGTTACGTTCGTCGTCGCGAATGACCTTGAAGCGATTCTGCTTCGTCTCGGCATCGACCTGGAACGTCACGTTCGCCGCCGGGCCAAGGCCCTCCGGCCAGCTCATGACAAGTTCCTTGTTCTTCGCAATCGTCCTCAGGTCAGGGCGTCCGGCAAGGTTGACCGTCACGTTCGCGTTCGCCGCGAATTGCATATTCGTGGATCCGCTCGTGTAGTACGAGAGCGTGCTGAACGCGCCCGTTGCGCCAGAGAGGTCGATGGTCGAGCCGTTCTGCATCGTGCAGCCGTAGAACTTCTGGCCCGCCGCCGGAATGAACGTGCCATAGACGTTCAGCGCCGCCGTGCCCGCGTTGTGGGTTTTGGTATTGGACGCCCACACCGCCTCGTAGTCGCAGACACTGAGCGTGTTGCTGACGGCGAGTGCACTGTTGATCCTGAAATCTACATTCGTCGCCACGCAGGCGTTGACGACCTGGAACCACCCATCGCCAGCCGCGAAGTCCATCTTGCCGTTCTCGATCTTTGCGCAGCGGAGATAGAACCGTCTGCCGCTGCCAACAAGAACCGTGAGCGTATGCCCGTTGAGGTCCATGTCACCTTTTCCGTTGTTGTCGCCGAACACGATGCTGTACGGAACGCGGTTGGTGGAATCGGCATCGAGCCGTCCGATGCCGGAGCCGCCCCAGCTCGTCTGCTTCATGTCAGCCTTCGTATTCGTAAGCGTTCCGCCGGCGAGGACGACACGGCTTCTGTAGGCGTAGTTTGCGCGGATGTCGAACACCGCGTTGGACGCGACGACGATTTCATTCGTGCCGAACGCCTTGAACTGGTCGTAGCTGTACAGAGTGTCCGTGCCGCTGCAGTCCGGCGGCTGCGCCTTGCCCTCATCGATGAAAGTGCCGCCGGAGTAGTTGCAGGCATTGGCGTAGGCGTAATACGTGCCAGGCCCCTTCTTCACCACATTGACGTTGCCACAGATCGCCGCGCCGTTGTTCGTGACAACCTCGCCCTCGCCCGCGATGAAGGTGACGGTCGAGGTGACGGCGTCGTTCGAATTGGTGATCGTCGCGCCGATGGCGTCCGCCGAAACGGAGGCAAGCGTCAGGTTGTGTCCGTTGAGGTCGATCGTCGCGCCGTTCGCGATGAGGACGTTGCCCAACGCGGTCCAGTCGCAGTCGTTCGTGAGCGTAACCGTGCCGGCCGCTTCGCCGCCGAACGTGAAGTTGCCGTCCGTGAACGTGACCGCCGCGCCGCCCCAGGAGATGGACATCGGCGCGTTCACGCCGTTCACGACCACGCAGGAGGTGTCGGTGGAACCAAAGCTGCCGCTCGTGTCGCCACAGATGATCGTGAAGCGGTGCCAGCCTTCCGACACGTCAACCGTTGTGGCCATGCTGTTCACGTAACTGGAATTGACGACGATCCATTCGCCGTCGATGGCGAAGCCGAAGTAGTCGTCAAACATCTGCGTCACAGTCCAGTTTCCCGCCTGCGCCGCCGTCACGTAGAACCAGCCGTCGTAGCGCACACGCGACGTCTTGAGGTTGGAAGACTGCCACGAAGTGCCCCCGCCGTTGAGCTTGGCGAGGCTCGTGTTGGCGGCGGACATCACGGCGAACATTCCCGCCGGCGCCGCCGTAAAGCTCGCATTCGACGCGAGCTTGTAGTTGCCGCAGCGCGTCGCGACATGCGCGTCCGGTGCGCCGAACTTGATTTCCTTCCACGGGAACTCCGTCACACCCTCCGGGATGCTGAACGAGGTCGAACCGTCGATGACGACCACCGTCACGTTCGTGGGCGCGGCGGTGATCGTTTCCCCTCCGGCGTTCACGCAACTCCAGTTCGCGGGGTCGAGGAGATTGCTTGCGTCGCCAAGGCCCGTCCACGTCGCCTTGACGGGGATCGTGGGATCGGCCCACTTCCACGTGAGGCGCACCTTCGCGCCCGCCGTGTATGTGTAGCTGCCGCCATCGTACGCCTCCGGCTCGCTCCACGCGCTGCCGTCCCACGTCTCGACCGTGTAGCGCACGGGGAATGTGGATTCGCCGACCGTGAGACCGCTTGCCGTGAACGTGAACGACCCCGTCACCTCGTAGTCGCCCGCCGGGATCGCGACGGGCGCCTCCACGCCCTCGAACGGCACTTCGCACGCCACCGTCACGTTCGCGTTCGTGAAGTTGCCGCGATAGCGGATCTCATCAACCGTCCTGTTGTGGACAAGCTCCGCCTCCGTCAGCGCGCGGTTGTAGATGCGCAGCGCGTAGTAGTCACCTGACATGCAGCGAATCTTGCGGTCGTTGCCTGTATATGTGTTGGGCCCGCCGATGGCGAACTTCTTTTCAGGTATTCCGCCATTCAGTGTGCGCGCAGTGCCGGCACCGGAATCGGTGCCTTGAATGAACCAGTGGGTATTTGCATCCAGCATCCATGTGAAGTATTTTCCCTCCCATTCAGTCACATAGAGGTTGCCGCCAATCCAAGTATTGTACTTAGACTCAAGCCTCTGCTTGTTGTTCGAGCGCGTAAAGAAGCTGAAATCTACATAACCGAAACCGAAGAATAACGGATAACTCGTCGTCTGCGCAGCGGTGCTCACATCCAACACACCCTGCACCGTTCCATTCTGCCCTAGAGAGATTGGCTCCGTCATCTCGAAGAAGTTTTCCTCAGCCGCCGTGAAGTGGTGTCCGAAACCGACCCACGCCCTGTGCGCGGAGTTGGAGGCGGCGATCATCGGAACGTCGCGGTACGAGGAGTCGCGCCAGCGCTGCGCCATTGTCGCATGGCCGTTGCCGGGGCCGAGGTTGCGGATGCCGTCGTAGTTGGCGACGAGCCCCTTCTGCACGTAGTCGCCCACGTCGTAATCGGCGGCTGAGCGTATGCCGGCGGTGAGGGCGTAGAGCCAGGTGAGGCGACGGTTTGTATTGGCTGAGCTCAGCTCGGCCATCATTGCCGATGCCGTTTCCACGGGGCTTTCCCACATGCGCTTCGCGGCGTTCCAGGTTTCAAGGCGGTAGCCCGTGCAGGAGTAGGTGTTGTTGCCCACGGTGACGGTGGCGGGCGCGGTGAAGGTTTTGCTTGCGTCATCGCCGCGCAAAATCCAGCCGCCCTTCTCGTCAACGGTCACTACGCCGCCGGGCGATTCCACGGCGACCTCCACGAGGTTGCTTCCGCTGTAGCGTCCTGCGCCCGCGTAGAAGCGGATGTTGTCAATCTCCATGTTCTGCGCAATTTCCGCCTCGGTGAGGACACGGTCGTAGAGGCGTACGGCGTGGATGAGCCCCGAGAACGAACGCGACGCACGGGCACTTGCAGCCGTCCATGCCGTACCGATGCAGTAGGAGTAATCGGCGATGTCGTTCTTGAACGTCCTGTTAACCCATGTCGGCGCAGCAGAGTTCACCATGCTGATCCTGTTGTAATCCACCAAGGCGTTGATGAAGCGTCCGTCCCAAAGCAGATAGTCGGTTTCGGAATAGCCGCCGAAGTAGCCGTTCGGATTGAACCTGAGCAGATCGCCCCGGTCTGTCGCATACTTGCGGTAGGCGTAGATGTTGAAATTGTCCGACCCCGTGTTCGTGCCAAAGGGCGAAGGCCACTGGGAGGTCGCCGTCTGGAGCGATTCGTTGTAATCCGTCACGAGCTGCACCGTCACCTGACGGCTAAGATGCAGCGTTGGCGTGACGAAGCAGTTGCCGCCATTGAACCTGTAGCCCTTCGCCGTCCACGCGCCGGGAAGCGCGGCATCGAACGTCTCGGGCGTCGCGTTGCCGCCGATGCTGCCGAGGTTCGCCCATGTCGTCGCGCTGTCGTTGTGCGCGACGCCGAGGCCCGCGTTGCGGATGCCGTCGAGTCCGAGAAGCAACCCGCCATGCACGTAGTCGTCTGCGTCGATCTTCTTCACGCCGCTCTTGAGACGCCAGTTCCACGTGATGCGCGCGCCCGTGTTCGCCGCGCAGTTCGTGTAGGCGAAGGACGTCGAGGAAACGACACTGTCGAAGTTCCACCCCTTCTCGGTCGCATCCCAACGTTCGAGCTTGTAGCCAGTCGGTTCGTACACGCAGCCGTCGATCGTCACGGTCGCGGGCGCGGTGAACGTATGGTTGCCGTTCACGTAGTACATTCCGCTCGTCTCCGTCCCCTCCGCGCCGGCGCGGTTGGACGCCACCTCGACGCATCCGTTCGTCACGAAGTTGCGGAAGCGGATTTCATCGACAAGGCGGTTCCAGACAAGATCGTTTTCCGTCAGCGACGCATTGTAGATTCGCACGGAGTGGTATGTACCCTTCATGTAACGGACTCCAGTGTGAGCGGAACCCGCCCAGGAGAATCTTTTCGCAGCCTTATCGTTTCTGGCACTCCTAGACTTGCCGTTTTGGATACTCGTGCCGTCGAAGAGATACTGGTTGTCATGTGTAAAGAGCGCCGTCACATACTTTCCGGCCCATGCTGAAATCTGCGGGCGGTTCTTGTTGCTGTAAGGTTCTGCCTTCCAGATGATGGTGTTTGACTTCGTGCCTTTGGTGTTGTTGTTGTCTATGTAAAGCCCAAAGTCGTCACTGTCAGAAGAATGAAACAAGCCAGGATAATGGCTGCTGCCCGAAGACTGCTCCGACGTGTTGATGATGGAGGCAATCTGAATTGTCGCAGTCTCATGGTTGAGGTCGATGCCAGGCGATGCGAGGCGCGCATAGACGGACGAACCATCGAAGTAGAAGCCCTTGCCGTCGGCCTTCCAATAACCGCCGTTGCCGGTGAACGGCGCGTCGGGTCCGCCGGAGACGAGGTTCTTCCACGTGCGCGTCGTGAAGTCGTGCGGAAGGTTCGCGCCCGCGTTGCGGATGCCGTCGAAGTGTCCGACGAGGTTCGCCTGCTTCACGTACGCGCTCGGCTCCATGAGCGTGGCACCAGACGGGAAGTTCGGCTCGACAATTTCCGCATGGCCGTTGGCGTCCGCGATCATCGAGGCGAGGTTCGTCTTCATCTCGCCGCCGCGATTGGTGGCGATTTCGTCAACGCCCTTCTGCGCGAGCGCAAGCGCCGCCGCATCGCTGTCGCACGTCCACACCGCAAAGGCATAGCCGGCGTTCTTCACGGCGGCGACATCCTCGGCGGAGAACGTAGCCGTATAGCTTACGTCAACGCCCGTCGCGTTGTTGTTCTGGATGGCTGAAATGAGTCCCGCGCCCGTGTAGGTGCCGCCCGAATAAAGCAGCCACGCCTCGTAGTTTGGGAGGGCCGTGCGGATGGCCGAGATGAGCGAAAAGTCAAACGCGATGAACACTACGCGGTCGGCCGTCGCGAGCGGCTGGTTCTGAACGGCCTCCACGACCTTTGCGACAAGGTTGTTCGTGCCGTTGCCTTTCAGTTCGATGATGCAGCGCGTCGTGGAGTTCATGGAGAGGAGCGCAAGATAGGCTTCGAGCTTCGGCAGCGTCTCGCCCTCCCATTGCGTGCCGATCCACTTCCCGAACGCACCCACGCGCACGTCCTTGAGCTGGTCCCAGGTGGAGGCGGTGACGTTGAGGTTCGTACCGGAGCCGGCCGTGCGCCCGGTCGTCGAGTCGTGGATGATCACGGGCACGCCGTCCGACGTGCAATAGACGTCGCACTCCACGCCATCCACGCCGCGCTCGAACGCGAGGCGGAACGCCGCCATCGTGTTCTCGGGGCGGTCGTTCGACTCGCCGCGGTGCGACATGATGCGCGGCATCGCAATGTCGGCAAACAACGGCGACGCCGCACCACAAAGCACGGCCATCGCCACAAACGACGCGGACTTCAACGATCTTAACGACATAGAAAACTCCTTGTTGCTAATACATCCGTCACGGAGAAGACAATTTCTCCATAACTTGCAAATAGTTTAGCATTTTTTTTTATTGGAAGTCAAGCACCGCTTTTTACCGCTCGTCCCGCCCACACGGTAGTGCGAGGCGCACGGTGGGGCGAGGCGATGGTGGGGCGTGGCGTCCCGCCGAGCCGCACAACTTGTTGTTGTACGCTTGCTGTTTCCCCGCCCGCCGCATTGGTAGGGCGCGATCGCCGAGCGCGCCGCACGGTGGGGCGAGCCGTCCCGGCGAGCCGACGAGATTCCGCGCCGTAATCTCACGATCCGGGCTGCGATATTACGCTGCGGAACGGGTGGATGTGGTGGCGGAATGGTGGGGCGATCCGCCCGTCATTACCAACGGTAGGGGCCGACCACCGGGCGGCCCGGAGATG
>Ga0310694_10007261_pt1 | contig 10418 bp, 10 predicted proteins | sample 174DNAGHGhighgp2_FD_203884 | JGI IMG/M metagenome (GOLD analysis project Ga0310694, IMG submission 203884) | Sheep rumen microbial communities from Palmerston North, Manawatu-Wanganui, New Zealand - 1742 DNA GHGhigh gp2 (v2) (version 2) | ecosystem: Host-associated > Mammals > Digestive system... | reverse complement strand
CCGCGAACGCAATGATAATTTTGGCCTTGACCGCGAAGAAAAGAGCCGACTCCGCAAGGAACGCAACGAAGGCGCGAACGGCGTTGAAGAAGGCTACCTGCGCTACTACCTTGGCGTGGGCCGTCGCAACCACGTGACGCCGCGAGACATCGTAGGCGCTATCGCCGGCGAAGGCAACATCAGCAGTTCCAACATCGGGCGCATCAAGCTGTTCGACAAGTTCAGCACTGTAGAACTCCCCGAAACCATGCCGCAAGAAGTCCTCGACATTCTCGCCGACATGACCATCCGTGGAAACGAATCCAGATTCCGTCTGATGACCGACGAGCCGCCAACCGGTCCCGCTCCGGGAACCCGCCCGCGCGCCAGCCGCGAAGACCGTCGTAGTTTCCACCGCGGCGAAGGCCGCAAGGACTTCGGCGACCGCCACGGCAAAAAGTTCGGTGACGACAAGCCTTTCGAAAATCGTAAGGCCCGCCGCGAAAAGATGTTTGCGGACCGTAAGCCGGGCAAGTTCGAAGATCGCCCGTTCCGCAAAGATCACGACGAGCGAAGCTTTGGCGACAAGCCATTCCGCAAAACCCGCCGTTTCGGAAGAGTTTAAGTAAAGACAAAAGGTTCGCTCCGCCGAGCCTCTTTTTTACTATACTTGCGGCATGACTTTTTCGACTCTCATCGGCATCATTCTGTTGCTCGCCCTTATATTTTTTAAGGTCAAGGGCAAGACGCCGAAGAAGAATCCGAAAATGTACCATGGCGATGGTCGCCGCAAGACTTTTCGCGATTTTGAGCAGGAACGCCGCAAGGGTCTGAGCGACGGAATTCGTGGGCTGGACAAGCCCTTTGAACTGGGCGGCTACGGCATTACGCACGCCCCCACCCGCAGCGAGAACTTTTTCAAGCCTGACCCGAAATTCAACGACGAGCGCATTGTAAACGACCCGCGCGGAATCTTTGGCGAAGCCGCCATGATGGCTCTGACCGCCCGCGTCTGCGACACCGACAAGCGCAGGTATGTGCTGATGCGAAACCTGTACATTCCCGCCCGTGCTGGCTACACCGAAATCGACGCGTTGCTTTTGCACCAGTCAGGCATTTACGTTCTTGAAAGCAAGAACCTTTCGGGAGAAATCGCAGGCGACCTTGAAAGCGAGCGCTGGAACCAGCACCTGAACGCAAGCACAGAACACACGTTCCACAATCCGATTCGCCAGAACATCGGGCACATTCTGGCGTTGGAACACTTTTTGAAGATTCGCCACGAGCAGGCGCACTTTATTTCGTTCGTGGTTTTCAGCGACCGATGCACCTTGCGGAAAGTTCCCAAGGACAACGAATTCTGGAGCATCGTTCACTGCAGCGAATTGCAGGAGGCCCTACTCAAGCGCATCTCGAGCCGCAAGACCATTTACAGTCCGCAGCAGCTTGAAGACTTTTACTATAAACTGCAAAGTTGCATGAACGTAAGCGAAGAAGTAAAGAAGCAACACAGGGAGTATGCGAACGCAAGAGGAAATAGAACATAAATCTTTCGGTACTGGATTCCGTCGCTACGCTCCAGAATGACACAGTAACGAGAGATTGCCGCGACTTCGACGCATTATGACACTTAAATAACAACTAGCTATGAAACAGATTGTAAAGAAAACAGTTCTCGATAACGGAATCACGATTTTAACGGATTACATGCCGCACGCCTACTCGGTCGCATTTGGCGTCTGGGTGCCGCGGGGATCGCGTCACGAAGCAAAAGATGAATTTGGTCTGAGTCATTTTTACGAGCACCTGGTTTTCAAGGGAACCGAAAACCGAAGCGCACTTGAAATCGCACGCGCTATCGAAGACAAGGGCGGGAACTTGGAAGCCTACACCACCCGCCAGGAAACGGGATTCTACGCACAGATTGAACGCAGCCACTTGCCGCTCGCCGTTGACGTAATTGCAGATATGCTCATGCACCCGCGTATGGACAAGAAGGAAATGGAAAAGGAACGTCGTGTGATTATCGAGGAGATTCACAGCTACGACGACATTCCCGAAGAAATCGTGGGCGACGTCTTTAACGCAATCCACTTCAAGGGTTGCGGCATTGCGCATTCCATTACCGGAAACATCAAGCAAGTCAAGGCGCTCACCCACAAGCAGATGCTTAAGTACAAGGAGCAGGTGATTAGCGAGATTCCGCTTTTGATTTGCGCATCGGGAAAGGTGAACCACGAAGAACTCGTAGCACTTTGTTCTGAAAAATTTGCACAAAAGAAAATCAACGGAACCAATCCCACCGACATCTACAAGGCCCACAATAGTGTAAAGGTCGTGCAGAAGCAGGACATCGCACAATCGAACCTTTTCTGGGGTTTAAGCTTTGACCGTAGCCTGATGGACGAGCGCGCCCGTTGCGCCCTTTCTCTCTTTAACGTTGCGATGGGTGCAGGTATGGCCAGCCGCCTGTTCCAGAAAATCCGCGAAGACAAGGGGCTTGCCTACTCCGTGTATTCTACCGCCGACGTTTACCTTGACTGCACCGACTGGGGTGTATCGCTTGCCACGGAACCGCACCAGTTGAAAACGGCCCTCGACCTTTCCCTCGCCGAAGTCCATCACTTTTTGAAGCGGGGGTTCAACAAGGGTGAATACGAACGCACCAAGACGAACATCCTCGGTGCCATGTATTTGGGCGCAGACAGCCCCGAAAAGCGCGTAATCCGCATGGCCGAACAGGTGCTGCACCTGGGTGAATTCTACTCCATGGAGCATTCCGAAAAAATCATCAACTCCATGAGCGAAGACGAAGTCGTCGACGTAACGAACAGCCTGTTCAGCGCGGCAAAATTTTCAGCCGCAGTCATCGAGCCCGCCGGCCGAAAGAAAACGGAACTGGACGTAAATTTCTTCAATTAAAAAAAGAGATCCCCGACCAAGTCGGGGATGACAGTTTAATCGTTCGGGGATGACATTTTTTTTTCAGGGATGACGCAAACCTAATCGCGACCGACTGCTTACGGTCTACCGTCTACTAGTTTCCGTTGATGCAGCGGACAGAATAGGCATTGGTCTTGCTCGGCACGAGCTGGCGCACCATCTGGTCACTCATACGGCCCATGGCCCAAATCCAGATGGTTTCGTTGCGGCCATTCTGCGCAGACCAGAAGCCGGCATATTCACCCATATCTTCGTAGCGGACAATGGACTTGCCCACCATCTTGCGGTAACCCGAAGAGAAAATGGAGAAGCCATATTCGTCGGTACCGCCACCGCCCTGCCAACCGGTCGTGGCCTTCATCTTGCTTGCGAACTTTTCGCACTTATCCACGCCTTCGTAGCAGTGGGTAAGGCCCGTGAGCAGGTCCATCCATTCGCGGTCACGCGGCAGATGCCAGCCTTCGGGGCAAGCCTTGCGGGCTCCTTCCAAATCGTAGAGTCGACCGCCACGGGCGCAATAGGAATCCTTGTCCTCGTAGCACCAGGAGTGGCCTTCCACATTGTAGTTCACGTTCTGGGCGAACCATTCGCGGCCTTCCACCTTGATGGTGCGGTACACCTGACCGTCACGCGGGTCCGTGACCATACCCGACACATCGCGGAGCGAAGCACGGTGTTCCTGTTCGGCCTTGCGGTATTCCACCACTTTTTCACGCTTGTACTTTTCGCGGCCTTCCAAGGTATTCACCCAGGATTCCTGGGCCTTGGCGTTTGCAAACTTGATGCGCAGGTCGCCCACGGCATAGAGTTCATCGCCGCAAGCAAGGTCGACACCCGCGATATTGATAATCAGGTCTTCGCCACCGAAGTTACGCGGCTTGTTGAAGTAGGAGACCCATGCTTCCATGGTCTCGTTGCACTTTTCGTAGAAATGTTCCTTTTCAATCTTGTCGGCAGGAACCGTCATGTTACCCGCAACCGAGAACACGAACAGGCTATCCTTCACCTTGAAAGATACCGGCTGGACTTCCTTATAGTGCGTATACTTACCGAAACGGATGTTACCTTCGATCTTGGCCGCAGCGTAATCACCTTCGCCTTCGGCATTGTAAATTGCATCCCAAGTCTTTTGGGGAGCAGCAAACGTCTGGACAGCAGCCACGCCACAGACCAGGGCGAACAGGGACTTTAGAGAGAATACGTGTTTCATATTTCCTTCTCGTATAAATTTTTCGTTTTAAAGTTAGAATATTTTAGATTTTCGGAAAGAGAGCAAAGATTTTATGCCCGCGATTTTATAATTTTGGGCTATGGCTATTACCCGTTACATTTTGCAGATTCATTGCCCCGACCAAAAGGGCCTTATTGCCGGAACCACGCAGGTGCTCGCCAAGGCGGGCGCAAACATTGTTGACCTTCAGCAGCATACGGCAAAGGACATCGAGACATTCTTCCTCCGAGCCGTTTTTGAGGCCGAATCCGAAAACATTGAAGAAGTCCGTAAACATCTGGAAACCCTGGAAGGGCACCTCCACCTGAACTGGAAGCTCTTCGACACCACGAAAATTGAACGTGTCGCCATCTTCGTCTCGAAGACGGACCACTGCCTTTACGACCTGCTCCTGAAGCACCGCGACGGAGACCTCCCCTGCGAGTTCAGCTGCATTGTCGGAAATCACCCCGACCTCGGCCCCGTCGGCGGAACCTTCGGCGTGCCGTTCTACTATGTGCCGAGCAACCCCGACAAGAGCATTCCCGAGAACCGTTTCCGCGAAATCATCGCCGAAACCAAGACCGACACGGTCGTTCTCGCCCGCTACATGCAGATCTTGAGCGAAGCGTTCACCGAAGAATTCAAGTACCGCATCATCAACATCCACCACGGGTTCCTGCCTGCCTTCAAGGGTGCCAAGCCCTACCACCAGGCATGGCACAAGGGTGTGAAGATTATCGGTGCAACCGCCCACTTCGCCACCGAAGACCTCGACCAGGGGCCGATTATTTGCCAGGATATCCAGCGCGTGCCTGAAACCGCAAGCATCGACGAACTCGTGGAACTCGGCAAGGACATCGAAAAGCGCACCCTGTCGGCAGCCCTCAAGCTTTGGCTGGAACACCGCGTATTCGTGTACGCCGGCCGCACATTTATCCTATAGGAGACAACATGTCCGAAGAATTGAACAACCAGAACAGCGTTGAGCCGCAGGTCGAAGCCCCGGCAAATGTCCCGACCACGGAATCTGCCCCCCAGGACGAGACCCAGCCTACGGCCCCCGTCGAACAGACCTCCACCGAACCGGCACCGGAGCCCATTCCCGCCGCAGAACCCGCCCCGCAACCGCAGGTTATCGTGCAGCAGGAAAGAGGTTTCGCCCACTACGTAGGATTTGCACTCCTCTGCGTTCTCTGCATCGCGTTCTATTTTATGCCGGGCATCGCCCTCACCTTCGCGATCAGCCTCATTCCGGGCATTTCACTCGGAGCCATCGCCGCCTGGACTTTCAGCGCCATCTTCAGCATTATCGCCTGGGTGATTTTCAAGCTGAAAATCAAGGGCTTCAAGAAGTCCTTCTACTTCTACATCGGGCTCTGCGTCCTCGTGTTTATTCTTCTGACGGTCATCGAAGTGTTGACCGAAGAAACGAACGTATTCTCTAGAATCTTCAGCATGCTCTGCGGAGCGGGTGCATAACCATGAACGACATCAAAGATCAATTTGTCCATTTCCTCGTCGAAGCCGGCGCCCTCAAGTTCGGTTCCTTTGTGACCAAGAGCGGCCGCGAAACCCCGTACTTCATCAATACCGGAGAATTCCGTACGGGAGCCACACTTTCGAAACTCGCCGAATACTACGCAAGCGCTTTCATGGTGCATTTTGACGGCAAGGCTCAAAACCTCTACGGTCCGGCCTACAAGGGCATTCCGCTGTGCGCTGCCACCGCCATGAAATTAAGCGACGTGTACGCCCAGAACCTGACCTTCACCTACAACCGCAAAGAAGCGAAGGACCACGGCGAAGGCGGCATGCTCGTCGGCTACAAGTACACCGAGAAGACGAACGTCGTGATTATCGAAGACGTGATTACCGCGGGTACCAGCGTGAACGAGACGATGCAGGCGCTTTCGAAGATTGAAAACGCAAATGTCATCGGCCTCCTGATTTCGGTGGACCGCAAGGAAAAACTCGAAAACGGCAAGTCCGCACTCCAAACCGTGCAAGACGAATACGGCATCGAGGCGCATTCCATCGTGAACATCAACGACATCATCGCCTTCCTGGAAAGCGAAGAGAACCGTAAGAAAATCAACGCTCCCGAAGGAATCCTCGAAAAGGTGTACGCCTACCGCGAAAAGTGGGGAGCGAAGTAAACAGGACTCATGCGGCAACGCCTCTGGACATTGTTCGTAATGGCGGCGCTTCTCTTCTCGGGATGCGCCGGTTCTTACCAATGGTCCAAGAGTCACCCCGCCTATAAAAAGGCCCCCTACGGGGAACTGACGGTGACGGGACTTCAGAAGGCGTTCGTGCTCACGCGCACCAAGTGGTTTGCGAACCGCCTTAACTTCGGCGACAGTACGCAAATCAAGGCGACCGAGTTCTGCGCCAAGGCTATGGAACAGGAATTCCGTGGCGGCTACGGGAAGCTCGTCGTTTTGTCGGATTCCGTTCTCGACAGCGCCCCCGAAGAAAGCCAAAAACTCGACGACCGCATTTTCATGAAGGGAAAGCTCCCCGAACAGGGCGTTACCGTAGCCGGTCCTGACGGGAAAATCCCGGAACAGATTCTCCTGATCCACGAAGTCATTATCGGCACCGACCTCAAGCGCGAAAACTTCTTCGACTACGCACTGATTCACAACGAGACCGAAGAAAAGCGCGATGTACAAAATATCAGCGCCGTGATTTCCTACACGCTTTGGGACAACATCAAGCAACGTCCGCTCTTTAGCGCCGTCGACGAAATCCAGCATCCGGTCATCAAGTTCGGCCTGACCGACCTCGAGCAGCTGATGCGGCAGACCGTCCAGCAGATTCGCAAGAACCTGTACCAGGGGGTGGGAAAATGAAACGTTTTCCCCAGTTCGCCCTGATTGCGTTTATGTTCGTGCTGGCGGCACATGCGCTACTTGCGAGTGGTGCCCACGCCAAGGACATCTACTTTGATTCTCATTGGACCTTGTGGCAAAATGCAGATATTCTCATCTGGACGCCCGACAAGGAACCGCCTATCGATCCCAAGGAATTCTGCCTGTCGCTGCGCCGCAACAACACGGGAATCGGCGAGCCCAAGTGCAGATTATTCGGTGAATGGGAACGCGATACGGTCGCCTCGCGATACGCCTCCTGGCTTTCAAGTAACATGGAACCGGGGCTGGACGCCCACTACCTCAAGGCCCGCCACCCGGCCATGATGGCAAAGTTGCAGACACTCGAAGACAAGATCGTCCTCTACATCGCCGACAAAGGGAACAACCTTCAAGTCGCTATTTTCGACGAGACCTCCAGCGAGCCCAAGGCCGCAGGAACCGTCCCCAAGATTTCCGATAAGATTGCCCTCGGCGACGAAATCGCCAGCGCCCTGTTCGACCGTCATACCAAGCGTCGCCTGACCAAAGAAGAGCGCCTCAAGAAGGAAACCGAGCCCGACGAACTCTACAAGGAATCCCCAACCTTCAGATCGTGGGTCGGAATTTCGGCAGGGTACGCCCAGGCGCAAGTTCCTTTCACGCCCGATAGTTGGTACCGGAGCCATATCAAGAGCCGCGTTGGCAATTACCGAGTTACCCGCGACTCAGTAAGCCTTTGGAACTTTATGGACGATTCCACTCCGCTATTTACTTTGTACGCAGGCGGAATCTGGTTCGGTTTTATCGGTGGTGAAATTTTCTACCGCTATTCCAGTCACGAAGTCAAGATCGACGAACGCGACTCCGTATACGAGGAACTTGACCACTGGGATTTCACCCAGCACGAAATCGGCTTGAATGTCATGTTTTCCAGGACCTACGCGCCTATCAAGTGGATGGACCTGCATCTGTTCGCCTTCCTCGGATTCCAATACAGTTTCTACTCCGAAGATATCGAACTCAAGAGTTCCAAGAAAAAGCCCTCCAAGGAATACGAGACTCGCTTCAAGACCGAAGACCCTTACAAGGGCGCACTTCTCGGATTCGGCTTTCAAAGCGTATTCCTGCAGCACTACGGCTTAAGCGTTCGCACCGGTATTTCGAGCCGCGGCAAGGACATCTACACCGAGCCCTCGCCCGATGCTGCCGCAGAACCTACAACGATTGGCGCCTCCACTGTCGACTGGTTCATCAGTGTCGGTTTGGAATACCATTGGACTCCGTTCAAGTAACTCGGAGATTTGAAGATTAAAATCTTATTCGCACCACTGCAAGGTTATACGACAGGCCCCTACCGCAAGGCCCATGCCAAAATTTTTGGCGGAGTCGACGCTTATTATGCTCCGTTTTTGCGGATAGAAAATGGCCTGCCACGCGAAAAGGACCTGCGGGATTTGGAAACGGATTCTCACACAAATTTTAAGGTCGTTCCGCAAATTATCGCGAACAGCGTTCATGAATTCAAGACTCTCGCCGACGCTCTTTTGCAAAAGGGCTTCACGGAAATCGACTTCAATATGGGATGTCCCTTTCCGATGCAGGTCAACCGCCACCGTGGCGCAGGAATTCTAGGCGACGTACACGCTGTCCAGGAAATTATGGACGAAATCAGAAAAATGTCAGATTCCGCAACAGGAACCGCGTCCACAAATGCAAATGGATCCACACCGATCCAATTCTCCGTCAAAATGCGACTCGGGCAAAATTCTCCCGACGAGGCATTCGCGCTGCTTCCGCTCCTGAACGACACTCCCCTCGCCCATATCACGCTCCATCCGCGACTCGGCAAGCAGCAATACAAGGGAGCCATCGACTTCAATTCGTTTGAACGGTTCTACAACGAATGCAAGCACCCGCTCGTTTACAACGGAGACATCACAACGGTTTCTCAAATCAACGAGCTTGAACGCAAGTATCCGAAACTTGCAGGGGTCATGATTGGTCGCGGATTACTCGCCCGCCCCAGCCTCGCCGCAGAATACAAAGCCTTGCGCAACGAAACGAATTCCGCAAGCGTCCACAGCATGGATTGCACAGCCACCCCGCAGGAACTTCTCGGCAAGATTTTGCAAATGCATCAAGAGATTTTTGACAACGCCTGCAAAACATACCAAGGCGACAGCCAAATCCTCTCGCACATCCAAACCTTTTGGGATTATCTGGAGCCGAACATTCCTAAAAAGATTTTCAAGAAAATCAAGAAAGCAGGCAAGCTCGGCGAATACAAAGAAGCGGTCGGACAACTTTAGCCCGAAAGAGTTTTCAGCAATTCCTTCTTATCCGCACCCAAGGCAAAGAACATCTTTATCATCAATTCTAGCGATACGCTGGAATCGGCATGTTCCACTTTCGCATACCTAGACTGGCTTGTTTTCGCCATAACTGCAGCAGAGACCTGAGTTTCACCACAAGCCTTTCGTTTCGCGACCAAAGCCTTCGCCAATGCAACTTTCATTTCAACAATTGCCATTTCGGCAGGACTCAAGCCAAGATATTCATCCACATCACCGACTTTCCAGCCTTTCTTCTGCAATTTGTCTTTTTTCGCCTTTTCCATACACTAATCCTCCGCATCATAAGATTTTAAACGCTGACGACACAAATCAATGACCTCATCAGGCGTTTTAGCCGTTTTCTTTTCCGTCCACAGAATCACAATAATTGCATCCGAATCTATACGGTAAAACAATCTCCAAATTTTATTTTCGTCATGAATACGTAACTCATGGCAATGAACACCAATAGAAGGCATCGGCCGACTTTGCGGCAGCGACAGGTTCATTCCCGATTGTAATAAACGCAATAAATATCCTGTTTCAATCCTCGCTTTTTGAGATAACGGCGGTGTTTGCGGTTGCTCTTGCAGCCAGACTAAAGGTTTATGACTCGGACTCATAAAATATATATCAGATTTGACATAAAGTCAAGGGTTAAAGTGTATTTAGAGGACATTTTAAGTCCCTATTACTATACACGCTTTTTTCAGACATTTTTTTCAACTTTTAACTGTAAAAATTATTTTCGCCAAGATTTCTTTATATCAAAAACGATGTATGTGCAAAACTTACTGATGATTGTTTTTTATTTTATATCCGCGAACTTCAATTTGAGCATCGCAAAGCCTGGCTGTTTTTATTATTTTTTTCATTGATTTACAAAGCCTATTTATTTTAGACCTATGCAACCCGTCTGCGGTATTTACCAAATCACAAACTTAGTCAATGGAAAAAGTTACATTGGACAATCCATCAACATTTCAAACCGATGGAAACAGCATACTCAATCACTTGATAAAATCAAGAATCCTGATGAAGAAAATCCGCTTCGCAGAGCATTTTGCAAATACGGGCTAACGCAACAAGTTTCGC
>Ga0310694_10007260_pt1 | contig 10419 bp, 10 predicted proteins | sample 174DNAGHGhighgp2_FD_203884 | JGI IMG/M metagenome (GOLD analysis project Ga0310694, IMG submission 203884) | Sheep rumen microbial communities from Palmerston North, Manawatu-Wanganui, New Zealand - 1742 DNA GHGhigh gp2 (v2) (version 2) | ecosystem: Host-associated > Mammals > Digestive system... | reverse complement strand
GACTTGTAAAAACGTGTTTTGACTTTTTCTCTATCAACATCATGACCACCTTGCATGACACGTGACTCGACTCTTGCAACATTCAATTCAGGATCGGCAGTCAATACAAATACGCACTTAATAAAATACCCTTCAGCCTTTGATTTCCGAAGAATATCCATCTTGTATTTCGAAGATAAGACAGTCTCAAATGTAAGATCAGACTTTGCCTCTATAGAATCATATCGCTTTTTGTCAACAAACTTGGCAGCTTCCTCATTTCCCATTCCTGTTGAAGACACGACATCATCCGCATTAGTGTATTCGCCAGCAATTTCGAAAAACTTGGTTATCGTACTCTTACCAGATCCATTAGGCCCGGCAAAACACAAGAGCATAGGTTTTCTTAAAGCGTTATCCAATATTTACCTGCTTTCCATCCGAATCAACCAATACAGGTGCCTTTTTGTTCTTGTCATATACGGCCAGCGGCTTTTTACAAACTTTAGCTTTTCTCTTTGCGTTGCTGACAGCCTGCCTAGCTCTTTTATCCATATCTGCATCATCGGGAGAAAGAATTCCTGACTCAATCAACTTAGCGCTAGTAACACGCTTCTTGGCGACTTTGACTTCCATATTATCTATCTTCACAACATGCTTAATTACTTTTTTCTCTTCATCACTCATGAGTCAGTACTTCCTTTCGTATTTTTGTATTATTTTAACTCAAAATGCGTAAAAATGTCCTGAAAGAAGTTTTTGGGTTTATCCTCCTATGAAAAGAAAGAATACCACTTGATTTTGCGAGTTCCGCTGGTATTTTCCTCAATCATCTGCGGTCTGCTTTTATAAAAATAGAAAAACCACCTGTGATACGAGTTCCGCAGGCACTTTAGCGCCGAGGACCTGTTTGAAGTAGCACAGGTGGTTTTCTATGACTTTGGTGATCGTGAGCGGATTCGAACCGCTGGCCTACCGCTTAGGAGCGTCCAAAGAACAGCTAAAAACATTGAAAGGACGGGGTTTCCGGGCTTTACATTCCGTTCTTAAGCCACTCTTCAGCCACTTGATAATTACTTTCATTCACCAAAGCACTATGATATTACTTCATTTCAGCAAAATAGAGGATAATCAGCCAGTAAAATAGAGGCAGATTGTTGTCTACGAAGAAAACGTTAATGAATCGAGATAATAATAAACAAGGCCCCGAAGTGTGGGGACACTCCTTTCGTTGGGACCTTGCGTTCTTATGTTCGAAGGACTTATTCAATCCTTCTATAGTCGGATTCAGTCATCCGTACTATACTGCTTATGTTTCAAAACTACCCTCGTTCATCCAGGACTTTCTGAATTCTGTTTTCCGCTATCTTGATTACCGAATCCAGGTCCTTCTGACCAAGGAAATATGCTGGCATCTCTTCAATAAGGATCATACTAATATCCGGATCTTCAGATTTAACCCTTGAACAGCCCAGTATTATATTTTCAATAAACTCTATGTCCTGCATTGTTATCTTATTGCCAATACTGTTGCCATAGCTGCCACTACCTCCATTGCTATAGTATTCAATGGCAACTGCACCAGCGTTTTTAAATGCTTCCCTGCTCAAAACAAATCTGTCATTCATGGCAATCTCGTTTTGAATATCATCAGACAAAAGCAACTTTACAAACTCACCACAAGCTTTTGAATCAACAGCATGTGTAGACACTGCTACAGAACATGTAGGTATAAACAGAGGCCCTCTGCCGTCAACAGACGGAAAACCAAGCATAGTCACCCCTCTTCCGTAAGGAGTAATACCCATACCCATGCCATAAAAATCGTTTATTCCCGTGCATCCCGATCCCAAAGTTAAGTCGCATTTCAGAAGAGGACTCTCTGCATAGCATGAACTATACCACGCATTAAGGGAACTTCCATTTTCCGGTACATTATCTTTAATATAGTCAGCAAGCTCTTTAAATTCCGATTTAGACAAATCAACTTTTCCGTTCGATATAAACTCATCGCTCATACCACTAAAGAGCATTGAAAAATATACTGCCTGACCATTAACAATAGGGTCATTTCCATTCAAAGTTTCTCTGACAAACTTCTTATACTCTTCAAGCGTAAAGCCCTTTGCAGTACTACTGACATTTTCAGCTTTGGTGAAGATTCCTTCCATTCCAAAGCTTATTGGCAATTGATAAAGAACGCCATCAATTTTTGACCCTTCTATAATGTTAGTAAAATACTTATCAGAATTATATTCTTTTAAAAATTGTGAAAGATCAATAAGACAGTTTGAATTATTAAGTTGATTGAACCCACTAACATTCATCAGTATGTCAGGGCCTTCGCCGTTGATAATATCTATGGCAAGTTTGTTGCTCAGTTTGCCTTTACCCTTTATTTCAGACAAGTCCATGACGTCCTGATTATTATTATCATAATCATTATCAAAGAAATCACTATATAAATACCTTGTTGAAACTTCAATAAAGCATTTACCGTTAGTCTGATTGAATAGTGCGATTGCTTCCCCCGTAAATCTGTCCACTCCACCATATGCATATAATTCTAAAACAGTTTTACCTGCGTGAGGATTCTTATCTGCTCTCGTAAATTCGATAATTCTAATCTTATCAGCCTTTCTTCCGGAATAAACATTTGTCATATCATATTTGCAGCAGATCACAAACCTGTCACCAGAACATTCAATCAATGTAGAATACTGAATCAATCCAACATTAAGATCACACCAGTTAAAATCTAGAGCAAGCTCAATTGACTTTGTCCGTGCATTTACTCTTGATATTCCACAGTCAGAGTTGAAATATATCATCCCGTCAGGGCTGGATAAGGATTCATATAACGAGGCAGAATCCAACCACTCATACTCTTTAGAATCAGCAGGGGTTAACTCATTATTTTCAAGATCAAGGTGATAGTAAACTCTTTTATTTCCAATAGATTCCATTATCAATGCACGGGTGTCAGTTACTGCTAAAACCGATGAAACCCATACATCCCTATCCGCTTTCTTGATTTCTATCTTTGATACCATCTTGTCAGGTGCTGTAATACTCAGTTCAGCGTATCTAAGTTCCTCATCATCCTGATGATCGATCACTTCAATCTCATAACCGCCTATTGTGTATAATTTCGAAGATGAATATAAATCATTCTTGCCGGATTCATGGGTAGCCAGAAGTTCTCCTGTAAACGGATCATAATCTCTTTTTGCCAAATTGGTTTTAGCAATAATTATCCCGTTTGAGTAGTAAGCATCCTTAACAAAGTTTTCACTGACAGTAAGATCCTTAAGCAAATCGATAGTATTCACAGTTTGACTGGTCTTACGGTCTATAACTGCAATATAACAGAATCTATAGTCCTTTTGATTGTAATTATCCCAATCTATTTCGTCATCGGGAGGCATCTCATAGTCTCCTGATGTGCAAATAATATAGTAGTTTTCATCCATTCCAACAAATTGATAATTCAGCCAAGACATTACCTTGTTTTCATCAGCACCGCTCTTCACTTCAATTATGTTCGTGTTGAACCAGGGATCATCTGCCTTAACCCTTCTGGTATCTGAAGTCTTTGCAAAAGAACAACTTGTAACCAACAGTATGGCAGCCATACATAACGCCATAGCCTTTCTGCTGTTATTTGCCGGCCTTTTTAACAATATTATTCTCTTCTTCATCATCTTATATCCGCTTCTCATTCCAGTTGACAGGGTGAAAACAGCTTTATTTGTCTGTTGTTGTGGTATTCCAACCAGCGTTCTTGCATAGTCTTTATAAGAATCAACGCCATAAGCTCTCATAACTTCTTCATCGCACGCATATTCACAATCCCGACCGGAAAGAATAAAAGCTAACCATATTATTGGGTTATACCAATTAAGAAACAAAACCAAATAGCGGATTAATACCCATAAATAGTCACCATGTTTATAATGACTTGCTTCGTGACAAACAACAAAATCGTTAATCTTCTCCGAACTGTTATCAACATAGATTTTATTAAAGAGAAGGAATGGTGTTTGTTTATGTCTAATACTATATATTTTGAGACCACTTGAAGGATCTCTGCCGATATATTTCCTGTTACGTTTGCAATAGGATATAAATCCAGTGTTGTACACTACTAATGTTGCGATAAGAATGACAGAAACAAGAATACTGCTACTCCTCAGTGTTTCATCTACTTTCTTAGTTTCGTTTGTTTTAATTATTGATATATCTGCATGATTATCCGTTATCTGCTCACGTTCATAGGATTTCCCGAAAGATCTTTGCGTTTCATGATTTACAACAGACTGATTATCCAAAAGAGATTGCTCAGTCTCCATATCTCCAAGCATAAATGTAGAAGGAACATCTTCTTTTACTTCCTGCGTCACAACTTCAGTTTTTGAAGTGAACAAAGCATTCCCAATATCTGCTACAGGAACATTTATCTTTACAAATGGCATTAAAATCATATAGAGCGGAATAGCAATCCAAAAAGCATATTGATACTTTCGGAGTAGTTTTCCGTTCGACAAAGCCCGTACAATAATAATGCCTATTGTTAATATGGTAATGCCAATGATATAGCGCAACATATTAATCCTCTTCGATTATCCTTCGAAGCTCCTCTAACTGCTCTTTTGTAAGTTTGTCTGAACACTTTAGATTGGAGATCAGCAATCCAACATTACCGCCATATACTTTGTCCAGAAAGGATGTTGTCTCCTCTAGTTCAGCTTCCGTTCTATCTACTGCAGCACGGAACCATTTGGTTCTCCCCTCCTGGTCATAGGAAACCAGTCCTTTTTCAACCATACGATTAAGTAAAGTAATAATTGTCTGCTTAGACCATCCGGTCTTTGCATCTAAAGCTCTTGTAAGTTCCATTAAAGTCATGGATTTATTAGTCCAAAGACAATTGATGATCTTCCATTCTGAATCAGTTAAACGCATTAATAATCATTCCTCCGCACTGGTCTACTCTTGTTTACCAATATACAACTTTGGTCGACAAGAGTCAACCAGGCTGAACAGATCACGTGTGATGATGTTCTCCTGCAAATGTTGCGTTTTCATGAATGGCAAGCCTGATATTACCAAATTAACAGTTAGCATACCAAAGTTCTTGTCAAACAGAGCTTGGGCAATTACTTGGTCTCGATTTGTAACCGTTTTGGGACAGATCGGGCCTTTTTATATTACATTTTCAGTTTTCCCCCAAAAACACCCCTGACAAAACGGCTTCTCAGTTCAGTAAAGGTGAGGAGAGAGTTTTTCACTCTTCACCGGACCTTGACAACTGAATATTACCAAGCCGTAAGGAACGTTACTTGTACTGGAGTTAAAATTCCAAGCCAAGTTGACTTCGACCGCGCGAAGACCTTCCGAAAGGGGGAGAGCGATAACGGGGATGAGTCAGAATCAGGATTGCAACCTAAGGGAGGCGATGACAGGTACAAAGTGATAATGATACTTCTGCGTAGTCACAGGCCGAGCGTTGAAGCGGGATTTGTCCTCCCGTGAGCCGTCACACCCAATGAGCGCAGCGGGGCAGAAAGCCACCGGGGTGAGAGTCCCATGATCTCGTAACAGCAATACGAGAGCCTTACGGTCTACTATTTTACTACTGCTAAAAAACGGATTTTTGCAGCATAAAATATCAGCTAGATAAAAACACTGTTTTTGACAAATGTCGGATTAGAACGGCCAATTTATGTCAGATTTAAGACTTCTTGTATCAGATTTCAGGTTTCTTGCGTTTTATATGTCCAATTTGCCCCTCTCCCACTGCTTATAAGTAGAGGGACATATATTTTGGTCTCCAAATACACATGGCTATCAAAACAAAAATGCCCTCTTTTACATAGCGGTTGTTCGAATCAGAACAGCCGCTTATTTATTCAAATCTATGAAAGGAGTTATGCCTATGGCAAAACAAGAACCGGCGCTGGAATTAGTCAGTGCCAAAGATGTAAAGGTCAGACCAGTAAAATGGCTCTGGCCTTTTTTAATTCCCAAAGGGAAGATCACGCTTCTTCAGGGAGATCCGGGAGACGGCAAGAGCACCTTTATGCTCACACTTGCTGCCTATATGACCAGAGGTGATCCTCTGCCCTTCACGGATTACGAAGAACCGCCTGATCCGATTAAAGTGATCTACCAAAGTACGGAGGATGATTACGATGACACCATCATCCCCCGCTTTGAACAAGCAGGCGGAAACCTTGATAACTTCGAGTATATTGATGAGTCAAAAAAGCACCTAACCTTTGAGGATCCCCGTCTTTTGCAGGCTATAAAACAAACAGGTGCAAAACTCATTGTCTTAGATCCACTATCCTCTTACTTTGGCGATGGAAACATCAACGCTTCCAATGAAGTAAGACCAAAGTTCAATGTTCTTATTCAGACAGCACGTGAAACTGATTGTGCGATCGTTATTGTCAACCATCTAAATAAGATGTCGGGAATCGGAGCAAAGTACCGTGTACCCGGATCTATCGATGTTGTAGGTGCCGTGAGAAGTATCCTTCTTTTAGCCAGAGATCCCGAAGACGAAGACAAGCGGTATTTGTCTTTGTTGAAGTCGAACCTTGCACCTGAGATGGGGTCTTATGTTCTTCAGCTCAGTGATAAAGGTATGGACTTCACCGGCCTTTCAGACAAGAAAGCTGACGAACTCTTACGAAGCCTGGACATCTGTCCTGGCGCAGGAAGACCAAACGACCGCCTGCAAGAAGCCAAAAGCTTTCTTGAAGAGCTTCTTGCTGACGGAAGCATGATGCTCGCAGATGAGTGCATGAACCGGCTCAAAGAGAGCGGTATATGCAGATCAACTGCGAACAGCGCGAAGCGGGAGCTCGGCATATTATCCGTTCGCATGAACGAACGATGGTATTGGAAGCTCCCGCAAGCCGAATAAGGCCTGCAAAGTAAGAGGTTAAGATGTTAATAATTCCTATAGGTCAAGAATCAACATCTTACTTTTCTTAGCAGGCCGAAGATGCGAGAACAGAATAAGAAAGAAGCAGGCATCGTTCGCCTGCTTTTTTCGTTTCTGAACTCGCCAAAGGGAGTCAAGGGGTACTCCCCTTGCACACCACCTTGCTTGCAAGGTGTAGTGTGTTACACCCAAACAGATACTGAAAGAAAGTCGAAGGAAAACAGTCTTCCGGTGGACGACTGTTTTCGTGATGACTTTCGAGGCTGTTGGGGAGATATGAGTGCGCCGGTGTTTGGCGCTCTTATATCGACACAACAGAGCTTCGTTGGAAGATTGGCCGCCGCTTATTGCGGGCAATCTTCCATAAGGAGCGTCCTTCGGTATCTGTCGGGTGTACTTATCCGCATGAACCGCAAGATGTTGCTCATGGCTACCCTTTGAATTATTAACTTATTAACATCTTGCAACCTAACCTAAGAATGCCTCGCTAAAGAAAAAAGCGGGGCTTTTCTAATTTCACACAAACAAAACTCAAAACAAAGGAGATTAAGAAAATGCCTTACGCAATTATGAGGATCAACAAATGCAAAGCAGGCGCTGTCGGCCGACTTGCAAAGCACCACGAACGAGAGAAAAAGGAATACAAGAGTAATCCTGATATCGATCTTACCCGCACGTCAGAGAACTTTCACATCAAGGGCCCGCCTGAAAGCTATAAGGGCTTTATTGATGCACGGATCCAGGAAGTCGGATGCAAAGTTAGAAAAGACAGCGTTGTAATGCAGGACAGTATCTGTACAGCTTCACCAGAGTTCTTCCAAGGAAAGTCATTATATGAGACTTCATTCTTCTTCCGAAGAGCTTACGAGTTTTATGCCAAAACTTTCGGCGAGGAAAACATCATTTCCGCAGTCGTTCATATGGATGAGAAAACACCGCACATGCACATATGCTTCGTGCCGATCACCCAAGACGGCCGACTGTCTTCCAAAAAGATTATAGGCGGACCTCAAGGACTGGTGAAACTGCAGGATATGTTCTACGAGCACATGTCCGTATATTTTCCCGAGCTCAAGAGAGGTATCCCGAAGTATCTGACTCACCGCAAGCATCTTCCCGTCTATCTGTTCAAGAACGCAGATATGTTGATGGAACACTTCGAAGAAATCTCTCAGGCGATCAACGATATTGGCCTTATCAAGAGCAAAGAGAAAAAGGCTCAGGCGATAGAGCTCATATCACGGTATGCACCCGAGATGGCGAAGATGAAGGAACAGATCAAGTCCGTTGATAAGTATGTGGAAAGTCTGAAAGGTCAAATTGAAGACCAGAAAGATGTTGGCCGTTACTGGAAGGGCAAGACGGCAGAATTGGAAGCAGCCATAAAAGAAAGGGACGGACGGCTCGATGAATTAAGGGAGAAACATGCAAAACTGAAAAAGCAGTTGGATCTGGTTCCGCCCGAACTGCTTGATGCTCTCGCAGCACAAGAAAAGGAACGAAGAAAAAGGAATAATCGGATAAGGTAACGGAAAGAATGCCGAGACCTCCGGGCGTCGCCATAGCGCGGCGCTTTTACATTCCTGCAAAAGGAAAATCTAATATCTGGAGGTCAGTATATGACTAACAAAACACTTATTATAGCTGCCAAAAACAAGGCAGTATCAAAGGTCTCGGTTTCAACAAGAAAAGGAGGTGATCGTTATGAGGACTGAAGTACCTATATCCGATAAGGCTCTTTTGACATTAGAAGAAGCTGCAGAGTATTTCAATATCGGAATGAACAAACTCAGAGAGCTCACCTGTGATGATCACTGCCCGTTTGTGTTATGGAACGGAAGCAAAAGACTCATCAAGCGTGAACCATTCAAAGAGTATCTGTATAAACAGTACTCTATCTGAGAACAACTGAATAATTTACTACAAGAAGAGTATGCCCGGGTTTATAATGAACTCGGGCATACTTTTTTGAAACTAATGGAGGTTCAAAAAAGATGAATAACAGCAGATATGCCAATAAAAGAATCAAGTTAAGGAAAGGAGAATATCAGCGAAGTAATAACACTTTTGCGTATTGGTGGTTTGATAAGAACGGCAAGAGGCAGTTCGTTTATGCAAAAACACTTCCCGAACTTCGTGAGAAGGAAGAACAGATCATCAGGGACACCTTGGACGGAATCGATTACAGCAAGCTCGATTCGACCATCAACTCTTATTTCGAGTTATGGAAAGAGATCAAGAGCGGCATAAGAGAATCCACTTTCACATCCTATATCAGATTCTATAATCGTTATGTGGAACCTGAGTTCGGTAATAAGAAACTGAAGAATGTTACTTACAGCAGCATCGTGATGTTTCTTAAGAATCTAGCAATCGAAAAGGGATTGTCATTCGGAACGATAAGAAATATCAAGGTAGTCCTTTCAATGGTGTTCGATCTAGCAGTAAGAGATGGTGTCTTAAGAAATAATCCGTGCAAAGGCACGCTTCGCGAGCTCCAAAGAGAATTCGAGAAGAACACCAAAGATGTTCGTGCTCTCACGCTTGAAGAACAGAAGCTTTTCGAGTCCTTCTTGGCAAGACCCGGTCATTATCACCAATACTATGCAGTATTCACCACGATGTTGTGGACAGGGATGCGAGTCGGCGAAGTACTTGGGCTTAGATGGGAAGACATCGATTTTGAGAACAACGAGATAAATGTCAATCATATCCTTATCAACTACGATAAAGGAAAAGGCAAAGGAAGCATATTCGCAATTAATCCACCCAAGACAAAAAACAGCAATCGTATTGTTCCAATGCTGCCAAAAGTGAAAGAAGCTATGCTAAAGGAAAAGGAAAAACAGGAACAACTCGGTATCTGTTGTCTTTCAGAGATCGATGGCTACACAAACTTTATCTTTCTTAACAGCAAAGGTAAAGTTTTAGACTACAAGAAACTGAACAACAGGCTTACCCAGATCAGCAAAGCAATCAACAAGGAAATCCACGCTGACGGAAATACTACAGTTGATGATTTCCCTCATGTACACAATCATATGCTGAGGCACACCTTTGCAACACGCATGAGAGAAGCCGGCGCAGATATGAAAGCTGTATCCGACATGATGGGCCACGAAGGCATCCTGATAACCCTTACAACCTACACAGATGCTTCACGCGAATTTAAGAACCGGGAGATTGCACTCCTGCAGGATTACTGCGAGAACGCTATGTAAGTTACTACAACACTTACTACAAAATCTACCACATTTATTGACAAGTTTATGTAGGCTTACGGAGACTTCTGATACAGGCAAAACTCTCCAACGCCTTAAAGACAAAGCTTTTATAGGTTTTTATAGGATTATGGGAAAGCACATCAATGTAGCTCCTCATCTCCACCAAAATCGACAAATACCGCTTGATCTAATAAGATCGGGCGGTATTTTTGTAATGGTATAATTGGATTGTCAGTAAGATAAATCAGAAGATTAATTATG
>Ga0310694_10007259_pt1 | contig 10420 bp, 5 predicted proteins | sample 174DNAGHGhighgp2_FD_203884 | JGI IMG/M metagenome (GOLD analysis project Ga0310694, IMG submission 203884) | Sheep rumen microbial communities from Palmerston North, Manawatu-Wanganui, New Zealand - 1742 DNA GHGhigh gp2 (v2) (version 2) | ecosystem: Host-associated > Mammals > Digestive system >... | reverse complement strand
AACATCGACTCCGATAGCCGTCTGGCGTTCACCGCTGCTGTCCGCAAAGTGTTCGCAGAGAAGCCGGCAGAGTTCGATCCGCGTAAGTACTGCGGTCCGGCTCGTGACCTGATGACCGAGCTCTACAAGCACAAGATCATCAACGTCCTCGGTTCCGACGGCAAAGCTGAATAATTATGGCACTTCCTTTCATGTCGGCAGAGCAAGCTGCCGAATTGATAAAACATGGTGACGTCTTGGGCATGGGTGGTTTTACTGCCACCGGAGTGCCCAAGGCGGTTCCGTTTGCACTCGCACAACGCGCAGAGAAACTACATGCCGAAGGCAAACCTTTCCGTGTAGGTCTGGAGACCGGTGCCTCGATGGGCGATAGTTGCGATGGTGCGTTGGCACGTGCACATGCGGTGGAGTTCCGTACGCCGTACCAGTCGAATAAATCCATGCGCGAAGAGATCAATGCGGAGGGTACCCATTACTTCGACGGTCACCTCTCCCATATGCCGCAGGACCTGCGGTACGGTTTCTTACCGAAACCCAACTGGGCGATCATCGAGGCATCGTACGTAGGCGAAGATGGAACGATCGTTCCTGCAGCCGGTATCGGTATCATGCCTACTATCTGTCGTATGGCGGATAAGATCATCATCGAACTCAACGAGATGTTCCCTGCTTCCATGCGCGGCATGCACGATCTCTACGAGCCGCTTGATCCTCCTTGCCGACGCGAGATACCGATCTATAAACCTTCGGACCGTTGTGGTGCGGACCATATAAAGGTTGATCCTACGAAGATTGCAGCAGTAGTCAAGACCAACCGTCCGAATGAGATACCGGCGTTCACACCCGTCGATGAGACAACCGCCAAGATCGGCGCGAATGTAGCGGCTTTCCTCGAAGCAGAGATGAAAGCGGGTCGTATACCGGCTTCGTTCCTGCCTATCCAGAGTGGAGTAGGTAATGTAGCTAACGCCGTCCTCGGCGAGCTCGGTAAGAACCCCAATATCCCGCCGTTTGAGATGTACAGCGAAGTCATCCAGGACTCCGTCGTCGATCTCATCAAAGCGGGTCATTGCAAGTTCGCGTCGGGTTGTTCGCTGCGTCTGGTAGAATCGAAGATGGCAGAGGTTCTCGCTGACCTCGATTTCTATCGCGATAAACTGCTGCTCCGTCCGCAGGAGACCTCCAACAGTCCGGAGATCGCCCGTCGTCTCGGTATCATCGCCATCAACACGGCACTCGAAGCCGATATCTACGGTAATGTGAACTCGACGCATGTATGCGGAACGAAGATGATGAACGGTATCGGTGGTTCGGGCGATTTCGCAAGAAACGCCTATATATCCATCTTCACGACCGCCTCGACGGCGAAGAATGGCGCAATATCCTCCATCGTGCCGATGGTGACCCACCTCGACCACTCGGAGCACAGCGTCAAAGTGCTGGTGACCGAACAGGGTGTAGCCGATCTGCGTGGTAAGAGTCCCCGTCAGCGTGCCGAAGAGATCATCAATAACTGCGTGGCACCAGAGTATCGTGAGATGCTGCGGGATTACCTCAAACATGCGAAACACGGACAGACACAACATAACCTGTCCCTCGCTTTCGCTATGCACGAGGAGTTCCTCAAGTCCGGCGACATGCGTAATACGAAGTGGGAGAACTACCTTAGATAATGTATCCTCAACAAGTGATTGACGCCTTGCGTCATGTACGCTACCCGGGAACGGGTAAAGATCTGATAGAGAGCGGGATGCTCGAAGACGATATAAGCATATCGGGATTCGAGGTCTCGTTCTCCCTTATCTTTGACAAAGATAACGACCCCTTCATGAAGTCGGTGCTCAAAGCCGCTGAAGTAGCCCTGCAGACCTATATCGATCCCAATGTGGCGGTGAACATCCATCCGAAGTTCGTCAAACAACTTCAAACCACTTCAAACAATCTCAAACAATCACCAATACATGCGAAGCATGTCATCGCTATCCATAGCGGTAAGGGTGGTGTCGGTAAATCTACGGTGACGGCGAACCTGGCGGTAGCATTGGCGCGACAGGGGTATAAGGTGGGACTACTGGATGCCGATATCCACGGTCCTTCGATGCCGAAGATGTTTCATACCGAGGAATGTCGTCCGTATTCGGTGGAGATAGAAGGTCGCACCCTTATCGAACCTATCGAGCAGTACGGCGTGAAGATGCTGTCCATCGGTTTCTTCGTTAATCCCGACCAAGCGGTGATATGGCGCGGCGGTATGGCGTCCAATGCCATCAAACAACTCATTGACGATGCCCATTGGGGAGAACTCGATTATTTCCTCATCGACCTGCCTCCGGGTACCAGCGATATCCATCTTACCCTTATTTCGGCGCTCCAACTAACCGGCGTCATCGTTGTGACCACACCGCAACCGGTGGCACTCGTCGATGCCCGCAAAGGCGTGGAGATGTTCCGCAATGAGAAAGTGAATGTGCCGATCCTCGGGCTTATCGAAAACATGGCATGGTTCACGCCGGCGGAGTTGCCGAACAACAAATACTATATCTTCGGTAAAGACGGTGGAAAGAATCTGGCGGAGGAACTCAATATCCCGCTGTTGGGTCAGATCCCGCTTGTGCAATCCATCCGCGAAGGCGGCGACGAAGGAACACCCATCGCCCTGCAAGTCGGTCATCCCGCCGCCGAAGCGTTTGAGCAAATAGCTAGGGTCCTAGGAAACTAGGAATCTAGGAGACTAGTATGAGTAGAACTACCGAACTCGGCACCGCGCCGGTACATAGTCTTCTTTGGAAGTACGCCTTACCTGCCATCATTGCGATGACGGCCACTTCGCTGTACAACATCGTGGACAGTATCTATATCGGTCATGGTTGCGGTGCGTTGGCGCTCGGTGCGTTGACGGTCGCGAAACCCTTCATGGATATCTGCGCGGCCTTCGGTAGTCTGGTGGGCGTCGGTGCGTCCTCATTGCTCGCTATCTATCTGGGGCAGAAAGACTACGACCATGCCAATCGCGTGTTAGGCAATGTGATCGTGATGAATATCATCTTGTCGGCGATCGTGATGATCATAGGTCTCATTTGGCTTGATCCGATATTGATGGCGTTCGGTGCCAGTGAGGACACCTTATTATACGCGCACGAGTATATGGAGATCATCCTCTATGGTAATATCCTCACGCATATCTATTTCGGCCTCAACGCTATGCTTCGTTCGGCGGGGCATCCCCGTTTCTCGATGGTGGCTACGATCGTCGCGGTGACGATCAACATCATCCTCGATCCTATCTTCATCTTCGGTCTCGACATGGGCGTACGCGGTGCAGCCTTGGCTACCGTGTTGAGTCAGGCGGTGGCGGTCGTTTGGCAGTTCACCAAGTTCATGGATAAGAACGAATTGGTGCGATTCCATCGGGGTATCTGGCGGCTCAACCGCCATATCACCACCCGCGCTTTGGCGATAGGTATGTCGCCTTTCCTCTATAACATAGCCCATTGTTTTGTGGTCATCATCATCAATAATCAACTCAAGAATTTCGGCGGCGACATGGCTATCGCCTCGTATGGTGTGATCAACCGTCTGACCTTCGTCTTCGCGATGATGGTGATGGGTCTCAACCAAGGTATGCAACCCATCGCGGGGTATAACTACGGGGCAAAAAAATACGACCGCATGCTCCGGTCGTTCTATCTCACTTGTGCGTATGCCACCGGTGTGATGGCTATCGTCTTTATCCTCGGCGAGTGTTTTCCCGAACTGGTGACGAAGATGTTCACTCATGACCCCGTACTCATCGACCTCTCCATCCGACCCATGCGTATCATCTGTTCGTCGATGCTGATCATCGGTTTTCAGATGGTGACGGGAAACCTCTTCACTTCGATCGGTAGGGCAGGAAAAGCGATCTTCCTCAGTCTCACGCGTCAGGTGCTCTATCTGATTCCGCTCGTCTTATGGCTCCCGACCCTCTTCACCCCACCTATTGACGGTGTATGGTGGTCGATACCGGTCTCTGATACCATCTCCGCCATCACAGCGGTCATCGTACTGCTCGCGTCCCGCAGAAACCTGCATATGGGGCTCACAACTGACCCGCTTCCACGAGGTTGATCACCCGTTCGGTGATGCGGTCCTTATCGGTAGCGTCGTACTCTTCTTTCAAGTCATTTCGGAATAACTTAGCGATGAACTGCCAGAAATTAGCAGCGGCTTTGCCTTTGTATTGCTTGATGAGTTCGTAACTCGTGCGGTCGGTCTCGCGGTCCAGAAGCAACATCAGCATCCGACCCTGACTCGCGTACATTCCCCGAAAATCTTTCTCGTATTTCTTGAACAGTTGTCGCTCGAACTTGCGCCACCATTTGCGGCGTTCTCGGTCGGTGGGTAACTTACTTAGTTCCGCATCGGCGTACGCCATGTCTTTGGTGATCATCTTGGCGTACGGCAGACATTTCTTCACGTCCCGCACGGTGCGCCAGTAGAATTTCTCCTGCCGCTTGTTCTTGAATCGCATCGGTGGATAGACCCATACCTCGTGCAGGTACGCCAGGTACATCGTGTCGCCGTCCTGCACGCGATACATACAGGAGTCCAAATAATCATTGGCAGCGAGCATATTCATACCCGCTGCCAATCCCAATACTATGTATAGTAGTCGTTTAATAATTCAGCGCGAATACGACCCTTCCGGCACTCGGTTTACCGGTGAGGATACACTTACCCGGTTCGTTATGATGACCCGGCAGATCCGCCAAGGGGATACAACGGATGGTCGCCTTGGTCTCATCCTTGATACGCTGTTCGGTCTCGGCGGTGCCGTCCCAATGGGCCAACAGGAAACCACCTTTCTTCAGTTCCTCTTTGAACTCCTCGTAACTGTTCACCTCGCGGGTGTTGGCGATGCGGAAATCGAGGGCTTTCTTCAGCAGGTTAGCCTGGATCTCTTCGAGTAAGGCTGTTATCTTCTCCACGATACCGTCCAGCGAGATCGTCTCTTTGGTCTGCGTATCGCGGCGGGCAATCTCGATCGTTCCGTTCTCCAGGTCACGACCACCCATCGCCAGACGAACCGGTACACCCTTCAACTCATAGTCCGCGAACTTATAACCCGGCGTGTATTTCTCGTCGGTATCTACTTTCACGCGTACGCCGAGCGCCTTCAGTTGGTCGGCTATCGGGTTGAGTTTCTCCATCAGTTTGGCGAGGTCTTCCTCTTTCTTGAAGATCGGCACGATAACAACCTGTATCGGTGCCAAGTGCGGCGGGAGTACCAGACCGCTGTCGTCGCTATGCGTCATGATGAGCGCACCCATCAGACGGGTGGAAACGCCCCAAGAGGTCGCCCATACATATTCGTATTTATTCTCCTTGCTGAGGAACTGTACGTCAAAACTCTTGGCGAAGTTCTGACCCAGGAAATGACTCGTACCGGCCTGCAGCGCCTTACCATCCTGCATCATCGCCTCGATGCAATAGGTGTTCAGTGCGCCTGCAAAACGCTCGTTCGGACTCTTCACACCTTTCACTACCGGGATTGCCATCACGTTCTCTGCGAAGTCGGCATATACATCCAGCATCTGACGTGCGTAGTCCTCCGCTTCCTCTTTGGTGGCATGCGCCGTGTGACCTTCTTGCCAAAGGAACTCCGCCGTGCGCAGGAAAAGACGCGTACGCATCTCCCATCGCATCACGTTGCACCATTGGTTGCAAAGGATCGGCAGGTCGCGATAGGACGAGATCCAGTTCTTATAAGTGGACCAAATGATGGTCTCCGAGGTCGGACGGATGATGAGCTCTTCTTCGAGTTTCGCCTGCGGATCCACTACGACGCCTTTTCCGTTCGGGTCGTTCATCAGACGATGGTGGGTCACCACGGCGCACTCTTTCGCAAAACCCTCCACATGCTCCGCCTCACGGCTCAGGAAGGATTTCGGAATCAACAACGGGAAATAGGCGTTCTTCACACCCTGTGCCTTGAATCGGCGGTCGAGTTCCGCCTGAATAGTCTCCCAGATGGCGTAGCCGTACGGCTTGATCACCATACATCCGCGTACAGCACTCTGCTCCGCCAAGTCAGCCTTTACCACCAACTCATTGTACCATTTGGAATAGTCCTCACTGCGAGGAGTCAATTTCTGAAAACTTGCCATGTATCTTGTGTTCGTTTATTTTGCGGCTGCAAAATTACTGCTTTTTTTTGACATATGCAAGAGAAATACAAAAAAACAGCCACCGAAGTGACTGTTTCTTTGTGAGTGTTAATAAAATATTTTCCGATTTGGGGCATGGGCTTCTCCGGCATCGCCTTCTGAGGTACCCCCGCTAAACTCACTCGCAGGCTCGCTTGCGCATAAGACACTACTATATCGAATTGATTGGATAAGTGTATCCGGATGTATATACTGCTTTTTCATATTCTTTTTCCTTTCGTCAAAAATGTCCAACTATTATCCAAAATTTATTTAATCAGCGCGCCTTGCGCGTTATAAGTCTTTCCATCGCGAAGGATAAATAATTGTCCATCACGGATGATCTTATTGGTGATTGGTGATTGGTGATTGGTGATTGTTTCCTCAATACCTGTCGGCATGCGATCAACGAAGCGTACACGCAGACCTGCCAAGGAAGGTGTATTCACCGTAAAGTACGCACGCAGACCTTTCATTGTGCTCTTGCCTGCTTTCGGCCAGTAGAGGGTGTTATTCTCGCCCAAGAACAAGGTCGTATTGGCTGTACCAAGATTCGTGGAGTAGTATGTTCCGTAACAGGTCATGTCGCCTTTGGTGATGTTGCCCGCCTCACTTGCCGTAATGGTAACATCATAGAAAATCGGGTTATCAATGTTATCGCCTTCCTCATAACTGATAAAGCATGGTTCGCCGGCTGTTATCTCTGTAATGGGCTCCAATTGGATATTGAGCACACGCCCTTCTCCCGTTCCGGTGACAGTTGCTGCACTTAGACGCTTGAGAGCTTTGTAGTCTTTCAGAGCAGAAGCAGCAATCTGCTCAGCAGTAAGGCTGAACGGCAGACAGAGTGAGTTGTAATAGCCATCTTTCCAGATAGTACGTCCGATGGTGACGCTTGTCGCTTTTTTACCATAGGCAGCAACTATCTTGCTATTCTCCTCATCATCGGTGTCCGCGAATGAGAAAACATTCTCTGTCCACTTTGCATAAAGGGTGAGGTCACCATTAACCACCGTTCCGGACTCACCGAACGTAAACGGAGTATTGCAACCGGCTTCTTGATACCATCCACCGAAGTTATAGTAATCTTCCGTCGGATCGGCAGGTTTCAGTTCCTCATTTACTCTACCGGCATTTACACAGATAGGATCAATAGTTTCGCCATGTCCATTCATATTGAAGGATAATAGGTACGGAAGAATGTGATCAAACTCGCTCCAGTACGTATCATTGGAGTAAGCCGTACGAACAGCAACCGTTGCCGGTACATACAGCGTAGCTGCACTCTCTACCGCAGACGGGAAAGTCGAACTTACTATAGAAGGTATAGATGTTGCGTTACTTGTTACAGTTGTAAGACTAGTGCAACCTTCAAAAGCATTTGCGCCAATAGTTGTAACAGAAGCTGGGATGGTAATAGACTTGAATTTCGTGTTATTCATGCCATGACATAAATAACTAGGAATAGAAGTGACATTTGCACCAAATGTAAAGGATTCAATGTTCGTTTTAATACTTTCAAACGGCATTGCATATTCCTGATATTGCCCAACTCGGCTAAATCCACCACAGGCGCGAGCATTCCATACAACAGACGTAAGAGAAGTACAACCGCTAAACGGACATGTTGCACTGCCGCTACCTTGCACACATACAATTTCCGTTACATACTCAGGAATAGTAATGCTTGTTAAAGTACTGCAATTACAGAATGTATTCTTCTTAATGGACGTTAACGTGCTCGGTAATGTTATAGATGCCAACGAAGTACAACCATAGAACGTTTCTTCATTCAGTGTTGTTATATTCGGAACAACTATAGAGGTTAAATTGGCACAATTCTTAAATGCATAAGAACTAATAGTTGATACGCTACTCGGAATGGATATCGATGTGAATGCATTCGAATGGAATGCACTACTACCGATAGATTCCAACGAGCTCGGCAAAGCTACAGACGCCAAATGCGAACAACCACTAAAGGCACTATTTCCAAGACTCGTTACTCCTTCAGGAATAGCAATCGAAGTGAATAACTCATTATTGCAACCATAGAACGCATAATTGCCGATAGTTGTCACACCACTTCCAATTACAACCGACTTTATATCCGCGCGGAAACTATACCAAGGAACTGCACCTGCGCTTCCAAAGGCTGTCATGGCTCCCGAGCCAGAGATAGTTAATATACCTGTTGACTCCTCGAAAACGAATGTTAAATCAGCGCCACAACTACCGAACAGATATCTGTTAGTAAAATCGCTCCATCTTGCGGCTTCTTCGTAATCATCCGCACCAGCTGCAGGAATATAGAACGGAATAGTCTTAGTAACGCCCCAGAAAACATTATTATTTGCAGTTGTTGGCGGATCTACGGGATCCACCTCCAAGCGTGCAAGATTACTGCAGCTATGGAAAGCGTCCGTACCTACAGATCCTGCGGATGTAATAATAACGGATGTTAATTCCTTGTTGTTATAGAACGCATAGTTTCCTATTGTAGAGGCAGTAATGCGCGCTTCTGTTAAGTATGTTTCCGTATTGCCATCTACATACAGTTTTGCAATAGTATTATTCGCAGGATTAGAGGTATATGAACTAACAAAATTGATAGCACACCAATCATCTACTGAACCTGCATAATATACAGATGATAATTTACTGCAAGAAGAGAATACATATCCGTTACTTGTCTCCAAACTTGAAGGAATTGTAATGGATTCCAAATTAGAGCACCCATAGAATGCTTTATATTCTAATGTTGTTAAGCCATCATTAAGAACCACATCCGTGATTCCCGTACAATTCTCGAATGACTCACTACCAATAGTAGCGAGATCTGATCCGAATGTCAAAGTACCGGTTATTCCATTACATCCATAGAATGCTTTTGTTCCTATACTCGTAAGACCTGAACCAAAACTTACCGATTGAATATTAGTTAGACCATTAAACGCATGGTTACCAACCGATGTCGCTTCGTCCACAAATTCCACATTTTGAATTTGTGCGCGATAAGGATACCAAGGCATAGAAGTATTATTCGCATAATTATCCATGTCTCCATAACCTTCTATATATAGTGTATTGCCATTCAAGCGCCATGTTAAATGCTCGCCACACGTACCGATCACATCACCAAGGATAGTCGGAGTTACACAACCGTAGAATGTATTTGCGCCCCATGAAGTTGTGCTATATACAGAAATGCTCTCAAAGCCACTTCCATTATAGAAAGCGAAATCGGAAATACTACTAATAGCCTCCGGGATTTCCAGATTTGTCAATTCTGTACCACTATTCAAATAGAAATGATGGGCATAATAAAGCGGATTGGCTTCATTGTTAGCAAACGTATTGTCGCACCACTGTGCCAACGTACCATCGAAACGTAAGCTTGTTAGTCCCGTACAATCATCAAAAGCAGATGTCTGGAAATTATCCACCGCAGATGACAGTGTAACAGATGTCAACTCGGTATTTCTTTCAAACGCATATTTGCCGATAGTAGATGCAGAAATAGAAACAGAGGTTGCTATATCATCACTATTATTCAACTTCAAACTATGTGAAAAATAGGTGGGGTTAGAGGTACTATTACCAAATGTTATTCCGCACCACTGATCTGCTGTTCCGACATATTTAACAGATGTTAGTGCATTACACGTACCGAATGCTCCGCTATTTATCGTTGTTACGGATGTAGGAATGGTAACGGATGCTAATGCAGAACAAGTAGCAAACGCGTTACTTCCAATGGATGTAACTTTTGAAGGAATTGTTACTGACGTAATACCTGTTAAACCATAACATAAATATGCCGGAATCACCTCAACATCGCTACCAAAAGTGAAACTCGTCATCTTTTCAGGATGACTATTATATTCTACCATATTGATGTTGGTAAAAGGAGGAGAAGTAGCTGATGCGTTAGTTATTGAAGAACAATTTGTTGCATTCCAAGTAACAGAAGTTAAGCAAGCATTATTAAAAGCATATGTACTCATTGATGTTACAGATGCAGGAATAGTAAAAGAAGTTAATGCCCGACAATATTGGAATGCATATCTTCCGATAGATGTCAAGTTTGTTGCTGAACCCGTATTAACAGTTGCTAATGCTCCGCACTCGTAAAATGCGTACTCACCAACTGTTTGCACATAACTATTGAAAGTAACCGATTTAATAGCCTCTTTGTATGCAGCCCATGGAGCTTTATTATTTGAGTTATTATA
>Ga0310694_10007258_pt1 | contig 10420 bp, 6 predicted proteins | sample 174DNAGHGhighgp2_FD_203884 | JGI IMG/M metagenome (GOLD analysis project Ga0310694, IMG submission 203884) | Sheep rumen microbial communities from Palmerston North, Manawatu-Wanganui, New Zealand - 1742 DNA GHGhigh gp2 (v2) (version 2) | ecosystem: Host-associated > Mammals > Digestive system >... | reverse complement strand
CTAATCCGCCTTTCAGCCTTGACAAATGGGGTGCCGAGAATGCCGAAAGTGACCCCTACAAGCGTTTTTTCCGTGGAGTTCCGCCCAAGAGCAAGGGCGACTGGGCCTTCATTACGCACATGGTTGAAACATGCCTCGCGGGCGAAGGACGCGTCGTTGTCGTAGTGCCGCACGGTGTGCTGTTCCGTGGTTCTTCCGAAGGTAAAATCCGTGAGGCGATGATTCGCGAAAACCTGCTGGATGCGGTAATCGGCCTCCCCGAAAACCTTTTCCCGACCACGAGCATTCCCGTGGCAATTTTGGTATTCGACCGCAGCCGCGAAATCGGCGGCAAGAATGCAAAGCGCAAAGATGTGCTGTTCATTGACGCAAGCCGTGAATTTGTGCAGGGCAAAAAGCAGAATTCGCTCTCCGAAGAGAACATCTCGAAGATTGTGAACACCTACAAAAAACGCAGGGACGTGGACAAGTACGCCCATGTCGCCACTTTCGACGAAATTGCGGGCAATGAATTCAACCTGAACATCCCGCGCTATGTGGATACTTTCGAAGAAGAGGCGCCTATTGATGTGGACGCGGTGCAGAAGGACATTGACCGTCTCGAAAAAGAACTCGCCGAAGTCCGTAAGCAGATGGCTCAAAAACTGAGGGAAATCAAGCGAGGGTAAGGATCATTTTCGTGAGGTCACGAAAATGATAATGAACCATGTCGTTCGCATGGGTGAGATGGTTGAAAATAAGAACGTTTTGTTGACGTCAACAAAACATAGGCTAAAAAAAATAAGGCAGAGATAGGAGCGAAATATGGTAAAAGTAAAAAAGATGATTCAGATGAAAAAAGAAACGATTCATGCCTTAGGGATTGATATTGGCATTTATACCACAGATTTTGAAAATGAGTATATTTCAATGACTGATATCGCAAAATACCGTAATGAAGATGATCCCCGTTTTGTCATCCAAAACTGGATGCGTAATCGTAATACAATAGAATTTCTAGCTGTATGGGAATGCCTCCATAATCCAGATTTTAACCGTGTGCATTTCGACACGGTTAAAAATGACGCCGGTTTAAACCGATTTGTTATGACCCCTACAAAGTGGATTGAACAAACAAATGCTAAGGGTATTGTTTGTAAGTTTGGTCGATACGGTGGCGGTATTTTTGCGCATAGCGATATCGCTATGGAATTTGCATCGTGGATATCTCCTGAATTCAAACTGTATATTGTCAAGGATTATCGACGCCTAAAATCGGACGAAAGCAGCCGCCTGTCCCTAAATTGGAACCTGAATAGGGAAATTTCCAAGCTGAACTACAGGATTCATACTGACGCAATTAAGGGAAAACTCATTTTGCCGCAGTTGACCCCGATGCAGAAGAGTTTTGTTTATGCCGATGAAGCTGATCTATTGAATGTGGCTCTTTTTGGAGAAACCGCCAAGGAATGGCGGATCAAAAATCCGAACAAAAAAGGGAATATTAGGGATTATGCCGATATTCCGCATCTTTTGGTTTTGGCAAACCTTGAAAGCTACAATGCCATTTTGATAAAGGAAGGAATGGCGCAATCAGAGCGACTCGTAAAACTGCGTGAAACAGCAGAGAATCAACTAGAAACTATTCTGTCGCTTGATTTACAGAAGCCGGTTTTGGTAGGAAACGAAAAGAATTGAGAAATAGACCATTTTCGTAGGGCCACGAAAATGGTTGACGAAAACAAAGGACGAAATATGTCAAACAGCAACAAGCACATTGAAGATTATTTGAACGAGTTTCTTCAGATAGAAAAGCCCGGTTTTGCTGTGCTTATTAAAGGAGCGTGGGGCTCGGGAAAAACATATTTTGTCAAGAATTATATTGAGCACCAACTAAAGCCTAATAATAAAGAGCTGAAAGCGATTTATATCAGTCTATTTGGAGTGTCTTCTAAAGAAGAAATTGACAGTAGAATATATGAAGCCGTTCATAATCTCATAAATAAGCCTGTTTCTAAAATGACTTTTGGAGTCGCAAAAACAGCTGTTTTAATCGGTAGTAATTTGCTAGGTGGAACGGCTGCACAAGATGCCGTCAGCGGAATTATTAGCGGTTCAAAAAAACTTGGCGATTTCCTAAAGAAATGCAAAGACAATTACGTTTTGTTCTTTGACGATTGTGAACGGGCATCTGTTGATTTAGTGGAGCTTTTCGGATTTATTAACCCATTTGTTGAAGATGATGGTTTACATTGTATTTTGGTTGCTGATGAAGCTGTGTGGATAGATCAGTTCAAACGGCAAAGTGTTGTGCAAAAGAATGTATACGAAATCAAATCTTCAAAAAGGGAAACCAATACGATTCGTAGCCTTAAATATCAAATTGAAGAGGTTTGCGAGCGCGATAAAATTAGGAGTCTGAAGCTCGTCAAAGAAAAAGTTATCGGAAAAGAATTCTCGATTAGGTCAAATCCAGAATGCGTTATAGACCAGTGGCTGGATACATCTAAAGGAATTAGTCAAATAAGCGAGAGAACGAAGAAAATTTTGCGAAAAAACAAATCACTATTGTCTCGTATCATTTCATCTTCTGGTGTATCAAACTACAGGGCCATAAGATATTCTCTTTTAGATTTTGAGTTGTTTATCGGTGGTAGAGGAAATGCGTTTAATATTCCGGATAAATTTTTGCGCAATTCGGAATTTAATGAATTGCTGGTTGCTGATTTCTTTTGTATTCATTATTCATTTTATTTAGGAAACCTAACAAATACTGATATCGGAAAGGAAACCCCTGTAGATGTCCATGTTGCAGCATATATGAATAAGGAGTCTAATATTGATGTTCCTGCAACTGCTTGGGAAAAACATTCGGAACAGTATTCGATAATACCAAGACTATCTGTAAATACAGGTTCTTATGGAAAAAAATGGTTCAATGTATGGAAAGATTGGCTAACTAAAAGCCAGTATGATATTGAATATGTAAAAAAACTCATAAGCGAATCAGAATGGTTTGATAAAAGTAAGAATTCTGATTTACAAAATATATACAGATGGCCTTTTCTATCTGCAAAAGAGGGCAATTCTGCGATAAGTGCTTTTTATAAGGCCTTGAAACAGAAAACACTTTTAAACTCAAATGAAATTTTCTCTCTTTTTTACCATTTGTATTGGTACGCACAGAAAGGCGCTTTGTGCGAATCGGCTGATGAATTGTATGAAAGAATGTCTAAATACGTAAAATCGGTAAAAAACTCTCTTGTATACGAAAAACTCGATGAGTCGTCAGAGATTTTACAATATCATTCATTATATAGAGAGTATGAAAATAAAAACGAAGAATTTCGTCATCTTATGGAAAATGAACTTGCAACGGTAAAGCAGAAAAAGAATCATGATACTTTAGACTTGTTCTATAAAAATCTAGCGAGCAAAAATGTTGAAACACTTTTGAGTGCGTGTGCTATGATGTCGGAACAATATGGGAAAAACGAATTTTTCTCTTTTCAAAAAATAGATGTTGATCGGTTTCTTAAAATATTTGTTTCCCATAATCCAGAGACACAAAACCGAATTCGTAATGCGTTTGAAAGAAGATATAACCACATAAAAATGGATGACGAAGAAAAGAAGTTTTTAGAGAAAATGCGAACTGTCGTAGAACATAAATTTAAGGAAAAACCCAAAGCAGGAAAATATGCAATAACAACAAGCCAATTTGGGCTGTATTACTTAGGCAATCAAATAAAAAAGATTTTGGAAAATTAAGATATAAGGAGAATAATGGAATGATTAACGAATCCGAAGAATGGGTTGACAAACTTGTTGTTGATATGGAAGAAACCCTTGAAGACAAAGGTGTTGCTTTAGCTAATGCTGCTTTCCAATTTGATGAACTCGATTGTAAAAAATTGGGTTTGTCCTTAGATCAGCTTAATAGTGCAATGCGTAAAGCAACATCACTTGGTTTAATAAAGATGTTTACTTGGGGAAAAGAAGAGAAATGTAAATTAACCGAGGAAGGTCGTGCGCGCGCAAGGTCTTGCTTGCTTCGAAAAAACGATGGCGAACCGGGACACTCCATAGTCATCAACGGAAATAATGCGAATATTCAAGTTGGAAACAATAATGTTCAAAATGTTTCCAATGCATTTAATTACTTGCTTGAACAGATAGATAAGTCAAGTGCAACCGTACAAGAAAAGAATGATGCAAAAAAACTTATGAAAAAGTTTATTGAACATCCTCTTGTCAATACTATTTTAGGGACTGTAGGCGGAGCTTTGACTAGTCTGCTGTGAGGCGATATGGAAGAAAAAAGGACAATTCCATTAAGGTGTATTTTTTGCAAATCGACTAGCTTCGATGTGCCCTATGAAGGATATGAACCGAAACCAGGCGAGCAAATCAAATGTGCGAATTGCGGTCGAAGCAACGATTATAGTTCTTTGCTGTCTTTGGCTCGTAAAGAAGGCGAGAAGATCGCAAAAGAAATTATTGATAGCAAAATTAAAGAGTTTCAAAAGAATATAAGGAAAATGTTCAAATGATGCTGCCTAATGGATGGAAAAAAGTGAAGTTGGGGCAAATTATGTTCTTTAAAAATGGACTTAATTTTTCACAAGTATCTAATGGAAAAGAACTGAATTTCTTAGGCGTTTCCAATTTTAAATCACGAAAGTTTATTTCATCGGAAGCGCAGTTGGATAAAATCTATTTAGCAGATTTTCCAAATGATGACTATCTTTTGAAAAAAGACGATTTAGTTTTCGTACGTTCAAATGGAAGTAAGGATTTAGTTGGAAGATGTGTGAAAATGAATGAATCGTTTTCAAAAACAACATTCAGTGGTTTTTGTATAAGGGGGCGTTTATCTTCATCAGAAACAACTGCTGATTATATCCTTCATTTTATAGAATGCGGTTTTTTAAAGGACAAATTGAGGCGAGAAAGTAGAGGCACAAATATTTCTAATTTGAATCAAGACATTCTTGATGATTTTGATATAATGTTGCCGCCGATTGAAGAACAGAAGAAGATTGCGGCGACGCTTTTGGTATGGGACTCCGCCATCGAAAAAATGGAAAAACTTATCGAAGCGAAGGAATCATTGCTTACAGAATATGGCAAGGAACTTTTTGGACGGACTGAAGAAAAAGAAAATGAGAACTGGTCAACCATAGCCTTGTCTAATGTGTTAAATGAACATGGAGATAAAAGTACTGGCAAAGAAGAAGTATTTTCTGTTTCCGTTCACAAGGGCTTAGTAAATCAGATTGAACATTTGGGAAGGTCCTTTGCTGCTAAGGATACTTCTAATTATAATTGTGTCCACTATGGCGATATTGTTTACACCAAAAGTCCGACAGGCGATTTTCCGTTGGGAATAGTAAAGCAGAGCCTAGTTAAAGAAGATGTGGTCGTGTCTCCGCTTTATGGTGTATTCACTCCAAAAACTTTTGAATTAGGTGCAATATTGGACTTCTATTTTTCTAGTCCTATAAATGCGAATAACTACTTGCATCCGGTCGCTCAAAAGGGCGCTAAAAATACTATTAACATAACAAATAAAAAGTTCTTGTCAGCAAAGTTACGATTGCCAATAGATATAAAAGAGCAAAAGAAAATCGCGCAGTTTGTTCAGACTACAAAAAAGGAAATGGCAGTTTTGCAGGATATCCTTGAAAACTACAAAAAGCAGAAACAAGGCTTGGCGCAAAAACTCCTCACCGGTCAATGGCGAGTTAAATAAGGAGAAATATATGAAAATTACAGAATTCAATACAGAATACATTGAAGAAAAAGATAGATTGGGATTAAAAGCCTTTAAAATGTCCAAATTGGGCAATGTTGTTTTGTTGGCTGGAAAAAATGGCTCAGGCAAATCAAGAGTGTTGCGTTTATTACATGGACAATGTCAGCATAGACGAGATTATCTGAATGAACGGCGTGATTTACCACGTGTGATAATGAATACGGATAATCGCATTTTACAATATGTAGCACATTATAATCAATTAATGCAAGATCCGCAAAGGAAGAACGATGCGGAAGAACTAAAAAAACAAGTGGTTGATTTAAAGAACCAAAGGCAAGGATTTGAAAAGAAATTAAACGCTCCCTTTTCTATTAATATTGACTTACCTGAAAATCAGAACATAAAAATAGTCAATTACGTTCCCAAGAGCACTCAATTAACAGGTACACATGAACTACGTCAATATGAGCAAAAAGCCAAGGCTCAGTCAGCAAATAACTTGGGTTGTAATCAACTTGCGGATGCGGCCATTTCTTTGATTCAGGATGTATATGACCAATACTGGAATACATCCCACCCAGAATTTGATGGGGTAGAAGCTGAAAAAATAACGGCTAAAGAAAATTTTGATCGATTGCAAGAAATTATCAATCGATTTATAGGGGCAAAATTAAGCCGTAATAAAGATGGTGTTGCAACAATATATGATAAACCAATTGCACAAGCTCAACTATCGGAAGGTCAAATAATCCTTTTGCAACTGTGTATAGCTATATATGCACAGGGGGCTAAAATTTCTGATTATATTCTTGTAATGGACGAGCCTGAAAATCATCTTCATCCATCAGCAGTAATTGAAATGATAGACAAAATCAGAGAGTTGAACCCTGAAGGACAAATTTGGATTGCTACCCATTCAATAGCCTTGCTCTCGCATTTTGAGCCCTCTTGCATTTGGTATGTTAAGGACGGCTCAGTTTCATATTCAGGCAGAAAGCCAGAACAAGTTTTGGAAGGTCTTCTAGGCAATGAAGAAAATATCCAGAAACTTCATTCGTTCATAGACCTTCCCGACGAATTTGCTGCGAACAGATTTGCCTTTGAATGTCTTTTGCCTCCTGGTGTTGCGGATCCTGATGCTGCAGATCCGCAGTTTGGTCAATTAAAAGGGATTCTTGAAAGTATATGGTCTGATGGTAAGGAAAAAATTTCTTTACTTGATTATGGCGCCGGTAAAGGTCGAATGATTTCTAATCTGGCTGAAAATTCAAGAATAAATCCAGAAATGTTGGATTATGTAGCATTTGATGAATATGCTGAAAATAAGGATGCTTGTGTTAAGAATATCGGGCGTTTCTATAGTGATGCCGAAAATCGATATTTTAATACAATGGAAGAATTACAGACAAAGAAGGATGATAAATCATTCGATTTAATTTTGATGTGTAATGTTCTGCACGAAATTCCTCACAGTAGATGGATTCCTCTTTTTAAAGATTTAAAGCGACAACTTAAAGATGATGGAAAATTGTTACTAATTGAAGATTGCAAAATTCCTGTAGGAGAATTGCCGCATCAAAAGGGTTTTGTGGTTTTGAATACACTTCATTTGAAGGACTTGTTTAGCATTCCTGCTACAGAAAACGCTTTCATTGCTAATGATGCTCGCCCTGATAGAGAACCAAATCGTTTGATGGCTCATTTGATTCCTTGTTGCTATTTGGATAAAATTACTAGCCAATCTATGAAAAAAGCATTTGAGGATTTACGTGAGACCTCAATAAGGAATATAATGCAAATAAGAAAGCAAGAACAGACGTATAAGAACGGTATGGCTCATGCTTTCTGGACGCAACAATTAGCAAATGCGACATTGTGTTTGGAAGAGCTGTAATATTAGACTAGCGGGAGAATCGTTTATGCAACAAAAGCCTGATTACAGAGAGATTCCGACATCGCAGATTCCGGCGATGCGGTTGCTGGCGAATCTCGGGTTCAAGCCGCTTACGCCCGATGAGGTGATGCTGGAGCGCAAGGGCAAGCTTGCCAATGTGTTGCTCGAAGATATTTTGCTTTCGCAGTTGCGCAAGTTGAACTCGTTTACGCACAAGGGAGTCCGTCGCGACTTTAGCGAAGAGAATTTGCGTAACGCCATCCTGAAACTCAAGAACATGCAGTACGATGGCTTGGTGCGTACGAATGCGAAAATATACGACCTATTAACGCTCCCGCAATCCGAAGAAGAATCTGTCGAGGGCGACCGCAAAAGTTACGATATCCGTTATATCGACTGGCAAAATCCCGAGAACAATGTGTTCCATGCGGTTGCCGAATTTGAGGTGGAACGTTCCAAGTCGATAAAAACCTGCATTCCCGATATAGTGCTGTTTGTGAACGGAATTCCGTTTGCCGTTATCGAAAATAAATCGCCCGAAGAAGGAACCAAGCAGGGCGTTTCTCAAATGATTCGTAACCAGAATGACGAATACATTCCGGGATTGTTCGTTTTTTGCCAGAGCGTGCTTGCGGTAAGCATGAATGCGGCGACTTATGCCACCGTTGGGACTCCCGAAAAGTTTTGGAGCCTTTGGCACGAGCTTGAAATCAAGGACAAGGAAATCGAGTCTGTTGTAAACAAGAAGGTCTCTGCCGAAGACGAGGACAGAATATTCTCGGAGCCGAAATTCAAGCCGTTCCGCGAAGATAATCCGCAAACAAAGCGTGCTGTGACGGAACAGGACAGGTTGATTTATTGCCTGTGCAAGCCGGAACGCCTACTCGAAATTGCATATCGCTTTACCCTGTTCGATGAGGGTATAAAGAAGATTGCCCGCTACCAGCAATTCTTTGTTGTCCATTCGGCGTTAAAGCGCATTCGTAACGTTGATAACGAAGGCAAGCGCAAGGGCGGCCTGGTGTGGCATACGCAGGGGTCGGGCAAGTCTCTTTCGATGGTGATGCTTGCTCACGGAATCGTGCTGGATTCGAAGTATGATCCAAATTGCAACATCAAGAATGCTCGAGTTGTGTTGGTTACCGACCGCAAGGATTTGGATAAGCAAATATACGATACCTTCAAAAATTGTGGGGTGGAGGTCATCAAGGCGACCTCGGGTGAAAATTTGCTCAACCTTATGGAGTCCGACAATTCTGCCGTGATAACGACCGTTATCAACAAGTTCGACAAGGCGCTGAATAAACGCCAGTACATTGAAAAGTCAAACAACATCTTTTTGCTTGTCGATGAAGCACACCGCACACAATACAAGAACTTGCACGCACGCATGAAGCAGATGCTCCCGAACGCCTGCTATATCGGCTTTACGGGCACCCCGTTGATGAAAAAGGAAAAGAACAGTTTTGGCAAGTTCGGCGGGATGCTCAAGCCGAGTTATACAATCCAGCAGGCAAACGAAGATGGGGCCGTTGTGCCATTACTTTACGAGGGCCGACACGCGGAACTCAAGCAGGACAAGGCGGCAATAGACCTTTGGTTCGACCGTTTTACGGCAGGGTTGAATGAAAAGCAAAAGGCCGACCTTAAAAAGAAATATGCCCGTGCCGAAATGCTGAACAAGGCTGAACGCGTCGTGTATATGCGTGCGTTTGATATCAGCGAGCATTTCCGTGCAAACTGGAAGGGTACTCCGTTCAAGGCCCAACTTGTGGCACCGAGCAAGGAAACCGCTCTTTTGTACCATGAATTTTTAGAAGAGATTGGCCATGTGAGTTCCGAAGTCATTATTTCGGGCCCCGATGAGCGCGAAGGCTATTCGGAAGTAGGTGAAGAACCGAGTGACCGCGTGACAAAATTCTGGAAAAAGATGATGGAACGCTACGGCGATGAAGAAGAATACAACAGGTCGATTATTGATAGTTTCAAGGGCTCGGGTAAGCCGGAAATCTTGATTGTCTGTGACAAGTTGCTGACGGGTTTCGATGCCGAGCGCAATACTGTTCTGTATCTATGCCGCACACTCAAGGAACATACGCTTTTGCAGGCGATTGCCCGCGTGAACCGCCTATTTGAAGAAGATGGCAAGAAGAAGGATTTCGGCTATATCGTAGATTACGCCAACGTGCAAGAAAACCTAGATACGGCTCTGGCGATGTACAACGCGCTGGAAGGCTTTGACCCCGAAGATTTGGATGGCCTGCTGACCGATGTTTCGGAACAAGTGGACAAGTTGCCGCAGTTGCGTTCTAACCTGTGGGATGTTTTCAAGGGGGTCAAGAACAAGGCCGACCCCGAACAGATGGAGCGCCACCTGGCCGATGAAAAACGCCGTAACGATTTTTACAAGGCTCTGCGGGATTTCGGAAAATGCCTGAGTATCGCAATGTCATCGCAGAAGTTCCTGGAAAAGACCCCTGCTGAAGATATGACGCGAATCCGCAGGGAATTCAAGATGTTCTCGGATATGCGCATATCTGTAAAGCGCCGTTACGCGGACGAAATAGATTATAGCGAATACGAACCGAAAATCAAGAAGTTGCTCGATACGCATATTCAGTCGGATAACGTGGTGCAAACTGTGGCTCCCGTGAATATTTTGAGTAAAGGATTCAGCTCTGTTCACGATAAGGCTGCCGGTTACGATACGCGCAGCAAGGCTTCCAGTGCCGATGCCATTGCCCATGCGCTTAAGAAAACTATTACCGAGAAAATGGAAGAAGATC
>Ga0310694_10007257_pt1 | contig 10422 bp, 6 predicted proteins | sample 174DNAGHGhighgp2_FD_203884 | JGI IMG/M metagenome (GOLD analysis project Ga0310694, IMG submission 203884) | Sheep rumen microbial communities from Palmerston North, Manawatu-Wanganui, New Zealand - 1742 DNA GHGhigh gp2 (v2) (version 2) | ecosystem: Host-associated > Mammals > Digestive system >... | reverse complement strand
GCAGTCGGTGGGGATATCCAGGAAATTGCTGCGCTGTCCCCAGAGGGTATTCAGGAACAGACGGTTCAGCAGGCTGTTTCCGGAGGTAAAGGAGATGGCATCCGGCAGATCCGAGTACAATACCAGCCCCCGGAACCGGTCCGCACTGACCTCGCCCGGCCAGCCCGTGACGCGGACATAGCGGAAACCAAAGAAGGTAAAGTGAGCCCGGACCGTTTCCCGCTGGCCGCCGGACACATAGATCATCTGGGCTTTGGCGGTCCGGTAATTGTCATTGTAGAAATTGCCTTCCTGCAGGATTTCCCCGTGGTCCAGCACAATCCGGGTTCCGGCAGGGAAGTCCGCTTCGTATTCCATACAGCCGGCGAAGTTCTGTCCCATGTCAAGGACCGTTTCCCCGGCTGGGGTATGGATGACCTCGGCCACCGGCAGAACCGCTTTGGGAATCACGGGCAGGCTCAGCCGGTCCATGATCGGGCGATTCGGCAGCACCGCGGCTGGCCGCGCCGGATTTTCCCGGCCCTCCCAGAGCTGCCGGTTCAGGCATTCACCGTCATACAGGTCCGTTAACTCAAAGTCACTGCCCCGGTATTCCCAGAACTGATCCGTCTCAACGACCTGACAGGTGCCATCCCGGAGCGTAATGTGCAGCTCTGCCAGGACCTCAAACCGGTCTCCGTAGAGCTCCTTTCCCCCCTCATACCCGAGACGGCCCTTGTACCAGCCGTTTCCGGTATAAATTTCCAGGGTATTCCCCTCAGTCCGGAGAAGGTCGGTCACATCGTAGGTCTGCACCTGAACCTGCTCCGAATAATCATTGCAGAAAGGCGCCAGAAAATCCTGACCGGCCTTCTGTCCGTTCAGACAGGCCTCAAACAGGCCGAGGCCGGAAATATACAGCCGGGCTGACTGAACCGGCCCGCTTACCTCAAAGTGACGGAAGAAGACCGGATGGAACTTGTCCTCGGGCTGCGGGGCGATCCAGTGGGCCTGCCACTCTTCCTGCATTTTCCCGGTTTCAAAAAAGGATGCGCCAATGGCCGTGTCGCCATTGTCCCCGGTCACGGTGATCCGCACGTAATAACGGGTGCGCGGGGTCAATGTCAGCTCAACCGGCTCCCCCGCCGCGTTCAGGCGCTCCGCCTCCCGGTGAAAAAGGACCTGCGAAAAGTCCGGATCAGCCGCCACCGTCAGGGTTTCCCGGACAGGCTGCCGTGAATCGGTCTCAGTGACTTTAAATGAAACGGAGATATGCGGCATGGAAAAGCCCAGCGGCTCATGGATGCCATTGATGCGGATGTCGGTGATTTTCATCCCTTGCTCCTCTCTGGTTCTCAGTTTTTGAAAAAAGCGGGCGAGGCGTTTACGCCATCGCCCGCCAATTGGTGGAGATCGAAATGGTTCAGGCCTTGACCGGCTGACGGCCGATCAGTTTGCCAAAGAGTTTCTTGAGATTCCCGCTCTGTCCGGCCACCAGGTTGACCAGGAAGACGAACAGACCCATCATGGCCGTGGAAATGGCGCCGCCCAGTTCAGCCTTGAACAGGGTGGTCAGACCCGTTTTCATCATGCAGATGGCCAGGGAGCCCATGATGATGCCGATGGTATCCCCGCAGAACGCACCGATGTAGAGACCCACGAAGACCGGCAGAATGTTGGAGAAGAGCTCGCCCACCGTGCTGAGGGAGGAGAAGCTGGCATCCCGCTTGCCCAGCGAGGCCCAGATGATGGTGGCAAAACCGAAAATCAGGCCGCTGTAGACATAGCTCAGGATGACGTTCTTGTTCTCATTGATGCCGATGTTCACGGCTGCCTGCTGGTTTTTGGCCAGCAGCAGGCTCTGTTTGCCGGTGGTGGACAGGTAATTGTACACCGCATACACGGCCACTGCGCAGCCAAAGGGAATCAGGACCGTCGGGTAGGCGGAGAGCTGCTTGATGAACTTGACTGAAACCAGGTTCACACCGCCGCCGCCAAAGATCAGGGGGGTGATGGATTCATAGAGCAGGGCCATGCCAATGGTGGCGATCATGATGGGCAGCCGGCCGTAGACATAGACCAGGGCAACGCCCACGCTGAGGAGAACACACAGGGCAACGGCGATGACGCAGAAGAGCATCGGGTTGCTGGTGCCGGAATCCCTTGCGATGCTGCCCGCCACGATGGCTGATACCAGCATGATGGAACCGCCGGAAAAATCGAAGCGTCCGTTTTTGAACTGGAGGCCGATGCCCATGGCGCAGGCCACCGATACAGCCACGTTGGGGATCAGAACTTTCCACATGGCCATGTTTTCAAGGAACTTCTTGCCATTGGCATTGCACAGGATTTTCATGATCACAAACATGATCACAGGCAGCATCAGCGTCCCCGCGATGCGTTTGAGAATGTCCAATGCTTTATTCATAAGTCTGCCTCCAATTTCAGCAGTGAAATGCGCCCCAGAGGGGCTTCCCCGGACAGACCGGGGAAGACGGGATCTTATTTCATGTATCCTTCGACGGTGAAGCTCTGGCAGAAAGCGGTCAGATCCTTATAGCTGGCATCCGGGTTCACGCTGGTGAAGTAGTTCTTCATGTCATCCCAGCTGGCCTGTGCCTTGCCGAGTCTGTCCTCGTCATTGGTGGCGCCCATGGGGGAATTGTTGATGACGGCCTCAAACTTCGCGGTGCTGTTGATCACCATGATGCCGGAATCCAACCGCTCAACGCCCGGATAGTCCTTGTACATGTTGCCGGAAACCGCCGCATCCATCATAGCCATGGGCCAGATAATGCTCTCAAAGGCAGCGGTGGTCAGACGCACGATGTTCTTGTCATCGCCGCAGTCGGCCATGAGGTCCGGATCGTTGTCAAAGCCGCCGGTGATGAGCTGCATGTCGTCCTTGCAGATGCCCATGGCCTTGGCCTCAACCACGGTGGGATAGACGAAGGTGGTGCCGGCACAGAAACCGACGATGCAGTCGAGATTGTCGTGGCCGTCCTCGAAGAAATAGTTGGTCTCAAGGGGGCTGAAGTTCAGCACGGTGGCATCGCCTACCAGCTCGATCTTCTCAGCGGCGGTCTCGTTATACTTTTCGATGTAGTCACGGAAAGCCTTGTCAGCGACCGTGTGCTTGGGATAGGCATATACCGGGAAGATGCAGGTGGAAACGCGCTTATATCCGCGGTCAATGACCTCCTGGGCATACGCCTCGCCCAGCGCCACGCCGCTGATGTAGTTGTCGCCCATCAGGCCCAGGAAATGATCCTTCTGCAGGATGCCCTCGCTGGTGCCGCCGGGATTGAACACGTTGTCATAGTCGGAGAAGAAGCCAACAACCCACATGTCCGGGTACTCTTCCATGATATTGATCAGGCCGCCGTCCATGCAGGAGATGAGGCCCACCACATCGGAGGTGTACGCGTTCTTGACGTTTTTCAGGTTGCCGGCGGGATCGTTGAAGGAATCGCCGTACACGATCTCAACGGTATAACCGAGCTCTTTGGCCATCATGTTCATATAGGCCACATAGAACTCATACTGTGCGCCGCTGTTCAGGTTGGAGAGGTAGAGGATCTTGCCCTCGGCCTGGGCCAGAGCCGAAATCCCCAGGAGCATGACAAGGATCATTGCGATGGCAATCAGCTTTTTCATTGGGTTTCCTCCTAAAAAGTCATTTATTGTGACAGGTTGTACCCTGTTGGGGCCGAATTAGCGGGGCAGCACGCCGTGCTTCTCGCGGCAGGTAATGAGCACCACGATCAGGAAGATGGCGGCCTTGATCAGGAAGGTCAGGCGGGTCGGAACGCCGATAATGGGCAGGCCGACGGCCAGCAGTGAATAGGTCAGGGAACCGATGATGGCGCAGGACAGGCGGGACTTCATGCCGCCCTTGAGGGGCATGCCGCCCAGAATCAGGGAAACCATCACGTTCATTTCAAATCCGGTGCCGGTGGCATCGCTGGCGGCGCCGGTATAGCCCATCTGGAACAGGGAGGCGGTCACCAGGCAGCAGGCCAGGAAGATGTACGGGATGACCCGGTAGAGGATGATGTGCACGCCGCTCTGGGCTGTCGCCGTCTGGTTGGCACCGATGGCCCGGGCGTATTTGCCGAACTTGGTGAAGTAGAAGAAGTAGCCGATCACCGCGGTCTCAATGGCCAGAACCAGCACCATGAACCAGGGCTGCCGGAACAGGGTCAGATCGATTTCCGGAATCATGCTGATGTTCCGGCTGCCGATGTTGGAGTAGATGATGGTGCTGACACCCGAGAGAACCATCATGAACACGACCGAGGAGATGACCGAGTACATGTGCAGCAGCTCACCGGCAGAACCGTTGATGATGCCGATCAGGACCGCGATCACCAGGCAGACCAGAATGGCGATCAGCAGGTTGCCGGTGGCGTTGCCGATCAATACCAGCAGCGTGCTGTACAGGCCCACCTGCTTGCCGATAGAGACGTCCATGTTGCCAAGGGAATAGATGAATACCGCGCCCACGGCCATCAGGGCCGTGACAATGACATCCCCGATCAGGGTGGACAGTTTGCTGGCACTCCAGATACTCTCGCCCTTGATGCCGGTGGTAATGGTGAAAAAGATGATGCAGAACAGAAGGCCGCTGACGGAGGCCACGGCGGAGCCGTGTTTGCTCAGCCACTGCTGCGGGGTTTGCCTTTCCTTTTCATGTGCAGTTGCAGTCATGGGGCACCTCCTTAAATCATGTACTCAATCAGGTCGGTCTGCTTGAGCTCCGGGCTGCGTTCCACCTGATGCGTTACCTCAAAGTCCTTCATGATGATCAGGCGGTCCGCCATGCCAATCAGCTCACTGAGCTCCTCGGAGATCATCAGAATGGCCTTTCCCTGTTTCTTCATATCCTCAATCAGGGTGTACATGGCCTGCTTGACGCCAATGTCCACGCCGCGGGTCGGGCAGTCCATGATAATGACCTCGGAACCCTTGGCCGTCCATTTGCCGAAGGACACCTTCTGCTTGTTGCCGCCGGAAAGGGTGTTGACGTACTGTTTGCCGTTGCGGCACTTGATGCGGTAGTTGGCAATTTCCACATCGCTGAGCTTCTTCTCGGCCATCGGGCTGATGAAGGTGTTGTGCTCAAGGGCCGGAATGGAGGGCAGCACGATGTTGTCCTGGATGGGACCGTTCAGAATCAGCGCCTCCGTGTCACGGTTCTTGGAAATGTACCCGATGCCGCTGTTAATGGCCTGAAGCGGCGTTTTGATTTCCTTGCCGTTGCGCAGCACCCGGCCGCCCTGCAGCTTTTCAAGCCCGTACGCAATGCGGCCGATGTCGTGCATGCCGCAGCCGCTCAGGCCGCCCATGCCGATGATCTCGCCCCTGTGCAGCTTCAGATTGAAGTGCTGGATCCGGCCAAAGGACACATCCTCCAGCTCCAGGGCCACCTCCGGCCTGTGGCTGGTATCATAATCCTCGCGGTAATACTTGTCGCCGATCTCGCGGCCTACCATCATGTACCGGATGGTCTTGACGGAATCCGGCGCATCCATCTCCTGCCGGGTCAGATGCCCGATGATGTCCCCGTCACGCAGCACCGTCAGGTCCGTGCACTGTTCAAGGATCTCATCCATGTCGTGGGACACGAACACGATCGCTTTCCCCTGCTCCGCCATCCGGTGAATGAGCTTGTAGAGAATCTCGCGTCCCTCAAGGGACAGGGCCGTGGTGGTCTCATCCACCACCAAAATCTCCGTCTTGTCGGTCACGCAGCGAACCAGTTCCACCAGCTTCCGGTCCTCAAAGGTATACTGGTCAATCGGGTCACCGGCCCGGATGTGCGTGATGCCGAAGCTCTCCAGCACTTTCTGGGCTTCCTTCTTCATCTTCATCATATTGATCACGCCAAAGCGGGAAAACTCCGCCTCGTGACCGGAGAAGATGTTCTGGGCAACCGTCACGCCGGGAATGGTATTGGCTTCCTGCAGGATCATGGAAATGCCGGCATCCTGGGCCTCCACCATGTTGCCCGGCTTCCAGGGCTGTCCCTTGTAGAACATCTCACCCCGGGTGGCCGGCTGCATGCCGGAGGCAATGGACATGATGGTGGACTTTCCCGAACCGTTCTCGCCTACCAGTCCGCGGATCTCTCCCCTGCGAAGGGTAAAGTCCACATCCTTGAGGGCGATGGTCGGGCCGAATTCCTTGCGCATGTGCTTTGCTTCAAAAATGATTTCCTTTTCCATCTGCTTTCTCTCGCTTTTCTTGATGATAGCGGTTTCCGCATCGGTTCGGCGTTACAAATGAACGCTTGTTTGATGACAATAGGATAGCATGTTGCCATTCTGAGTTACACTCACAGAATTCATTGCTTTTAGCACAATATTCACATTTGATTGATTCATCCCTGTTATTGTGTTATGGTTAGGACAGAATTCGCTGAACATTCAATCGGAGGTGAAAGCAATGATCACAATGGACCTGCGGGATATCATCCGCGATACCCTTGGTGCCTATCGGGTACAGATTACCCGCCTGCCCCGGCATCCCGCCCTGACGGACGCCTCCGCACTGGATTTTCGTTTCCGCGACCAGCTGTACCAGTCCTTTGACTATACACGTTTTGCCGAGAACATCATCGAACTGGTGCCGGATGATGTGGTCATTGACTATAAGGATGACTTTGATCTTCATTACCTGGTTTTCCGCGACCGGCAGGACGATGATGACACCTATGTCTTCTGCGGTCCTTTCGTCTACAAATCCTTTAAAGAGGAAGATTATGACCGGCTGCTGCGGCTGCACGGCCTTGAGGCAAATTCCATCGAGGCCCTTCGCTGGTACTTCAAGCGGGTCCCCATCATACGGGATTATCTGAGCTGGCAGAATCTCCTCTCCTCCCTCTTCTCCCGTTATCTGGCCACCCCGGATCTGCAGTTCCGCTCCGTCGTGTTCAACCATCCGGAAAACGCCAAGCCAAAAGTCTCCTTTTCCCTCTCCTCCATCCCCTACTCCACCATCGAGGCCCGTTACGCGGTGGAAAATGCCCTGTTTGAGGCCATCCGGCGCGGGGATATTTCCGAGGCCACCTATCAGCAGAATCTGTTCATGGGATTTACCCTGGATCAGCGCATTTCAGATCCCCTGCAGGATGCCCGGTACATGCTGGTGGCCGTCAACACGAATTTTCGCAAGGCCATTGAAAAGGCCGCGGTCCATCCGCTGTACATTGACGCCATCAGCGGACGGTTCGCCGCAGAGATTGCCGCCACTCAGAGCCAGGAGGAGATCAGCGCCCTGATTCCCCAGATGATCCGCCATTACTGCCTGCTGGTTCAGCAGCATTCCCTTGCGCGGTACTCGGAGCAGGTACGCAACTGCATCAACTACATCGACTTTCATTATATGGAGCCCCTGAATCTGGAAGCGCTGGCGACGCGCTTTGTCATCAACAAGAACTACCTTTCCTCCCGCTTCCACCGGGAGGTGGGGATGACCGTCACGGACTATATCAACAAGATCCGGATTCAGCGGGCCTCGGACATGCTGAGAAAAGAAAACCTCACCATGCAGGAAATCGCCGACCAGTGCGGTTTTTCAGATGCCAACTATTTCGCCCGGACCTTCCGGAAAATTACCGGACAGTCCCCCGGCGAATACCGGAAAACCGTTCAGCCCGGCAAAAAGATGAAATAAACGTTCCGGATTCCCCGCCTGTCCCTTGTCCGGGGACAGGCCCAAACCGACGAAATCCAGAAAGGAAACAGCAATGGAGAAACTTTCCCTGAATCAAGGCTGGAAGTTCCGAAAACTCCCCGGCCTGACCATAAGCGATATTCCCGCGCAGCTCCCGGAGGGGGAATGGACCCCGGTCACACTGCCCCACACCTGGTTCAAAGAAGAGGATCCCTGGCAGGGGCTGGCGGTATACGAAACCACGTTCCGGCGGCAGCCGGGCTGGGAGCGGGCCTTCCTTTCCTTTGAGGGTGCCGACCAGCAGTGCCGCGTCTTCGTAAACGGACAGGAAGCGGGCAGCCACCGGGGCGGCTATTCCCGTTTCCGTCTTCCCGTTCCGGATGCCGCGGCAAATGATCCCGAGTGGCAGCTGACCGTGTTCCTTGAGAACAGCACGAACGAGGACATTGCCCCCTCCTTCGGTGACTTCACCGTATTCGGCGGTCTTTCCCGAAACGTGGACCTGCTGATCTGCAAAGCCAGCCATTTTGACCGCTGCTATTACGGCACGGACGGCCTCATTGTCCGCGCGTCAGTGAATGAAAACGGTCAGGGCATTCTCACCGCGGAGCCCCACGTCATCTGCGAGGCAGGGCAATCCCTGATCCGGTACACCCTGACCGATGAGCAGGGCAGCATCCTCCGGACCATTGAGGGGAACCGGGATGAGACCGTTTCCCTGCCAATCGATTCCCCGCTGCTCTGGGACGGCGTCGGAAATGTCCATTTCTATTCCCTTTCCGCAGATCTTTTCGCAGACGGGCAGCAGACAGACCACACCGAGATCCGCACCGGTTTCCGCCGGATTACGCTGGACGGGGAATCCGGCCTTCATCTGAACGGGCGTCCCTGCCCGATCCACGGCGTAGCGCGGCATCAGGACTGGGCCGGCAAATACAGTGCCGTCTCCGACCAGGAGATCGCTGAGGACTTTGCGCTCATCCGGGAAATCGGCGCCAACGGCGTGCGCCTCTCCCACTACCAGCATCCCCAGGCCGCCTATAACTGCTGCGATGAAATGGGCCTGCTCTGCTGGGCCGAAATCCCCATGCTGAAAATGACGGAAAGCCCCGCCCTGATGGAAAATGCCGTCCAGCAGCTGACCGAGCTCATTTTGCAGAATATCCATCATCCTTCCATTTTCTGCTGGGGCATCCAGAATGAAATCGCCATGTTCCGGGATGCGCCGTATATGCACGAAAACTGCCGGAAACTGCATGAACTTGTCCATACACTGGACCCGAACCGTCTCTCCACCGCCGCCAATCTTTACCCGCTCAAGGCCAAATCTCAGATGAACAGCATCACGGACATGGTGGGATACAACGTCTACTTTGGCTGGTATTACGGCGAAATCCCCGATTTCGGTCCGTACCTGGACAAATTCCATGCCCTTCGTCCGAATTTGCCGTTTGGCATCAGCGAATACGGCGTGGATGCCAATCTGGCACTGCACTCAGAAACGCCCACCGTCAAGGATTATTCCGAGGAATACCAGGCACTCTGGCATGAAAAGGTGTATCCGCAGATTGAAGCCCGGTCCTGGCTGTGGGGCAGTTTCGTCTGGAACATGTTTGACTTTTCCAGTTCGAGGCGAAACGAAGGTGGGCAGAAGTTTATTAACGCCAAAGGTCTGGTCAGTCATGACCGGAAGATCTGCAAGGACGCCTTCTACTATTACAAAGCCAGATGGTCTCAGGATCCCTTCGTCCATCTGTGCGGCAGCCGGTTTGTGAACCGGGCACAGGACAAAATCGACGTAAAGTGTTACACCAATCAGGCCGCCGTCCGACTGGAGGTGAACGGAACCGTTTTCGGCACCTGTCAGGCAGAAAACGGCACCGCCCTGTTCCGGGATGTGCCCCTCAGGATGGGCCCGAACCAGGTAACCGCCTCTGCCGGCTCATGCACGGATGCCGCCCGGTGGATGCGGGTCACCGAGCCTGACCCCTCCTATGTGCTCCCCGACCAGGGAACCGGCACGGCTGTGCGCAACTGGTTTCTGACAGAGGACAATTACCGGAAAGAAGGATTCTTCTCCATTCAGAGCACCGCGCAGGAACTGCTTGACAACCCCGATACACGGGCCATTCTGGAACAGACCATTCCCGAACTGGTGCGGGTAATGACCGAGCGCAATGTCATCCCGCTGGGGCTCGCCCTCAAAAGCATCCTGGGCCGGGAGGCGGATGAATCCCTTGATATAAACGCACTCAACGATGCACTGAACCGAATCCCGGATACTGACCAATAAGCCAGGAAGGAGCTTCCCATGAAACGCAGCGACATTTTGAAACGCATCGGCATTACGCCGCCCCCCGCTTCCCGAATCCGGCTCATCGTCGATACGGATGCCAAAAACGAGGCAGATGACCAGTTTGCCATCATGCACCATCTTCTGACTCCCATGTTTGATGTATGCGGAATCATCGCGACGCACTTTGAACAGAAGACCGGCCATACCGGCACTTCCATGGAGGCCAGTTACAGGGAAATTGAAAAGGTCCTGACACTGGCCGAAATAGAGGACGTTCCTTTTTTCCGCGGATGCGTTTCGCCTCTGCGCAGCCCCGGTGACACACCGGAGAGTGAGGGGACCGCCTTTCTCATTTCTCAGGCACGCCAGCCGGGAAAACTGTATATTGCCGTCCAGGGAGCCATGACCAATGTGGCCGCCGCCATTAATGCGGCACCGGATATTGCCTCAAATCTGGTCATTCTCTGGAA
>Ga0310694_10007256_pt1 | contig 10422 bp, 8 predicted proteins | sample 174DNAGHGhighgp2_FD_203884 | JGI IMG/M metagenome (GOLD analysis project Ga0310694, IMG submission 203884) | Sheep rumen microbial communities from Palmerston North, Manawatu-Wanganui, New Zealand - 1742 DNA GHGhigh gp2 (v2) (version 2) | ecosystem: Host-associated > Mammals > Digestive system >... | reverse complement strand
CGGTAATGGCGCAAAAAGCCGTGGCATATTTGTCGGTCTGCCATACTTTGGACATTTGCAACGAGATAGTGATCACCAGCATCATGGAAATGACCCCGTAACCCATGCCCACAATATGCCGACAACTCAAAAGATGTTTCATTACATAATGCTGTTGATACGCGTCGCCGGTGAGGCCGTCGGTGAGAAAAAAGCCGAGATTAAGCCAGCGACTGCCCAAAATAAAGCCGTTGGGATCGAGAAAGACGCTGATCAGAATATCGAACAACGACACGGCCAGCAAAAAAGGAATGATCTTGAAAAAGGACTGCCGGATCGCCCACAGATATTTGTTATTGATGAGCTTGCCCGCAATGGTGAGCGGCAGCATATCCACATCTTTGAGTTCCAGGGGCAAGCGCAATTTTTCCCAAGTTATTTTCATAATATCAGCTCTGGTTGCTAATTCCTCAAAGTTTGTTCAACTCGGCCATAATCGCGGCCAACTGCGGATTGTCCATGGCCTTCAAAGCGAAAACCTTACTGACCCTTTCCGCCAAATCATTCGGCATAAAAGGCTTTTTTATATAGTCGGCAACTTTTAATTTCCCGGCGCGAATGACGGTATTTTTGTCCGCCGAAGCCGTGAGAAAAATAACGGGAATATCCTTCCACTCGGCGCGGGCGCGGATCATCTCCAGCGTCTTTATTCCGTCAAGCCGCGGCATTTGAATATCCAGCAAAATCAAATCGGGTATCATGCGCTGCTGCAAAAGTTCAATGCACTGATAACCGCTGTTCGCCGTAATTACCTCCGCCGAAAGTTCCTTCTTTAAAATGAACTCCGCCATCTGTAAATTCATATCGTCGTCGTCCACTACCATGATCGTCCGCTTTTCTTCGCTCATGTTGATCCTCCGTTTGTTGTCTGTTTGGGAAAACAGCGTTTCTAATCTTTTTGCAAGTCACTTTTCTTTTATTCTATGTTTGAGTTATAATTTCCTTTCGGAAAGGTTTTTTTTCTGAAACGCTCCCCGAAACCGAAAACCATAAAAAATTGCGGGTGCAGGGCTGCCAAGTCCTGCCGGGGGCAAGGGGCATAAGCAGAGAGCCGACGCTTAAGCGTCGTGCGAATCGCTTATACAAAGTAGCGCCCCTTGTGGGGTTTGGGGCAAAGCCCCAAGAAAAAACAAAACAGGAGGAACCATGAAACCGATAAAATTAACGATGCAAGCCTTTGGATCGTATGGAGAGAGGACGACGCTTGATTTTAGGCGGCAGAATCAAAATTTGTTTTTAATTTCGGGAGATACGGGAGCGGGAAAGACGACGATTTTTGACGCGATAGTGTTTGCGCTCTACGGAGAAGCCGGATCGGAAACAAACAAAAAAAGCGGCCCGGAGCTGCAAACGGATTTTGCCGACAAGAGCATAACGCCCTTTGTGGAGCTGACATTTTCACGAAGGGAAGGCGGCGAAGAAAAAATTTATTTTGTGCGCCGTGTGCCGCAGCATTTGAGAGCCAAAAAGCGCGGCGGCGGCATGAAAACGGAATCGGGAAGCGTGACGCTCACCATGCCCGACGGAATGGATTATCCCGAAAAGAAGGTTGACGAAAAAATAGCGGAGATCGTAGGACTCAGCAAGGCGCAGTTTATGCAGGTGGGCATGATCGCCCAAGGGGAGTTTATGAAGCTCATTCGCATGAAGTCCGAAGATCGCCGCAATATATTTCGCAAGCTGTTCGGCACGGGCATTTATGCCGATATAGTGGAGGAGCTGGCGACAAGACGCAAGGCCAAGGAGCAGGAGATTGACAAAATCTGGCTCGCCTGTCAGGGCGAAGCGGCGCGGATCGTCGTCCCGCCGGAATTTGCCGAAAAAGATATTCTGCTCAAGACAAAGGAAAACATTTGCACCGCCGCAAAGCCGAATATTACGGAGCTGGAGCGACTGTTGACGCTGCTCGCGCTATTGTGCGACGAGCAAAAGCGGGAAGTCGAAACGGGAAGCCTCCGTCTGAAGGAACTGGCGGAGCAACGGGACAAGAGCCGCGACGAATACAACCGGGCGCAGGTACTGGCCAAATCCTTCGCGCAAAAGGAGGAGGCCGAAAACAGGCTGGCCGCTTGCGCCGCCGAAGAGGCGAAGATCGGCGAGCTGACCAAGACAAGCGCGGCGATAGCGGCGGCATACGAGATCAAAACCGCAAGCGATCGCTATGACGATGCGGCCAAGATCGCCCTGGGAACGGAAAAAGCCCTTAAAGACGAACGGGCGCGATTGCCACGCCTTGCCGAAGCCGAAAACGAAGCGGCGCAAGCGGAAAAACGCGCCGAAACCGCGCAAATCGAAGCGCAGACGGCCTACACCAAAGTTGAGGAACGAGTCAATAAGGCGTTAAAACTCTTTGGCGAGTTGAAACAAGCGGAAGAAAAGGCAAAAAAATGCGCCGCCCTTTCGGAACGAGCCGCCAAGGCCGCGCAAGCTGCCAAGAGAAAACTTGACAAATTTGATGACCTGGTGAAGGAAAATCATAAGCTCCGCGACGAAATCGGGGACGCGCCGACCAAAGAGGCACTTTGGCAAGAACAGAATCGAATCGCCGCCGAGCTTGCGGAAGAAACCAAGTCGCTGGAGCTGGAGCGAAACGAGCTAAAGAAGCAAAAAACAACATGGGAAACGTCGCTCAAGAATTACGCGGCGGCGCGGGAAAATTTCGCCGCCAAGCAAAAAAATTATCTGGAGATGCAAAACAGTTTCCTCGACGCACAAGCCGGATATATCGCCAAACAACTGACCGAAGGCGAGCCTTGCCCCGTTTGCGGTTCCGTCGAGCACCCCAACCCCTGCAAACTGTCCGCCGGCGACGCTGCCATCACCCGCGCCGCCATCGATGCGGCGGCGGCGACGGCGGCAGCGGCGCAGAAGGAGCAGGAGGATGCGGCGGCGCAATCACGCGGCGAAGAAGAGTCTTTTGAAGGAAAGAAACAGCAACTGATTGACAAAATGGACAAATTCCGCCTCAAGCTGGAAAAGAATCTGCCTAAGATGCCGGAGCAGTTTACCGTCGAGGCCATAAAGCAATCGATCGCGGCATGGCAACGGGAGCTTGCCGCTGTCGGCGAAACCGTGACCCGACAAATGAAAGAGTTAAAACAGGCGCAGCAATTTTTGCAAAACGCCGACAAGGAAAAGGAACGCCTGACCGAAGACGCCGAAAAGACGGCGGAGGCGGCGCGAATCGCCGAAAACGAGTTGACCGCCGCCAAAACCCTAGCCCAAAGCCTTGCGAAAGAGCGGGATTTTGCCGACGAAGACGCCGCCAAGGCCGAACTTGGCGCGGCTTTCAACGGAAAAAAGGCCGCCGAAGCAACTCTGACCGCAGCGAAAGACAAAGCGCGACTGGCCCGCAAGGCAAAGGAACAAGCCGCCGCGCTGATTGAACGCTACAGCCGGGAACTGCCCGGACAAATCGAAGCGCAAAAGACGCGTCAAGCGGCCTATGAAAACATTATGCAGCAAAAAGACATGGCCGAAAGCGAATGGCAGTTGACCGTAGACAAATATTCGCCGAACGATGCCGAGCAAATGAAAAACCGTATCGAAGCGCACCGGGCGAAAAAAAACACCGCCGAAGGCAGCTTGAAAGCAGCCTTGGCGGCGATCGGCGACCAAACGAAGCCGGACATAACCAAGCTGGACGAACTTCGCAAAGCAGCGGAGCAAATATACGAAAAAGCGGCGGAGGATTTTGAGCGCACCAAGGACGGACAAAAGGCGAACGAAACGGCGCGGCGCGCGCTTTTGCCCAAAGTGGAGGCGCGAGCCGCGATCATCGGCGAATACAACCGCCTGGAAAGCCTTTATCGCCGTCTTGCCGGAAAAGTCACCGCCGGGCGCATGGATATTGAAACATATGTGCAACGCGAGTATCTGGAACGAATACTTACGGCGGCAAACGCCAGATTTCGCGCCATGTCCGCCGGGCAATTCGAGCTTAGACTGCTCGATCGGGAAACGGCTTGCCAAGGCAAAAACCGCGGACTGGATATGACTGTTTTCTCGCAAGTGACCGGGCGGGAGCGGGAAGTCCGCACCCTTTCCGGCGGCGAATCCTTCATGGCCGCGCTGTCCCTCGCCCTGGGCACGGCGGATCAGATTCAGGCAGACTCCGCGGCGGTTCAACTGGATATGATGTTTATTGACGAAGGTTTCGGAACGCTGGACGATCACTCGCGGGATCAGGCGGTCAAGGTCTTGCAACAGGTTTCCGACGGGCAAAAGCTCATCGGCATCATTTCCCATGTGTCCGATCTCAAGCAAAAGATCGAAGACAAGCTCTTAGTGACCCGCGACGAGCGCGGCAGTCATCTGGCCTGGCAAATAAGCTGAAAGTTTTTTCTTGGGGCTTCGCCCCAAACCCCACAAGAGGCTCTGCCTCTTGACTCCGGCAGGGGAATAATTCCCCTGCCCCTCTAATTATTCGGGTTTTTTGAGATGCCCTAAAGTTTTTATCAAAGAATAGTATCATTGTGAGTTTTACAGAACATATTTGTCAATGACTTCGGCGACGGCATCTTCGTCATAGCGCGCTTCGGTTATGACATCGCACAGGTGGCGCATACCTTCGGCCACGTTTCGCACCCCCACGCCCAAACCGGCCGCCTCAATCATGGGGAGATCGTTAAAATTGTCGCCGATGGCGATGGTTTCCTCCGGCTTGACTTTTAACAGAGCGGCAAGCTCCAACAATCCGGCTCCCTTGGTCACGCCCTTCTGATTAAACTCGATATAGCGGTTGGAGGAAAAACTTACGTCAACTTCTGCGGTAATGTCCTTTAACTCGCGTTCAATGCGCCGCAAATATTCCGCGTCGGTGTTCTCGAAGAGGACTTTGACAATTTCCTGCCCCGCCAAAAAATCGAGCGTCTTTTCTTTCGACAAGGTTATTTCCATACGCCCGTTGACGTAATCGAGTTCGCTTTCGTTTTCGCGAAACACATAGACCGTATCCACGGTATAGGCATGCAGGCAAACATCATACTCCATGCCGCGCTTGAAAAGTTCATTCGCCTTGGCAAAGGGCAGTCCCTTATAAGCCAGCAAACGGTTGCCGCAATTTTCGGTGATGGCACCGCCGTTGAAAGAAATTACATACTCCCCGGCGGCACCCAAAACGCCCAACTCCTCCAGCGTCCCCTGCACCGACTTAAATCCGCGCCCCGTGGCCGGGACGAATTTAACGCCCTTTTCCCGCGCCTTGGCAATGGCGGCTCTGTTTCCCTCGCTGACTTTGCGGTCGGCATTGAGCAAAGTTTCGTCCAAGTCACACGCAATTATCCTATACATATTTTTTCCCTTTCGATTTTTCTTGAGATAACCGCCACAGGCGGATTATAATGCGGCTACGGCGCACCCCGCGCTTCGTTTACGCGCCGGGAAAAAAGTCGCATCGTGCGACTTTTTTCCCGCTCTTCGGCTTACCGTCGCGGCGATCGACGATGATGATGGGGTTTGTTGTAATTGTGATGATTCCCCTGATGCGGCCGACAATAATGGCCGTATCCTCCATCTCCTCTGCCCGGCGCGGGACGGCGAGCGGAGCTGCCGATGAGCGGCGGAACTATGGGCGTGTTGTGCGGCGATACGACGGTCGTATGTCTCGACGCTTTGAACATTATATACCCGCTGTCGGCGATCGACTCGGCATTGGCATTATTAACCCGCTGCTCGCTTGCCTCCGTGGGCGCGGCGAACCAAAATCCCGCGCAAAAAATCAGCGCGGCGGCAATAATTTTTTTCTTTAACATCTCTGTCACTTCCTTCTCTCGCTTCCGCTTAAATTCACGGCGTTTTTAGCCCCCTGTCGGTTGCCAAAAGCCTGACTTTACTGTTATAATAATAGCAAGGATTCGCATATTTGGCAAATACGCCGAATGGCCGCCGAATTTTCGTCGAAAGAGGGAACGCCGTGGTTACGGAACTGATAACCAAGTCGAAAAACTTCTATATATACGGAGCGCAAGTAGTGGCCTACGGCGCGTTTAACGCAATTTTACGCCTGACGGGAAAGAAGCCGACGGCGTTTTTAGTGAGCAGTTTAACTCAAAATCCCCGACTCATCGACGGCATTGCCGTAACTACTCCCGAAGCTGCCGACCCCGCCGCGCCGATCATCGTGGCGGTGACGGAGCTTTTGCAAAACGAAATCGCAACTTCGCTGAAGGCGCAGGGCTTTTCAAATTTGTTCCTCCTTAATGCCCATGAGGAGCATTTGCTCATGTCGGCCTATTTTGCCGATATGGGCAAATTCCCTTTGCTCGATCCGATGCTTGAGCGACGCGATCCGCCCGATTTTGCGCTGTACGAAATTTGCAACCACCGCGACAAACCGCTGACCGCGCCGCCAAACCTCCGCCCCTTCGAGCATCCGCTTCAAGCCGGAGCGGCGTTGACCGACAAGCGTATCGCCGCCCTGACCGACGACACGGGAGAAAATATTTCGGCAAAAAATAAACAATACTGCGAAATGTCGGCGGTCTATTGGGTGTGGAAGAACACGACCCACGACTGGATCGGCATCGAACATTATCGGCGGCATCTTCTGGTTAAACCGTCGATGCTGACGGAGGACGTTGACGCGATCCTGCCGTTACCGTATATATGCCGTCTGAACACGCTCACCCAATTTCGCCGCTTCGTCAGTGAAGATGTGCTGACAGTGCTGTTGCAGACCCTGCGGGAAATGGAGCCGAGAATGTTCGAGCGTTACTTGTCCGTTCTGCGCGATCGGTATCAATATACTTATAACCTGCTTTGCGCCAAAAGGAGCGTATTTGATGATTATTGCGCTTGGTTTTTCCGCATTACCGGGCGTATGGAGGAAATGGGCGGCGTTGTGCCGGAGATCGGAGAAACGAGAGCGCTTTCCTACGTTGCCGAAGTTCTGACCAATTTGTATTTCATGTCGCGACAAAACGTATTAAACCTTCGCCATGCGGAAAAGGCGATTTTTGTTTGAAAAAACCACGGAGGGATTTTCGATGAGAAAATCGAAAAAGAAGCAACAGGAGCCGGAACAGTTTCCGGAAGGAGAACCCATCACCATCGACGCTAAAATTTCCCCCAAGACGCGGGAAGCGCAGGATAAATTGTTTTCGCAGTTGGAATCCATGTTCGACGAACTTAACTGGGAACAGCCCCAGCGTGATAAAGTCTATAATCTCCTGGAGGATTTTGCCGGTCATTTGGCCTGCGATGCCGTGATCGTGGCTCTGCAGGAAGGCATGGGCATCGGCCATAAGGGCGGCTATCAAAAAGCTCTGGACGAAATGCACGATGCGGCCACCAAAGCCCTGCTGATAAATATGCCTCAAAGCAGTATTTTGCAATAAAAAAACAGCCGATGCCTTGGGCATCGGCTGTTTTGCCGTGATAAAGAAGCGACAAGCAAGTTTTATTTGATGGAAATTTGTTTGCTCTTCTGCACTTCCACCGCCGCTTTCGGTAAATCGACGGTGAGCACGCCGTCCTTAAATTCGGCCGCGATCTTGTTTTCGTCAATGTTGTCGATGTAGAAGGAACGGCTCATGCTGCCGTAATGACGTTCGCGGCGAATGTAGTCGCCCTTGTCGTCCTTCTCGTCGGTAGCTCCGTTCTGACGCGCCGCAATGGTCAGATAACTGTTCTCGTAGCTGAGGGAAATATCTTCTTTCTTCAAGCCCGGCAAGTCGGCAATAAGTTCGTAGCCGCCGTCTTTCTCGCGCACATCGACCTTAAAACTGCCGCTGCCCCAGTTGGCCGGGGTCATAAAGTCGCTGAAGAAAGGCTCGCTCATTATGTCAAACAAACTGCGGAAACCGTCCTCCTGATGCGACGGTAAATTTTTTCTTGCTCCGAAAGGTACCAAACCAAACATCTCGATCGTCTCCTTCAAAAAATATATCTGTTATGATAGCGCATATCGCGCTGTCTTTTTTTGGTTATCGGGTTCTTATCCCCTTGACGATTTTCATTATACTCGAAAAAAGCAAAAAGTCAATAGGTCAAAACAACAAAAAGTAAATTTTTTTCAAAAACTTTTGCGCCGATATCCGCCGCCGGTTTTTCGCGGGCGCGTGTCCGCTTGACGGCGGCGCGGGCGCGTGATACATTAAAGAGGCTTGCTTTGCTTTTGTCGAAGTTTTTCCTTACTGTAGTTTTCGGAAGGATTGTCATGTTAGAGTTAAAAAATATATCGTTTGAAGTAACCGAAGGCGATAAAGAGATCGACATTATCCGCGATCTGAGTTTGGTTATCGAAAATAAAAAATTTACGGTGATCACCGGCCCCAACGGCAGCGGCAAATCGACGCTGGCGCGGATTATCGCCGGAATCGAAAAACCCTCCGCCGGAAAAATAATCCTGGACGGAGAGGACATCACCGATCTGAGCATCACCGATCGCGCCAAGCGGGGCATCGGTTTCGCTTTCCAACAGCCGGTCAGATTCAAGGGAATCAGGATAATCGATCTGTTGCGCCTGGCCTCGGGGCGCGAACTTAGCGTAGCATCGGCCTGCGACTATCTTTCGGAAGTGGGGCTTTGCGCCAGGGATTATATCCGGCGCGAAGTCAACAATTCCCTCTCCGGCGGCGAATTGAAGCGCATCGAGATCGCCACGGTTCTGGCGCGGCAAACGAAGCTCACCATTTTCGACGAGCCGGAGGCGGGGATCGATCTCTGGAGTTTCCAGAATCTAATCCGTATCTTTGAAAAAATGCGCGATGGGATCAAGGACAGCTCCATCATTATCATCTCGCATCAAGAACGAATCTTGGAGATCGCCGACGAGATTATTTTGCTGGCCGACGGCGAGATCAAAGAACGTGGAAGCAGCGCCGAAGTCCTGCCGCACATTTTGGGCACCGAAGCGGCCATGGCTCCCTGCTCCCGTTGGAAATAAGGCCGCTGCTTTTCGCAGGCAATAACGGCAGCAAACAAAAGCATCGATCTTCGATAAAAATTTTAAATGATTAAGGGTGTCAGGGGGGAAATCATTTCCCCCGATGGGGGTTACATTTAAAATTTTAAAAAGAAAATGGCATAAGTGGAGGCTTGTTAAAGTGATACCCATGGACGAGATTCAAAAAAGACTGCTGGCCGAGGTGGCCGATTTGCATGAAGTGCCGGAAGGCGCGTATAATTTCCGCGCCAACGGCAAGGCGGTGGCGCGGAAAAGCACGGCCAACATCGAGATCATTTCCAAGGAGGACGGCACGGGAATTGACATCCGCATCAAACCCGGCACGAAAAACGAAAGCGTACATATACCCGTGGTTATGAGCGCGGCGGGGCTTAAAGAAACGGTCTACAACGATTTTTACGTCGGCGAAGGCTCCGACGTGGTAATCGTGGCCGGGTGCGGTATCGACAACTGCGGTACGCAAGACTCCGAACATGACGGCGTACACCGCTTTTTTGTGGGAGACAATGCCAAGGTCAAATATGTGGAAAAACATTACGGCTCCGGCGCAGGGACGGGCAAACGCATCTTAAATCCCGTCACCGAAGCGACGCTCGGCAAAAACAGTTCCATGGAAATGGAAATGGTGCAGATAAAAGGCGTTGATTCCACCAACCGTCAAACCGTTGCCGAGCTTAAAGCCGGAGCCACGCTCGTCGTGCGGGAACGTCTGATGACCCACGGCGAGCAAAACGCCGTCAGCGGCTACAAAGTGACCTTGGCCGAAGCGGGCGCCAATGCCGACGTGGTTTCGCGATCGGTGGCGCGGGATCGCTCGCGGCAAAAGTTCGATGCTTGCATTGTGGGCGATGCGCCCTGCCACGGACATACGGAATGTGACTCCATTATCATGGACGAGGGCAAAATCCTCGCCGTGCCGTCGCTGGAGGCAAATCATGTGGATGCGATGCTGGTGCACGAAGCCGCCATCGGCAAAATCGCCGGCGATCAACTGATAAAGCTGATGACCCTCGGCCTCACCGAAGCGGAAGCCGAAGAACAGATCATCAGCGGCTTTTTGCGGTGAACCGCGAAACAAAATTGATTTTTTCGATTTAATCGGCTTCGGATTGACACTCCCCACGGCTAAAGCCGGGGGATTCTTGGTTCGATGAGCGAAAGCGCCGTGATTGCGACTTACATACTCTCCCCCAAGCGTAAATTTCCGTGTGTCCCACGGTATTTTATATCTCAAGCGGCAAATTCTTCTGTCAGTATCTCCTTCGCTTTGTGCAAAATGTTATTGGCGGCATTTATATCTGAAGTGGTACAATTGAAGTTGACATAATTGATACAATCAACAGGACAAATAGCTTATCCAAAAATAAGGAGATACGAATATTATGTCAGCAAAAAAGTACGAAAAAGACTATAAAGTGCAGTCTGTCAAGCTTGCACTGGAGGTGGGACAGTCCAAGGCCGCCAAAGAACTCGGC
>Ga0310694_10007253_pt1 | contig 10423 bp, 10 predicted proteins | sample 174DNAGHGhighgp2_FD_203884 | JGI IMG/M metagenome (GOLD analysis project Ga0310694, IMG submission 203884) | Sheep rumen microbial communities from Palmerston North, Manawatu-Wanganui, New Zealand - 1742 DNA GHGhigh gp2 (v2) (version 2) | ecosystem: Host-associated > Mammals > Digestive system... | reverse complement strand
TACCGAGGTCATCGGCATAGCTGTCCATCACCATGTCAAAGCACTTGACCTTTCCCGAGGACTTGTAGGCATCCGTGTGAACATAGTCCCAAACGGTCTCAAAACTGTCCGCCACCTTCAGGTCATCCGTTCCGAAGATGAACCGATTGATTTCAACGGGTGTGTTTGCGACGGATACCGTATCTTCCTTGATATTGTGGTGGGTCTTGATATAAGTCCCTTTCTTTCCTTCGTAGCTCCTATGGAAGAGCCTGATGCCGTCCGGGGTGAACCTGTACACCCAACAGGTCTTGATGTTCTCAGAGCCATCGAAGAACTCCTTCGGATACTGCTTCTCGTCGGGTTCCATACAGGAGACCATGCACTTCATGAGTTCGGTCCTGAACAGTCCCTTGAACTGAGAGGGGTTATCCTTTGTATAGTCAGGGCTGTGGTAGAAATACTCTGCGGCTTCAAGGTTACCTACGAAGGTGATGTCAACCTGTGCCGTCCCCTGTACACCGTCTATATCGTATGGATAGCCTATGGAGAGTATCTTGAAGCCTTTTAGTTCATTCATCTCGATGTCTCCGAAGGACTTCCTTATGGCATCCTTGACCGCGCTGACATAGTCGAAGTTCAGCTGTATGCCGACATCAATGTCGCCCGATGTCTCGTCCTTTCCCTTCTTACCCGTGCTGCCGAGCGGAGCGGCCTTAAGTTCAGGAGTACACAATGCCTTGTTCCCCTCCACCGCCTCCTTGATGACGGAGATAACCTTGTCTGCTATCTTCGGGGCTATGTCCCCACGGACGGGAGATGAGGACTTGATGGCAAGACCTCCCTCAAAAAGCCTGTTGTCGTATGTTATTCCCTTGACCATGTACATGTATAAAAGAGGAGTGCCTCCTCAGTCCCGTTATTTATCGGTTCTCCGAGGGAAGGCACTCCTCCTATCATAGACAGAAAAGTAATATACTCAGAAAAGTTCCTCAGTGTAAGACAACGTCGAGTTGAGCTTCTGATATCCGAGGATGTCCAAGAGGTTGTTCAGAGGAGACAGAATGAGTTTCTCGAACGTGATGTCGTAGTCTATCGGTTCGGCTATCTCCCCGGGGAAGTTGTTCTGCAAGTAAGCAAACACATCATGAGGTCCCTTGGAGTAGTACCACTTCACCTTGTCTCCCGACTTCACCCGTGAATACTTCCCGGCATACTGTCGGTGTTCGAAAAGGGAATGGTTGTAATATCCCGCGGCACGGACATGTATTGGAACTCCCTCGGAGAACACGAGGTTGTTACGGTCATCTTTCACCCATTTGTCATAGTCCCCTACGGAAACGGACTTGCATATCTCGTCGGGTTGGGCGGAGAGCATACCGTCCTTGTATCCTTTGAGCATGGAGACAAGGGTCTCGTAGGTAGGCTTCTCGTTGGTGATATAGCACTTCAGGACGAACTCGTACATATCCTTCATGGACTTTCGGCAGTATGAAGGACAGGTTCCCTTAACGACTTCAAGACCCTTGTAGTTGATTTCATCCATCGGTGGGAGGAACACTCCGGGCTCAATCCAATCCTCTTCCATGACATAGAACTTCTTGGCGAACAATATAGTTGTACGGGCTATCTTCTCCAACTCAAGGTTCTGAAGGTTCTTCGTACAGGCATAATAATTAGCATATTCCTCGTAGGACTTATTCATGTAATCCTGCATGTCATACTTCCACAAATTAACGATGAATTCAGCTTGTTTGTCAAGATTTATCATAAGTTGATTTGCAATTCTACCGAACTCAACGTAGATACTATCAGTATCTCCTGCCACCACAGTGGAATATTTTTGTCCGTTTATTTCAGTAGTTATATGTGCGTATTCGGGGTCATCTGACGGCAGAGGTCCTTTATCCGTTATACGTCCATAACGGATGTCTACCTTCTTTGCGAGTTCAGTATCAATACCGAGTTTCTTGTGGAGTTCGGTATTGGCTTGGAATATTCCCATGAAATAAGCATTGACTTTGTTCTCAGAGAAGTGGTTGAGGTCCTGTCCTTGGAGGGTAATGGACTTGGCAACCTCAATATTGGAGCACTCCCAATAGGCACTCGCACAAGCACCGTATACGGAGTTAAGGAACTTCTTCTCGGCGTTCTGCTTGGCATCGTAGTACTCGGAAAGGAGTAGCAGGCGTTCCAATTCCTTCTCAATCTCCGCATAATCCTCGGTCAATCCCGTGAACGTGGAGTACTTTCCTGTCTTGGCGGGCTGCAATCCCTGAACGCCTTTCTTCCTTTCTTCCATCACCTCATGGAGAGACTTTCGCTCGGCATCGACTTCTTTACGCTGTGCTTTGGATGCCTTACGGAGGGCGAAGTAATGGGTGAGGATTTTAGGAATGATGCCTACGTAAGTATTATCATAGATAGCACCCGATGAACAAAGTATCTCTCCGGGCTTCAACTTCGTCCGACGGTACTCCTCCACAATCCTATGGTGTTCTTCCTTCTGCTTCTGTGTGAAGTCCGTCCTGTACTCACAGACAGTTCCCTTGTAGGTCTCAGGACTGATATTGAACTGTCTCATGGTTGTCGGATACAGTGATGCAAAATCAAGACCTCCTATCTCCTTGTATATTCCGGGCTGAGACTTCCACACGAACGCGCCGGGATAGGACTGCTTTTCGTTCTCCTTCTTGTCCATGTTGGGGATGACCTTTCCTTCCTTGTAGCAGAAGTTACCCATAACGGTCTGAAGGGGAGCGATGGTAGAGAAAGTATCGTTTAGTTCCACATGAAGTTCCGATGCCAAGGAGTACATGATGTTCGAGGTCTTGATTTCCTTGTCTATCTGCTCCACGAGGATGGTATCCACGGCATTGTAGAACACATACTCGGGATAAGCCTGCTCATAGAACTCCTTGAAGCCGAGCTTGTGCTGTATCTTCTTGTATCCGAGAACCTGTTCGGCGACATAGTCGAGAGTATCGTTCTCCTTCACCTTCACGGTCATGTCCCACTTCTTGTAGGCTATCATGTAGTCGTAGATGACCTTGTGCATGGGGAGCATGGATGTCACCTTGAAGGCGTTCAGAGTTAGGTTGAAACGCTTGAACTGTCCCGTCGGAGAGCCTGATAAGAAGCGAATATCCATACCGAGGTTCTTTGCCCTGTTGTACATGTAGTTCCAATCGTACCCGAGGAAGTTCCATCCCGTTAGGGCGGGTATCTCGTTGATGAATTGGAAGTATGCCATGAGCATGTCCGCCTCATTTGGATAGTACCTATACTCGAACTTGTACTGACGAACCTTCTCGTTGGGATGATTGTTAATTTGCTCCTGTATCCATGCGATGTCGATATCCGACAACGACTTCCTTCCGTAGACGATGGTCTGAGGGAAGCGGGTGATTGCTATGGTGTTGACCGGGCTTCTCGCGGTCTCCGGGTCGGGGAATCCCTGCTCGTCCACGTCAGTCTCGATATCCGAGTACCACGTTATGGGGATGTTGTATCCGAAGATTCCCTCGATGGGTTCTCCGAGCATACAGAGGACCTCGTTCATCCTGTGCTCGGATAGGAGCTGTGTCGCCACCTTCCTGACGGGCTTGTGGTCGTAGCTTATCCAATTGGGGTCAGCGTATGCGGAGTTCTTCATCCCGCAGTATTTCCAATTGAACATCTGCTCCTTGGCTATGGGATAGTACATCTTCTTGATGAGACCGTCCTTGTCCACATAGCTTACGAATAACGCCTTCCCTATCTCTCCTGTGGGAAGCACGCAGTCTACTTGTTCCTTGTGAATAATCATATCGCTTAACTACTTTTCTTTTGTTATGTCGTGGTTTCGTTTTCCTTACTTCTTGTCGAACCAATGGTCTTTCGCGTAGAACAGGGCAAGGAACAACGGCCAAGCCAACAGGAACATAATGAGGGTGATGATGAACATTGAGTGTTCGTAGCTCGTTCCGTCCTTGATGTCCTTCCATGAATATTTGGAACGGAATATCAGGTATCCTATCAGGAAATAGATGATGGAAAATAAACTCATATCGGTTCTCCTTATATAAAATGTCTCTTCTTTTAGGTTATATTCCCAAACCACGGATATGTTTAGTTCCTTTTTGGTTCTTTAACAAAAAAGGACTCCCACCAAGGGGAGTCCTCCATCGTAAGAAAATATAATAGAAGAATGAAAAAACTATTCCACCGTAATGACGGCCAAACGATTCGATGCCTCGCCGTTCACGCCCTTACCAACGGATGTCTTGACATTCACACCGCGCTTGGTCAGGTAGTCACTGACAGCGGCCGCGCGTCTCTCGGAGAGTGCCTGATTGTAAATGTCAGTTCCCTCGGGGCTCGCATAGGCCACCACATTAACGGTCGTTCCTGAAGGAATTCCGTCGAGTGTGTCCTTGGCATCATTGGTCAGTTGTGAAGAGTTCTGCGCAAAGGTAACGATACTGTTGCAAATCATCCTCACCGCCTGAGCATTGGTTGGTTTCTGTTGGTTTCGGAGTTCATTGATGAGTTCGTTCTGAGCCTCAATGGTACGTTGATTGGCCGCGTTAACCTCACGTAGGTCGTTAATCCTTCCGTTCAATCCGTCAATCTCGTTTTGGTCATACAGATTGGAAATCTTGAAGTTATGGGTACTGTTGCTGTTTTTGAACTTGTAGACGAGACCTGCGGACAGGTTAAGAACCGAATTGTTGATATTGAACTTGATGTTATCGTAATGAGGATTCAAAGCGTAGGTAATGGCGGGTTCCAAATATACCTGCCACTGCTTCTGCTTTCCGAAGTTGAACGCAAGGTCCAATCCAAGCTTGGATGTCAGGAAATTATCATTAGCTGTCGGAAATCCGTGAGCGTATGTTGGATTACCGAAGAGGAAGGCATAACCGACACCTGCGATAGCAGATATCTCGAAGAAACGGGGCTGACCCTTGTAGCCGAAGAACCAATTACTGAGGTTCACAGTAGGAAGCAGAGATACATTAACACCTGAGAAAGCAGTCTTGATGTCCTCCCAAGGCTTGTTGTCAGCGTTGTCAAAGTAGAACTGACCGTCAACGGCGATACCGAAGACAGGAGTGAAGTTGCGACCGATGCGTACACCAACGGTTGGTCGGATGTTCTCGAAGACAGCCACCTCAGTGGTCTTTACCTCCGCACCGCCGTTGATACCGATGTAGAAATTGTCGAAAGTCTTGCTCTCGAGGACGGTCTGAGCTTTCAGCCCCACCGTCATGCCCAACAGAGTGAGCATCATGAATAAAAACTTTTTCATTGTCTTAAACTTTTTAAATTAAAAAACGCCGGGTGTATTTATCACACACCTCATATAGGTTATAGTCCGAAACTTACTTCAAGTTTTTCGTATCGAAGCCGTAGTTGACCACAGCCATACCCGTCATACGGAGACCTTCTCCTTCCAAGAGCCATACGGTATGACGATGGAACATCCCCCACTTGTCGGTCATGTTCAGGACCTCCGTCCTTATCTTGCAATCATCCACAGCACCGAATATAAGACCCTTGAATTCAAAGTGAGTCTTACTCTCGTACCGTTTTTCATCATAGCCTTTCTCGATGTACTTCGTGAACTTATCAAACGGAATTACGGACAGCAATCCGCTGTTGGTGACAACCACGGAGTTCTTGGGATTGGACTCCCTGACCCAATCAATCTTCGGTGTCATCTCATGGAGCATGACCGTATGCGGGAATTCGGGTCTCATGGAAGACAGGAACTCCTTGGAATCCATGCTATCCTTATTATAATAATAGTCCATGATGTCCTCCATCAGATTCTTGTTATAACTGTGGGAATAGAACTGATAGGACATCTTTCCTATTTGATTGTCAACCGTAAGCCCTTCGAGACCGAATTCCTCGAGAGAGAATCCCTTTCCATCAGGCATCTCATTCATCTGAACGATGGCATCATCCCACAGGACATCCACCGGGTCTATGATTATATAAGTCGAACCGTTATTCAAGTTATATACGTTCTTCATGACCTTAACTTCCTTTCATGTCATTGGTCGAGCCGAACATACCGCTTCCGCGTGGAGTATTCTCTATCTTACTGAACTCCTCCACGGAGACTTCCTTATAGTTCGTGGCAATATAGTGCTGCTGAATGCCTTGCACGAGCTTCTGACCTTCCGTGATTTCCGCAGGTTTATCGGAGAAGTTGAACAGGTGAAAGATTATCTCTCCCGTGAAACCGCAGTCCACACAGTTGGCTCCGAGTTTAAGATGTTTGTTTCCCGCAACTCCGCTCTTGTCATCGAGCCACAGGTAAGTTGAGTTATCAACAATGAAGACCCTGACACCCGAAGGTATCTTTACAGAGCCGTGCGGAGGGATGGTCATGACCTTATCCTTGACCTCTATCTCCTGATAGCAGTCAGGATTCTGAACGACGAACTCCTTGAAGAACTCATCGTCAAACTCAGGGACATAGAAATCAGCCCCGGCATCGGTCATATGTGCCCTGTTGGGACTCTCGACGTTCCTCACGCGACAATAGATGATGTCAGAGACTTCCCTTCCCGTCTTGTCGAATACGAGGCGTTCAATGAGTTTCTGTGGGCGTGGACTGTTATTCGGCTGTCCTATCACCCTCATCGTTCCACCTACAGGAAACGGAGGCGTGTAAGGCTTCTTAAATGATTCACTCATAAAAAATAACTTTTCCTTTGCTTGATTTTTGCTTTATATATTCATCAAAAAGCCCATTTCAAGGGTTCAAAAAGTTAATAATTCCCAATAAATAGTTAAACTTTGTTAAAACCAACAATTTCCATATAAGAACTATGATGAAGCACCAATGGCTATACCTTTCTCTGTTCTTGGTCGGAGTAGCTATAATAGCCGTCATCGCATTTTCCATCAACGGATGCCAAGAGACCCAAGAACGGAACGTTGACCCTTCAGATGTTCCCGAACTTCCTCTTGGAAACGCCATGAAGTCGGATTTCAGGGACTTCACGAGGGCTCAGTTCGACAGCGCATGCAAGGCCGAGGTCATACCCAATCAGTTCAGGACATGGATGAGCTCTTCCGTGAAGGACTTCGAGACCCATGAGACCAAGACCACTTACATGCTTTACCGGGCTCAGACCAAGACCACCTACATCCTGAGGATTGACCTGACGAAGGAAGATACGGTATTCGTTTGGGAGAAGAGGATGAAAATCATCAAGAAAGACTTTTAAGGGAGGAGAACGACCATGATTACATACGGAACAGGCTATATAGCATCCGAGTTCGACGGTACTGAGCACAAGTACGACCCGGCTCTCGCAGAACTTCCCGAGGAGTTCGACTACCGCGATACCATGCCTCCCGTCCTGAACCAAGGTCGGACGAGCAAGTGCGTGGCATACTCCCTGACATCCGTCCTCGATTGGAGGGTCAACAGGATACTCGGAGTGAACAAGTCCAACGGCTTCGACATCGACCTTCTCTACGCACAGCGAAAGGACAAGACACAGGAAGGAATGATGATTAAGACCGCCCTCGGATATCTACGTCACCACGGTCTTGGAGGACACAAGATAGACAGCTACGCCTTGGTCGGAAGCGACAAGGCATTGAAGTCCGCACTTGTCGCCAACGGTCCCTGCGTCGGTGCCCTTCCCGTCTACAAGGAGAACCAACGCCGTGACTTTTGGATGGGAAGCGAGTTCGCGGGCGGACACTGCATAACCATCGTAGGGTACACCACCAAGGGATTCATCATCAGGAACTCTTGGGGACAATCATGGTGCAACAAAGGACACGTAGTCATACCGTTCTATGACTTCGGAAAGTTTTACGAGATTTGGACCATGCAGTAAATAGGACATGAAAGAATATATCCTAAGGCCTAATTTCAGCACGACAAAGGACGGCATCCATCTTGGACTCGAAGACAGTATGGATGCCGTCTTCACTATCTGCCGATTTACCGACAAGTACATGGATAAGAACGGTAACGTTACTCCGCATGTTCTTATCCTCAGGAAAACATCGGAAGGCGGAATACCCGTCAATCTCCTTTGGGATACATTCCCTTTCCTAAGACCGTTCCTCACTGGAGACGACCAATTCATGCCGTACCACAGGATGGAGAGCCTCAAATATGTCTCCTATCTCACAGGATACGGTGTTTCCCATGCAGGGAACATAGCCACCTTCGAGAACCATCAGATGCTCGTTGATTACACGGATTTGCTTGATGAATACCTACATGACATGACCAAATACAACGACGGAGCATTCCTTCCATTCAACCACTTGAAGACCAAATGCGTACCCGAGACCTATAGGATGTGGAATGAAGGTCTGTTGGAAAAGACTCCTTGGTAAATAGGGATATGGCACACCTTAACTACATGAACTACATCCTCCGTCCTGAATGTCGGACAGACAAGAATGAGACGGTCATCCTTCACATCGTCAGCGAGCATTGGAAGGAGTTCTACTTCACGCTGTGTCATCTTCACGACGAAGGCGAATACGGCGGAGACCTGATGAAACAGGAATGGATTGTCAGGAATAATTTCAAGGGAAACGTACCTTCGGGATTCGTTTGGGATAAATTCCCTATCATCCGACCTTTGTTCGCCGATGAGAGATTCTTCACACCCGCCTCAACAGCGGAAATGAACAACTATATAAAAAGTCTCCTTGGTCACAATTACAGAACATTTTCTGATATAAGTCTTTCAGCGGTATTCCGCAACAAGGCGTTCGGCGACAATGAGGTTTCAAGATGCTTAGATGAGTACATCATCAACCTGATAACAGAGGATTACTTCCTACCTGTACCCAACTACTACTCATTCATTCCACAGAACGCCATACACGAACTGAAATCAATCTATTAAGCAAAAGGAAAGTATACATGGCAGATGTCTTAGGCGAGAATTTCGACCTCGAACTTCAGAAACTCGAAGACGAGAACTATACCGAGTATGTCTCTGCGGCGGGAAAGACCTCCGGGGTCGCCAACATATACAAGACCCTGAAGGACATCAAGCACGTCATGCAGCAGCTCGACCCGAAGAAGACCGACGGAGGGGAGACTCAGGACGACGTTGACCGCAAGGATACCTATGGGGACGGAAGGATATACCAACATGTATTGAAATGCCCGGTATGTGGTAAAGAGATGAAGGACACGCCTACAAGGACGGGAGTGTGTTCAAGGGCATGCGAGCTCGCCATCAATGCACAGGATTTGTCAAAGACCATCGGAGACCTTCAAGAGAAAGTCAACGACGTTAATGGAAATATCCAAAAGGCACTGAACCTCGTAAACTCCCTGATGAGTTGTATTCAACAACTGCCCGAGATACTGAACCAAATCCTCTCCATGGGACTCGACGACTCATACCTGATGTACTTCAAGGTCTACCTGAAAGTCGTCGAACTGTGGGTACAGTTACAGGTCAACAAGATACTCATTTGGAAGAACAATCTCATCATAAAGATGCTCGAGAAGAAGAAGCACGGCATTGATGAGGCTTGCTCGGCACTCGACAGCCTGTTCTCCGGGGTAAATGCTGCCGTGGAGAGCGTTCAGAAGTTGGCAAAGGCTTTCTCGGAGACCCACGAGCAGCTCTTGCAAACCATCATCAACTCCCTGACAATGTTCATCCTGCAGCCACAGGGTGTACACTTCTTCTTCACCATCCGTTCGATGTCCAAGGGATACAACGCCACCACGATGGTCCGGGAACTCAAGCCTACGGAGTTCGCTCCGGGTCTTATGAACACTAAGTTCGTACCCATAGCCGAGGAGACTGTGGTCAACATGGTCAGGAACGCCTTCCCACCGATGACGGAGGATGACTACTTCCTTGCTCCCTCAGCCTTCCAAGCAAGGAAGGCACTAAGCAACTATAACGTGGATGCCATAAAGAAAATGATAAAACCGCTGCTGTCCCTTTTGAGGACGGCAACGGAGTCGCTTCCTAAGTACGAGAACCTCAAGGTAACCAACGTATGGTGGCTGATGTTCCTTTTGCTGACATGGGGTCCCGAAGGTCAGAAACACTTCGGATTCCCGAATCCATACTTCTAAGGTTCCAACAGATATATCTTAGAGAACCTCCAAAGGTTACATCCTATGAAGTTACCCAATATCTCCATCAGATAGACTTGGAGTAAAGACGCATCGCTCCACAGGAACTCTATACCACTCGCGGATATGAAATAGAACGTATCCGCCACGGAGTGTGCGAATCCCGACATAATGAACAACGGAACGCCGAAGAGCAAGGGAAGAAACATCTTCCTCTTTCCGAACTCCACGGCGGTTGTCATGATGAATCCGCACATCATAGCGAGCATCATACACCCCAACGGTCCCGTTGATAGGCGACCATCGACTATCTTGGAGGCATTCTCGGCGAGGATGGGAACAGTGTCCGCGAGTGACAGG